>Ga0209098_1000083_pt1 | contig 99694 bp, 64 predicted proteins | sample AD_JPNHW1_MetaG_FD_184429 | JGI IMG/M metagenome (GOLD analysis project Ga0209098, IMG submission 184429) | Active sludge microbial communities of municipal wastewater-treating anaerobic digesters from Japan - AD_JPNHW1_MetaG (SPAdes) (version 2) | ecosystem: Engineered > Bioreactor > Anaerobic... | reverse complement strand
GTCTGATAGGTTCCCTGAATCGGAAACATGTCTTTCTGCGCGGCGCACACGCAGGTGGCTTTTGGCGCGCGCAGCAACAGCCAGCCGGAATGGTCCAGCCCGAACGCCATCTGACCGAACAGGTTCTGCTCCGCATCCTGCGGTCCCAGCTTGCCGCAGACCTGCTCCAGCGAAGAGATGTAGCAACTCGGCGAAGCGGCCACGACCCTGTCGTCCAATGCCGCGATATAGGTCGTCAGCGTGCCGCCGCCGCTGTTCCCCATGCAACCGAGGCGCCCCGCATCGACCTCCGGCCTCGAGGCCAAGTAGTCCAACGCCCTTATCCCGTCCCAAATCCGGAACGTGGCGGTATTCCAGCCGAGGAGAGCGGCGCTTACGCCGGTCGTGTTGTGTCCGGCGCAGTTGCCGCCCTTAGCGCTCCCCTGCAGCCGCTCGCCCTGATCGATGGGGTCGTAGATCAGCGCGGCGATGCCGTTCGCCGCGGCGAGCACAGCCCCCCGCTGATAGCCGGGCATTCCCTTGCCGTCGTTGCTGTGTCCACAGGCGATGATCACGCCAGGATAGGGCGGCGTGAAGCGGGCCGCGTCCGGCAGGAACAGCAGCGCCGTCATATAAAAGGAGGGGCGGCTCTCGAACAGAATTTTCTCCACCCGATAACCGTTCTTCATGATCGTCCCCGTCACACGGGGGTTGAGCGGCGAGCGTTCGGGAAATCCGCCCAACGCCTCCAGACACGCCGCGCGCGTCCGCCGCTGCCAAGCGGCCAGTTGCTCCGGAGCCGCGATCCGCTCCTGTGCGGCTCGGATGGACGCACCCGCCTGCGCCAGGCGCTCCGAGAGCACGTGGTCCAACATCAGCCGGGGCTCTCCGCCGCACACCCGCCCATCCAACACCGGCGACGTCAATTCCCTGCGGATGGCCGCATCATCGGCCGCCAGTGTCCCCGCCGCGACAACCACCCATCCCGCCCATGCCAGACGCATTCCGCTCCGTTGCATCGCTTCCCCCCTGCCATTTGATTTCGCCGTTTTTGACCACCCACACGCTACTGCAGCACCGGACACACCGTTTTTCCCTCCGCCTGCGCATCCGTGTCGTAATCATGCCCGAAATAAGCCGCGTTCGATTCCATAAAGATCACCAGGCGGCGCAGCTCCTCATCCGTCAGCTTCACATCGTGATGCCCGCGGGTCAACATGGCATAGAGCGGCGAAGCGAGCGCGCCAAACTTGCCCGGCTCCGTATACGGCTGAACGAACGCGTCCCGCTGCACGCCCACCTTCCACCACTCCTTCCCTCGGTACGCGTTGCTGTAATAGTGCACCAGCGGCACCAAGCTGAAGAATGAGGAATAGAACCGGAACGGGTTCTTCTGCCATTCGCCCTTGCGCAGATCCGGCATTTTCTCTTTGCGCGTGTCGCCGTGGCACGATACGCATTTGGCCTCCAACACCGGCTGCACCAGCCGCGGATAGCTATAGGGGCATGAGCCCTCCACCTCGGGGCGGATCGTCGACGGCGCACGCCTCATCGCCAGCGGCGTACTGGTGTTCACGGTTTGCGCCGCGCCGACGCGCTGTTCGTGGCAGCCGTTGCACATCAGCCGCTCGCCCGGAGCGGTATAGGTCACGCTGCGCATGCCTTGAACCGCAACGCCCTTGCCGTCGAGCGCATGGAACAGCACCGGCACGCCGACCGGCACCTCAAAGTAAGCGCTCCCATCCTCTTCGACCGGAACCGTCCCCAGGCATTGCCGCCCGCAGGTCTGGTCACACACGCCCAGGCGGGGGTTCCCGACAATCGGCATGACCTTCGGCAAGATCTGCCAGATGCGCAACGCCGCGATCCGCGTTCCTTCCGGCAAAGGGCGGCGAGAGTTATAGACGTTGACAAGCCCCACCGTCGCCGTCTTCGGCAACGCCCCCTTCGGCGTCACCGGCGGCTTTTCGCCGTTCGCCAGACGCGGCAGGCCCGTTAGCGTGCCGTGCGTCAAGACAGGCGGTTTCGGACGCGCGTGAAGCGGCATCGGACTGAGGCATGAAATCATCGGATGCGTGTAGAGCGGGATCTTGTTGCCGAAAGCGTCCATCAGTGTCACCGCATAACGCCGCTGCCGCCATTCCATGTCGCCGTACTGCGCGTTCGCATCCCCGTCGTAAACACAGAGATAATATGTTTCGCTCAGCGGCCACGGCGTAGCGTAAGCGCCCGAGCCTTTCGCCAGATTCTGCCAGCTGTAGTATTCCGTTTCCGACAGCAGCTGATCCGGCGTCACGCGCTTGATCTGCGACATCGCCCCGTCGTCCGCCACGGACGGATCGATCATGATCACGGAACCGCGGTTCTCGGTGTGGTGTCCGGCCGAGATCGCCACATACTTGGAGGAACCCGGAATCGCGCGGACGTCCGCGATCAGGTGCGGCGCGGTCCGCTCCGACAGGTGCGTGTTGCCGTTGAGCTCTCGCGGATCACGGCCGTCGGGATAGGTGATCCAAGGGTGGTGGGCCTGATTGAAACCGCGGTCCACATAGTCCCAGCGGGTATACACAAGCATGCCGTTGTTGTCCACGCTCGGCTGCCACTCGTTGGTCTCATGGGGACTCATGCAGACGATGTCGGAACCGTCCTCGAACATCGAATGCAGCGTAAAAGTCGGTACTTCTCGCCGGTGGCACCGCCCATAGCCGCCGCGCCGTTCGGATATGAAGGCGATCCGGCCATTGGGAAGCCAGCAGGGATCAAAGTCGTTCACCTTGCCTTCCGTCAGCTGGACCAATCCCGAACCGTCCGCGTTGCACCGGAAGATATGGAAGACCGTCAAGTCGTTCCAAACCCGAATCTGAGGGTTGCCGTCGGTATAAGCGAACAGGACCTGACGGCCGTCAAACGACACATCGGGAGCGAGATAGCCGCCGTTCCCGAGTTTCGTGCCTTTCCGAGCCCCAGCCTCGATGACCGCGTCCTTAAGGAGATTCCGGGCCGTCGGCGCATCCGACCAAGGGTTCTCCAGCACATACAGTCCGTTTTCCCGCGTCAACCCGTGCGACGTGGCGTGAAACCCGAAGAACTGGTCGCACATGTGCACGCCCCAATCCAGTTCATCCGGCGGGAGCGCCTCGCGGGTGATGAACAGGATCTTGCTGATCGGCTTCAGGAGCGGGTTCGCGAACGCGATCTCGCGGCGCAGCGCGAGCGCTTCGCCGAACAGAGCATACCGACGCGGCGTCTCCGTCACAGGCGTTTCCCTGACGCGCCCCTCCAACTCCGCCAGCCGACGCCCCGCATCCGCCAGAGCAGGGACCTGCCGATATAGGTCGTCATACAAAGCGCGGATCCGCCGAGCCACCACATCCAGGGGATCGCGGTCAGACGGAAAAATCGTCGCGGCCGGGTGATACGCCTGCGACCGCCGAGCCGCTTCATCGAAAATGCCGGCTTGCGCCTGCGACGGCCGCGACATCTCGCGCGCCAACAGGCGGTACTCTGTCGCCGCCTCCGAACTCCGGCGGACAACCGCCGTTTCATCGGACATTCCCCTTGCGCATGCCGCCGCCACGCACATACACACGAACCGCCGCCGGATCAAACTCATAACGCTCTCCCTTTTACATTTATCGGAAGGTTATCATACCTGACATCCCTGAAAATGGAAACGAATTCTGCCGCGCATCGACACGACATTTACGTAGTAAAAAAACCTTCATGATACATTTTTGTCCGTCGCTGTTCGCCGCCCCCCGCACGACCCCCTCTTTTCGCAAAAAGCCATACGGTCACTATGGCGCGGCGGCCATTTTTGTGTCAAAATATTCGGCTGATCCATATCAGCCGCATTTGGCACACCCTCTGCTTGTTTATTCAGGAATTGCCTTATACGCGGTAGACCGGAGCTTTAAAAGATGCCCAAAAGAAACGACCTCTCGAAAATCATGATTGTCGGCGCGGGACCGATTGTCATCGGACAAGCCTGCGAATTCGATTATTCCGGCGCACAAGCCTGCAAAGCCCTTCGCGAGGAAGGTTATGAGGTGGTTCTCGTCAACAGCAACCCCGCGACCATCATGACGGACCCGGAATTCGCCGACCGGACCTACATCGAACCCTTGACCGTCGAGATTCTGCACGAGATCATCCGCCGCGAGCGGCCCGACGCCATTCTTCCGACCCTCGGCGGCCAGACCGCCCTGAACCTCGCCATCCAGTTGGCCGACCAGGGCATCCTCGAACGCTACCAAGTGGAGATGATCGGCGCCAACGCCGAGGTGATCCGCCGCGCCGAAGACCGCCAGCTCTTCAAAGACGCGATGCTTCAGATCGGCCTCGACGTGCCCAAAAGCGGCACCGCCCACACCCTCGAGGATGCGTGGAAGATCCAGAAGTCGATCGGCGACTTCCCGATCATCATCCGGCCCGCATTCACCCTGGGCGGCAGCGGCGGCGGCATCGCCTACGACGCGCAGCAGTTCGAAGCCATCTGCGCCAACGGCATCAGCCTCAGCCCGGTCAACGAGATCCTGGTCGAGGAGTCGGTGCTCGGCTGGAAAGAGTTCGAGATGGAGGTCATGCGCGACCGCAAGGACAACATCTCGATCATCTGCTCGATCGAAAACTTTGATCCTATGGGCATCCATACCGGCGACAGCATCACCGTGGCGCCGGCGATGACGCTTACCGACCGCGAATACCAGCTCCTCCGCGACGCCTCGATTGCCGTCATGCGCGTGATCGGCGTCGAGACCGGCGGCTCGAACGTGCAGTTCGCCATCAATCCCGCCGACGGCCGCCTCGTGGTCATCGAGATGAACCCGCGCGTCAGCCGCTCTTCGGCTCTCGCCTCCAAGGCCACCGGCTTCCCCATCGCGCGCATCGCCGCCAAGCTCGCCATCGGTTACACGCTCGACGAGCTGCGCAACGACATCACGCGCGAGACGCCCGCCTGCTTCGAGCCGGCCCTCGACTACGTCGTCACCAAGGTTCCCCGCTTCGCTTTCGAGAAGTTCCCGGGTTCCAACCCTTCGCTGACCACCTCCATGAAGTCGGTCGGCGAAACCATGGCCATCGGCAAAACCTTCCAGCAGTCGATCCAAAAGGCGCTGCGCTCACTCGAGATCGGGCGCGGCGGCTTCGGCGCGGACGGCAAAGACAAAGATGTCAGCCGCCACTTCACCGACGAGTCGCTCGAGAACGCCCTGCGCCACGCGGGCCCGATCCGCATCTTCCACATCCACGAGGCCTTCGTGCGCGGCTGGAGCGTCAGCCGCATCCACAAGATCACCAAGGTCGACCCGTGGTTCCTCAACCAGCTCCACGAACTGGTCGCCTTTGAGGAAGAGATCCGCAAGACCGGCTCGCTCGACGCGCTGACCGCGGATGCTCCGCTCTTCCGGCAGACCAAAGAGTTCGGCTATTCGGACAAGCAGATCGCCAACCTCACGCATTCCTCCGAGACGGACGTGCGCGCCGCGCGCGAGAAACTCGGCCTCTTGCCGGTGTACGGCCTCGTCGACACCTGCGCTGCTGAATTCAAGGCTTTCACACCCTATTTTTACTCCACCTGGTCCACCGCCGCCGACCTTTCTGACCTTCCCGCCCCGGACAAGACAAAGAAGAAAATCATGATTCTGGGCGGCGGGCCCAACCGCATCGGCCAAGGCATCGAGTTCGACTACTGCTGCGTTCACGCCTGCTACGCCCTGCGCGAGGCCGGTTTCGAGACGCTCATGGTCAACAGCAATCCCGAAACCGTCTCGACCGACTACGACACCTCGGACAAGCTCTACTTCGAGCCCGTGACCCTCGAGGACGTGCTCGCCATCTACCGCCGCGAAGCCTGCGACGGCGTGATCGTGCAGTTCGGCGGCCAGACGCCGCTCAACCTCGCCAAGGCGCTCGCCGCCAACGGCGTGACCATCATCGGCACTTCGCCCGAAAGCATCGAAAAGGCCGAAGACCGCGAGTTCTTCAAGCAGCTCGCAGACAAAGTCGGCGTGCGCCAGCCCGACAACGGCACGGCCACCGATTACGCCGGCGCGCTCGCAGTAGCCCGCCGCATCGGCTTCCCGGTGCTGGTCCGCCCCTCGTTCGTGCTCGGCGGCCGCGCCATGGCCATCGTCTACGACGAGCCGTCGCTCGCCGATTTCGTGAAAGAGGCCTTCGAAGCTTCCGAGGGACACCCGGTCCTGATCGACAAGTTCTTGGAGGACGCGATCGAGGTGGACGTGGACTGCATCTCCGACGGCAAGATCCAGGTGCTCGGCGCCATTATGGAGCACGTCGAAAAGGCCGGCATCCATTCAGGCGACAGCGCATGCAGCATTCCGCCCCGCAGCCTCAAGCCGGCGGTCTGCGATGAGATCCGGCGCTACACGCATGCCCTCGCTAAAGAACTGGGCGTCGTCGGCCTGATGAACGTCCAGTACGCGGTGCAGAACGGCGTGGTGTACATCCTCGAAGTCAACCCGCGCGCCTCGCGCACCGTACCGTTCGTCAGCAAGGCCATCGGCGTACCGCTCGCGCGCCTCGCCGCGCTGGTCATGGCCGGCAAGACCCTCAAGGAGCTCGGCTTCACCCGCGAGGTCACCATCCGTCACTACGCGTTCAAAGAGGCGGTGCTGCCCTTCAACCGCTTCCCCGGCTGCGACGCCCTGCTGACCCCGGAGATGCACTCCACCGGCGAAGTCATGGGCATCGACCCCGATCCGGGAATGGCGTATGTCAAGAGCCAGCTCGGCGCGGGCAACCCGTTGCCCCTCGCGGGCAACGTGTTCCTCAGCGTCGCGGACCACGACAAGCAAGAGACGGTGGCCATGGCCCGCGAACTGGCCGCCCTCGGCTACACGATCTACGCCACACGCGGCACGGCCACCGCCCTGCGCGACGCGGGAATCAAGGCGCGCGCGGTGTTCCGCATCTCCGACGGCCGCCCCAACGCGCTCGACCTGATTCTCGACAACGAGGTCCAGTGGATCGTCAACGTCCCCACCGGAGCCAAACCCGCCCAAGACGAAGTGATCATGCGCACCGAGGCGATCCGCCGCGGTATGCCGATCACCACCACCGTGCGCGGACTGCAGTCCGCCGTGGACGGGATCAAGCGCCTGCGCACGCTCAAACGCTGCGAGGTGCTCTCCCTCCAGGAATACAACCGTAAAGCCCTCCACACCCACGCCTGAACCTGTGCGGAAGAATAATTATTCGCCCGCACACAACCCCCTTACCACCTATGTACAACTGGAAACAACAACGCGAAAAGAATGCCTTCCTCGCACTCGCGGACGGCACCGTCTATCCGGCCTGGTCGTTCGGCGCGCCCGTCGACCGCCTCGGCGAAGTCGTATTCAACACTGGCACGCCCGGCTATGAGGAGATCCTGACCGACCCCTCCTACGCCGGCCAACTCGTCACCCTCACCTCTCCGGAAATCGGCAACACCGGCTTCAACGCGCCGGACTACGAGTCCGCGCACATCCATGCCGAGGGCCTGATCATCCACCACTACACCGAGCCGAGCAACTGGCGCTCAGAGCACGCCCTCGCAGAGACCCTGATCAAAGCCGGTGTGCCCGGCCTCGCGGGCATCGACACGCGCGCGCTCACCATCCGCCTGCGCAATGCGGGCACGCCCAAAGGCTATCTCTGCGCCACGGGCGCCATCACGGCCGAAGAGGGCGTCAAACGCGCCCGGGCCTGGGAAGGCCTTGATGGCCAGGACTACGCGCAGAAGGTCTCCACGAAGAAGTCCTACGTCTTCGATCCCGACGACACGATATCGGCGACCTGGGGCATCGCGGACGAAAAATTGCCGGAGGCCGAAATCCCGGTCGTGGCCTACGACTTCGGCATCAAATTCAACATCTTGCGCCGCCTGCGCCAGCAGGGCATGCGGGTCACCGTGGTGCCGGCCAAAACCCCGGCCGCCGAGGTGCTCGCCATGAAACCCGCGGGCATTTTCCTGTCGAACGGCCCGGCCGATCCGGCCGCGTTGTCGTACGCCATCGAGAACATCCGCGCCTTGGTGGGCAAGGCCCCGATAATGGGCATCTGCCTCGGCCATCAATTGCTCGGCTGGGCCTTGGGCGGACAAACCCGCCGCCTGAAGTTCGGACACCACGGCTGTAACCACCCCGTGCAGGAACTCGCCTCCGGCAAGGTCGAGATTACCTCGCAGAACCACAACTTCATGGTCGACATGGAGTCGCTGGACAAGGCGGTCGTCGAGGTCACGCACATCAACCTCAACGACAACACGGTCGAGGGCATGCGCCATCGCCGCGAGCCGGTCTTCTCGGTGCAGTACCACCCCGAAGCCGCCCCAGGCCCCCACGACTCGCGCTACCTTTTCAGCCAGTTCAAGAAGATGATCCTGAGCGCGTAGCGGGGCTCAGAGGTCAGAGATCGGTTCAAGAGACTTCGCACACAGGATTTCCAGACAATCCGTCTTCTCGGGCGAGTGGGAAACCGAAGGCCACCGCCGTCTCACCATCGCGCATGCCGTTGATACCCGTCGGCAAGCCGTCAGAATCGCCGACTCCGTTTTATCGGCCGGCTCCTCTTCTGCGCGGCCTCTCCACCGCCCTTCGCCCACCGCCCTTTCACCGCTCTTTTCCGGCCTTGCAGTTCCGCGTGCCCGCACGTAAACTACTCACCGAACCCGCGCTCACGCGCCATGACGGCGCACGCGCCCAGAAAGGCGTTGCAGATGGACAAACAGGCTCTCTCCCTTTTACAGGATCTCGTCGCGCTTCCCACTCCCACCGGTTTCGAATATGACGGCATGGCGCTGCTGGCCGGCTACCTCAAAACGGCCGCGGTGCCCAACCTGAAGATCGACGTGCACGGCAACCTGCGGGCGTGTCTCAATCCGGACGCGCCGCTGCGCGTGATGATCGAGGGCCACTGCGACGAGATCGGCTTCATGGTGCAGTACATCGACGACGATGGATTCCTCTACATGTGCCCGCTCGGCGGCGTCACCATCCCGCTGGTCGCGGCGGAACGCATCGTGATCCGTGGCAAGCAGGGCCCGGTCTACGGCGTGTTCGGCGTGCGCCCCCCTCACCTGATGTCGGCGAAAGACAGGGAAAAAGTCGCACCGCAGGAGATCAAGGAGATCGCGGTCGACATCGGCGCGAGGAACAGAGAGGACGCGCTTTCGCTCGTCGACCTCGGCAGCCCGGCGGTCGTCGATGCCGGCTGGCGCGCGCTCGCCAACAACCGCGTGGCCTGCCGCGGCTTCGACAACCGCATCGGCGCGTTCATCGTCACGGAAACCATGCGCCGCCTCGCGGGTGAAAAGCTGAACGTCGCGCTCCACATGGTCGCCAGCGTGCAGGAAGAGGTGGGCCTGGTCGGCGGCATCACGACCGCCTACGACATCAATCCGCACATCGGCCTGTGCGTCGACGTCACCTTCGCCAGCGACGCGCAAAAAGAGGACCGGAAAGTCGTCGGCGACATCCGCATCGACGGCGGACCCGTCGTGGGGATCGGCCCAACATACCACACCCGTCTCAACCGCCTCGTGCTGGAGGCCGGAGAAGCTCAGCGCATCAAGGTGCAGCGCCAAGTCCGCAGCCGCGGCACCGGCACCTGTGCGTGGGCCATGCGCATGTCGCGGTCGGGAGCCGCCGTGGCGCAACTCAGCATCCCGTTGCGCTATATGCACAGTCCGGTCGAGCTCCTCAGCCTCTCCGATGCGAGTCAGACGGTCGACCTGCTCTGCGCAGCCATCCGGGCCATCCCGGCCGACCTCGACCTCTACCCCAAACAGCCGTAAACATGCCTTTCCCCGTCACATACCTGCTCGACCGGATCTCACGAAGCGAAACCTTCATCCGGCGCGAGTTGGATCAGCTCGAACGCCGCAACTGGCCCGTTTTCACACGCCTGTTGAACGACGACACGAACCCGCTCAAGTTCGCGTTGGGCAGCTGCCCGATAAAATACCGCTGGCCGTTCTTCAAAGCGTCCTGCGCACGCATCCTCAGCGAGCTGCCCACGGCTCCGCTCGCCGCCTGCAGGATCATCAAACGGCTGCCGCAGGCGGCCCATCTGATCAAAAAGGTGTCCGACACGGAGAGCCGCCTGATTCATGCCCAGTTCGCCGGCATCACGGCGGACCTCTCCGCCATCGCCGCACGCGCCATGGGGCTGCCATGGACCTGCGCGGTCCACGCGCACGACGTATTCACAACCCGCCCCCGCGCCCTGCTCCGGCGGCTGCAAACGGCGGCCGGCATTACGGCCTGTTCGCAACATGCCGCAGACGCGGTTCTCGCCGCAGGCATTCCGCAAGACAAAGTCTCGGTCATCCATCACGGCCTGCCGCTCAACGATTTCTCGTTCGACACGATCCAGCCGGACGAAGTGCTTTTCTGCGCCTGCCGCCTGGAGAAAAAGAAGGGGCTGGACACGCTGCTGCAAGCCTGCGCCCTGCTCCGGATGCACGGCGTCCGCTTCACCTGCATCATCGCGGGAACGGGGCCTTGCCTGCATGAGCTGGAAGATCTGCGGCACCAGCTGGAGCTCGAGCAAACCGTATTCTTCGCGGGTTGGCAATCCGAGGAGGAAACCCTCACGCGCATGATGGATTCCTCGCTGCTCGTTCTGCCTTCCCGGCGCATGCGGAACGGCGACCGCGACGGCATCGCGAACATCTTGCTCGAGGCCATGGCGCTCGGGACGCCCGTCGTCACCACCACCGCCGGCGCCGCCGGCGAGGTCATCACCGACAACGTGAACGGCCTACTCGTCCCGCCCGACGATCCCGCCACGCTAGCGGATGTGCTGGCGCGGGCCCTGAGCTCAAAGGAGCTGCTCCTCCGACTTGCGAAGGCCGCGCGCAAGACAATCGAAAACGAGTTCGACGGTTCGGTCAACATCGGCCAACTCGAGGCCTTTTTCAAACGGGCGACGGGGTTGCCGGCGTAGCCCCCCCCCACGTTTTCCGCACGTGGAACAACGCATCGGACAGCTCGCGTTTCGTCACGTCCGGGGACGGCTCAAACACTTTGATAATCGAATCCGGGGCGTAAAAGGCAAATGCTCCAAAGTCGATCATCCCCCTGCCCGCCGGCAGGTGATCGTTCGTCAGCGGCAACGCGTCATGGATATGAATGCCACGCGTGACGGCCAGCAGCTCCCGCGCCGCCTCGACATGCCGGATCCACCCCATGTTCTCGCGCACTTGTCCATGCCCCATATCGTGCCAATAGGACAGCGCCGGCGTGTCGAAGCGCCGCTTCAGCATCGCCATCTCCCGTTCGTCAGGAAACGCTTCGATCGAGGGGAGGTTCTCCAGGCATAACGTCACGCCAGCCTTTTCGAATTTCGGCAACAGCGCGTCAAGCGAAAGGCAGAAACCGTCGAAATATTTCACCACGCGCGCGCGGCGGCGGCGCAACGCCTTGGCCATCAGCCGCTGGTAGCGCGGCGCCTCAACCGCGCCCTCCTCCTCCAGCGCATCAACCAACGTCCGCGTGTGCAGCTCGCCAAAGATTGACTTCAGGAACACGCGGCCCGCATGGAGCACCACCGCCCGCGCGCCCATCGACTCCGCGAAAGACAGCGTTCGCCCGATATGGATTGCGGCCATGGCCCGCTCGTCCTCGTCCAGCGAAGCAAGCAGGTAAAGCTCGGGATACCCGTGCGGCGCGCCGATCGGCACCGGACAGTACGCATGGACGCTATCAACCGTCGCACTCCCCGCCGTCACCCGACGACGTATTCCCGCGGCCAGTTCTTCGGTCGTGTGGTACCCCACCTCGAGTGCGTCGAACCCCAGCGCGATGATCTCGTCCACCAGGGCTTCGCCGTTCTCGTGGCGCGCGGCATTCCAATTGGTCGACAGCGCGATCCGCATAAGGTCCTAACGGTTGATCAGCGTCATGAACTCTTGGCGCGTGGCAGGGTCGGTCCGGAACGAACCCAGCACCGCCGACGTCGTCATCACAGAATTCTGCTTCTCCACCCCGCGCATCATCATGCACAGGTGACGACACTCCATGACCACGCCCACGCCCTCGGCCTCAGCCTCTTCCAGTATCGCGTCCGCTACCTGCTCGGTCAGACGTTCCTGAATTTGCAGGCGCCGCGCAAAGCAGTCCACAATGCGTGCGATCTTGCTGACCCCCAAAACCTTTTCCTTCGCGATATACCCCACATGGCAGCGCCCATAGAACGGCAACAGGTGGTGTTCGCACAGGCTGTAGATCTCGATGTCGCGCACGATGATCATGTGGTTCATGTGCGCCTGGAACACGGCGCCGTTCAGAATCTGCTTCGGCGTCTTCCAATATCCGCCCGTCAAAAAAATCAACGACTCGGCCATCCGTTCGGGCGTTTTCTTCAAGCCCTCGCGTTCGGGATCCTCGCCCAGTTCCTCAAGCAACTGTCGGACCAGACCGGCGACACGGTCTTTGTTGATCGGTTTCTTCTTCATGCCTTCACTGTACCTCAGCGCCGCCCCCAGCTCAAGCCGCGAGTGAGGTTCGGGCTTGTCCTTGGGCTTGTTTCCCGCTAACTTTAATCCATGTCGTGCGTGTCCGCCATGTTGCTGGCCTCGGCCGCCGCCGGCTTGATCGCCGGAGCAGGCCCGTCCGCATTTTTTGCCGCCGCCGTCTCCGCCGCTCTCGCCACATGGCTGGCGCGCGTTCCGCAGGGCGCCACGCAACATCTTTTCGCCACGCTCGACCCCCTTGATCCCGACGGCGAAATCATCCTGCGCGCGACGCGGGAAGCGCTGGACCTGATCGGCAGGACGCGGCAACCCGTACTCTTGCGCATCGCCGCCTTCACGCGCGGAGCCGCCCCGCGTTTCCAGCTCGATTTGAACCGCGAGGGCGACCTCGAAGTCATCCAAGACAGACGCTCTCCGGCGCTGCTCAAGCGGCCGCTGGCATGGGTTCCCGACCATCCGCTCCCGCTCACCCTGCCGCACACCCGATGCCTCACCTTGCGGCTCACGCCCACCGACCGCGAGCGTGTCCGCGTAAAGCTCGCGCACGAACACGCCTTCTCCCGCGGCCTATGGGTTGCCGTCGCGATGCTGGCTGCCGCAGCCTGCGCCAGCGACGTCGGATGGCTGCTCGCCACCGCGCTGGGGTTCGCGTTTCAAGCATACCTCCTTGAACATCACCCGCACCGTTCGCATAATCAGGCGTAAGTCGAAGGCGAGCGACCGGTGGCACAGATAATAACAGTCCAACAGGCACATCTCATCGAATGTGCGCTCGTTGCGTCCCGCCACCTGCCACAGCCCCGTAATACCCGGCATGCCTTTCAGTCTCAGCGCGTGACAGGGACGCGTGTAGTGTCCCTGGTCGCTTGCCGGTAGCGGGCGCGGCCCGATGAACCGCATCTCGCCTTTCGCCACGTTCAGGAGTTGAGGCAACTCGTCCAGAAAAGAACGCCGCAAGAAACCGCCCAGGCGGGTTACCCGGGGATCGCGAGCCAGCTTGAACAGATGCCCCTCTTGCCCCAGTTTCTGCTGCAGCCTCCCATGCAACGACTCGGAACGCCGCACCATAGTACGGAACTTGAACACCGTAAACGGCACACCGTCGCAGCCATACCGTTCCTGGCGGAAGATCACCGGGCGTCCCTCAAAAAGCAACACGAGTCCGGCTACGACCGCAAACACCGGCGACAGAAGTACAAGCAACAGACACGCCATTGCGCGCTCCGCCCTGCTGCACCGCATCGCCGAAGCGGCGGGCGCGCCGAAAACAAAGTTTCCCTCGCCGTCAGGACAGCACCCCGCCTCACGTTCCAACACAGGAAGACAGGTTTCCGCCACCGCAACAGCGTCCCCCTCTTTCAAGGCCGCCTCGACGCGGTCAAGAATTTCCCCTACCGTCGTTTGCCCCGGATCTTTGAATGTGGTTATCATTCGTCTTTGTTGCATTATCGGTTTTCGGCTCCGAAGCATCAAGCCCAGATTGCTCCCCGGCCTATTCTCATTCTTTGGATTGTGGCCCGGCAGCCTCTCGGTTAAAATATGACGCATCATAACTGTGCCATGGAGGGCGAAGATGAAACTGATTCTCTGCACGCTGGCCATCTGCCTCTCAATTCTGGCATCCTTCTTCACGACACGCGTGTTGATCCGCGAAGAGGGCAAGCGCACACGGGCTTCGCTTTCTAAAGCGCTGTCGGAATCGCCCGACGTGTCCGACCCGCAAAAACCGTTCATTCAGAAGATGGACACGTTGAACAGTCAACTCGCAAGCCTCAACCACCGCGTCAGTGCGCTGGAGAACGCGGTCCGCGACAGTCAGAACGCCACCGCCGACGAAGATTACGCAAAACTGCAAAGCACGCTTGTTTCTCTCAGCAAGCAGGTCAACGGCATGTCCGCCTCACTCACCCGGTTCGACGGCATCCCAACCTATTTGGCAGGCCTGACAACCTTCCTCGACCAGTCTTTCAAGCGTCTCGAAAAGACGGCCGGCACAAGCGCCGCGCCCGAGACGATGACAACCGCCCTCGACGACATGAGCCGGAAGATCGACACCATCGACGGTTATTTCACCCCGCTCTATGCTTTTCTCGGGCTGGTTTATGCCCCTGACAACAGTGCGCAAGTCGCGGCGTATCCCTCTTTGGACAAGCGCATCAACGAACTGAGCCTGCAGCTCGAGACCGTCCGCCAAGACATCGCCGACTTTCGTGAATGGGCGACGCCGCGCAACATCGACACGGCCAAACGCCCCCGTTGAGCCCCGCTGCCGGCCACGCACGCGAACGCTTCAATCAGCTCTTGAGCCCCTTCAGATCGGGGCGCAACGCGCGGTTCTCGCGCAGGAGTTCCTCCAGCGTCACCAGCGTGCGGCGGGCGGCCGCCTCTCTGCCGAGAACGGCCGCAAAGTTGCTTTCCACCGCGCGCCGCACCTGCGCGTTCGCATGATCGCCCGCGTCGATCGCCTGCCTGAACTCATCGATGTTGGTGCGAACGCTCGCCTCGGGGTTCGGCACGCCGCCGCTGAAATGCCGCGGCCCGCCGCGCACATAAGATTTGCCCGCGTAGGAAAGGCACGCCGTCGCCTGCGTCCCCTGCAGCGATGCCGTGAGCCGACCCGTTTTGATCCAGTCGTGGTAAGCGCCGAGCACGCCCTGATGGCACCAGACCGTCCCGTCGTCGAAGAGGTAGACGACTGTGCTGGAGTCGCGGGCGTCACCATGCGCGGAGGGCCGGAATGCCGCCGCCGCCCCCATCGCCGCGACCGGCACCTTGCCCAGCGCCCAGACCACGGCATCGATGATGTGCACATCGTAATGGACGATATAGTCGCCGCCCAGGGCGACATCGTTGCACCAGACCAAGTCTTTGAGGCGGTTTTCGATCGTCGGCTCCAGCGGCGGGTCCTGATAGCCGTTGCCGCCCGCCCACCCCGAAGAAAACACGGTCTGGAGTTTGCCCAGCGCGCCCGCGCGAATACGCTTGGCGACCTCCATGTTGACCGGATCGCGGGGCAGCTGGTAATCAGCCTGGAAAACCCGTTTCAGTTCCGTCGCCCGCACGGCGAGCCGCTTGATCGCCTCCGTTCCCGGAATGTCGATAGCCACCGGTTTTGCCATGTAAAGATGGAGCCCCGCTTCCAGCGCAAATTCCGCATACTGCGGGAAAAAATACGGCGGAGTCTGCAACACCACGGCCTCGACCCCCGAAGCCATCAATCGCTTGTAACTGTCAAGGCCCGAAAAGCACTGGGCCGGAGCCACCCCCAGCAGTGCACCCGTGCGAACCGCACGCTCCTCAAAATAATCCGCGACCGCCGTAAACGCGAAGCCGCCGTGCGCGGCGAACAGGTTGCTGATCCATGTCCCCCGTCCGCCGCAGCCGATCAGTCCCAACTTGATCTTTCTGTCATACGCGCGGGGACTCTCCGGCGGCACGGCGGCCACGTTTTCCTGTCCAGGCGCCACCGCCGGCACGAAGGGCAAGGCGGACATGCCCGCCTGCGCCAGCCGAATGAATTCACGCCTTCCGATCAGATTGTCGTGTCCCATTTCATTCGCCCTCATTCCCCGCGTTGATATCCGAGCCACCGGGCGACGGCTGCATTCTTCGAGCGCACGTGCAGTTTCTTGTAGATGCGCAGCACATACGTGTGCACCGTCGCAAACGACACGTTCAACTTGTCGGCGATCTCCTTGTACGAAAATCCCTGCGCCAGCAGATCCAGGACTTCTTTCTCGCGGGGCGCTAGCTCGTCGGACTCGCCCGCCACGGGAGCCGCATTCAAAGAGGCGGCGGCGGGTTTCGCCTGGTTTCGGAAAGCGTCGACCACTTTCCGGGCCAAGGCGCTGGTCATCGGTGCCCCGCCCCGATGGATATCGCGGATTGCGGCCAACAGATCACGCGCCCGCGCGGGTTTAACCAGATAGCCGTGCGCCCCCGCCGCGAGCGCGCGGAACAGATTGTCGGTGTCCTGATAGACCGTCAGCATCACGATCTGAAGCGTCGGCAGGATCGCGGAGAGCTGGCGCACGCACTCGATGCCGTCCATGCCCGGCAGGTTGATGTCCATCACGGCGACCTGCGGCTTCACACGGGAAGCCTTCTCCAGCGCCTCTTCGCCAGAGCCGTAGGCTCCGACGCAAGCGCATTCGGGGTCGCTGTTGATGATTTCCATCAGCCCCGACCTCAACCGGCTGTCATCCTCAACGATTATCACATGAATCGCCATACCGTTCCATCCGCATATCCGCCGTCACAATAGCGTGATCTGCCGGGCAACGCAATGCCAAAGGTAAAGAAAACGGGTGGCAGGAAACAGCCATCTGAGCGTTGCCATAAAAATGTCGCACGCAAAAGAGGAGCGCGTTCCCTGCCGTGGCACGCCCGCCTTCAAGGGAGGCTCCCTAAGCGGGTTACTCCAGTGATGCGCGTATGCGCTTGGAGGTGCGTACGGCGCAGAACTCTTTGCCGCACATCGAGCAGTGGTCGTCGGCATGTTCGCCCTGGCAAACGCGCGTTTTCAGCCACCGTGCCCGCGCGCGCTCCGGGTCCAGCGCGCACGCGAATTGCGCATCCCAGTCGAAAGCCACCCGGGCATGCGACATCGCATCGTCGCGGTCTCGCGCGCCCGGCAAACCGCGCGCCACGTCGCCCGCGTGCGCCGCGATGCGGTAGGCGATCATGCCCTGATGGACCTCCTCGCCGTCCGGCAAGCCGAGGTGCTCTGCCGGCGTCACATAACAGAGCAGCGAGGCGCCGTACGTGGCCGCAGCGGTCGCGCCGATACACGAGGTGATATGGTCATAGCCGGGCGCGATATCGGTCACCACCGGGCCGAGAACATAGAAGGGCGCGCCGTCACACACCTCCTGCTGACGCTCCATATTCATCTGGATCTGGTTGAACGGCACATGACCAGGGCCTTCCACCATCACCTGCACGCCGCGCGCGCGACAGCGCCGCACCAGTTCGCCCAGCACGTCGAGTTCGCCGAACTGTGCCGCATCGCTCGCATCCGCCAAACAGCCCGGACGCAACCCGTCGCCGAGCGACACCGTCACATCGTGCTTGGCGAGAATATCCATCACCTCGTCCCAACGCGTGTAGAGCGGATTTTCCGCGTTGTTCCGCCTCATCCATTCGGCCATAATCGCCCCGCCGCGACTCACGATACCCATGATGCGCCGCATCGCCACATCCACATGGCGGTGAAGAAGTCCCGCATGCAGGGTCATGAAGTCAACGCCCTGCTCGGCCTGCTCCGCAATCACCTGCAGCAGCAGGTCGGGATTCATCACCGGCACATCGCCTTCAAGACGCGAGATCGTCTCGTAAACCGGCACCGTGCCCAACGGCACCGGCGACGCATCCAACATGCCTTGGCGGATCGTCCGCAGATCGGCGCCCACGCTCAGGTCCATGACGAAATCGGCGCCGGCCTTCAGCGCGATTTGGAGTTTTTCCAGTTCGTCTCCCTTGCCGGAACGCGTCGTCGAACGTCCGAGATTGGCGTTCACCTTGGTCGAAAAAAGCCGCCCCACCCCCACCGGCCGCGCCGATGCGTGCGCCGGATTCAGCGGAATGACCGCACGTCCGCAGGCCACCGCCTCACAAACCTGTACGGGGCTCACCTTCTCGTCCAGCGCCACGCGCCGCATCGCCTCGGTGATCTCGCCCTTCTTCGCCGCTTCCAGTTGAGTCATAGAAAAAACCGTTCTTCCTTAGGGTTGTACTTCGACATGAAACCGTTTCACATAACGTTGACGACCGGCTCAACCGTCACGCGGTCGAGCGGCAATTTTGCCGGAGTGCCGAGCACCGCGGTCCCTTCGCCCACCCAAACGCCGGTGCGGATGGACTCGTAGACATACGCCTTGCCGTCAACTACCGCCTCAAGCAAGTTTTTCCCGCACGCCAGCGATGCGGTGATCGCGGCGCTAAGCGAACATCCCGTCCCGTGCGTCGAAAGCGGCGCGTCGATCCGGGGGGCTGAAATCCGGTACAGCGACGATCCGTCGGCAAGGATGTCCTCGGCGAGAGGGCCCGTGCCATGTCCGCCCTTGACGAGCACCGCACAGCCGAGCCGGTCTGTCAACGCGTGTGCCGCATCGACAATCTCCGCGCGGGTCAACAGCGCGCGGCCGACCAAGACCTCCGTCTCCGGCAGGTTGGGCGTGACCAGCGTGGCCAGCGGCAAAAGCCTGTCCATCAGCAGGCTCACCGCATCGTCCTGCAACAGCCGCGCACCGCTCGTCGCCACCATGACGGGGTCAAACACTTTCAGGATACGGCTCTGCAGGAGCAGCCGATCCGCCACGGTCTCAATCACATCGGGAGCGGAGAGCATGCCGGTCTTCAGCGCGGTCACGGCATACGCCTCCAAGACCGCGTCGAGCTGCAGACCGACGAACTCGGCGTCGGCCGTGAGAATTCCCCGGACCCCGAAAGGATTCTGCGCGGTCAGCGCGGCCAGAACCGTGCAACCGTGGACGCCGAACACGTGAAAAGCCCGCAAGTCCGCCTGAATGCCGGCGTTTCCGCCACTGTCGCTGCCTGCGATCGTCAGCGCAACCGACTGCCGCAGGCTTCCGAAATCGGGCTCCTCATTCGTCATACCGTGACTCTCCAAAAACAAAAAGCGGGCCGGGTCTCCGGTCCGCTCAAAAACAGGTTCTTCTGACCAATTCCCTCGCGCCGGCATGATCCGGATCAGGTTCAACGGGTTTTCTCTCAGTCGCCGACGCGACACCCCGATGGCAATTGGAAAAATGATATTACAATGCCCGCCTCCGGGCAAGCAGGAAGGCGGGAACGCGTCCCCGTTCTAAAAAAAAAACGAGGGGCGGCTCCTTTCTTTGGATGCCGCCCCGTCTCCGTCCACAGCCTTCACCGGCTGACGCCGCTTACACGCCGGCCTTGACGATCGCCGCGAAAGAATCGGCCTTGAGCGCTGCGCCGCCGATCAGTCCGCCGTCGATGTCAGGCTGGCTCATCAGCTCCTTCGCGTTTTCCGGCTTCATGCTGCCGCCGTACTGAATGCGGATCGTATTGGCCAGGTCGCCGCCCGCCATCTCGGCGAGCGTCCGGCGGATCAGCGCGTGCACTTCCTGCGCCTGAGCCGGGGACGCCGTGCGCCCCGTCCCGATCGCCCACACCGGCTCATACGCGACCACGACCTTTGACAGCTCCGCGCCCAAATCGGCAAGTCCTGCCTTGGTCTGCCGCACGACGACCGTTTCCATCTTGCCGCCATCACGCTCGGCCAACGTCTCGCCCACGCAGACGATCGGGATCAACCCCGCAGCCAGCGCAGCCTTGGTGCGTTTATTGACCGTCTCGTCGGTCTCGCCGAAATACTGGCGCCGCTCGCTGTGGCCGATGATCACATACTTCACGCCTAGATCCTTCAACATGGCGGCGGAGATCTCGCCCGTGAAGGCGCCGGAAGCTTCCCAGTGCACATTTTGCGCACCCAGCTCAACGTTCGATCCCGCGCAAGCCGCCGCCGCCTCTTTCAGGTCGGTGAAAGGCGGGCAAACCACGACGTCGACCTTCGAAACGTCCGCGACCTCTTTCTTGATCCCCTCGATGAGCGCGGCGGCTTCCGAGGCCGTCTTGTTCATTTTCCAGTTGCCAGCGATGATTTTTCTGCGCATCAGACACTCTCCTTGTTTCTGTAGAAAATTGAGGTCGATATTATGCCCCTAGACCGCGAGTTAAGCAAGCCCGAGTTAGTGAAGCAACGGAATGCGCAATTCCTCGTCAGTCGGCCTCTGCGCCATCATCGACCTAGAATCCCAGCCTCAAATCCATTGTCTCGCCTTTGGCGGGAAAACGGCTGGCTGCCAGCGACCACTCCTCGGTGAACGACGCCGAGGCACCCGGAGCAAGCACCTCGCGCGGGCCGATCGGCTCCAGCTCGCACATCTCGTTCCTGAAGTACCAGATCGAAATCGTAAGCCCGGCCATCTCGCTGTACACGCGCTCCGGATAGACCGGATACCGCTTGATGAACAGCAGGTTGTTGCGCGTGAGGTATCCGAACCACCCCGCCATCGAGTCCATACCCAGCTTGGGATTCGCCGGCGTGCCGATAATTTCCAGAAAACCTTCGCGAATACGGATGTTCGGGTCGTCCGGCTGGTAGTTCATTACCGGCCCCGGCCCATACATGATGTAGCTCTTAGGAAAGCGGCTGTCCGGCGTCAGCGGGATCAGCACGATGCCGCCGCCCACGGCCAGCGTGCGGCTCCAGTGGCAACAGGAGACCGGCTTGTCCGATTCGTTGGCCACACGCTGCTCGAACACGAGACGCGACGAATCCGCATCGAGCGTGAAGTCGCGCACCAGCCGCAGGCCCGTCACGCGGTCGCGGGCGCTGGTCAAACGCGCCTTGCCTTCGCCGATGACCTCCCCCGTCCAGTCTCCCAGCCACAGGTCGGGATGCGGCGCGATGACGCGCTCAGGGCCGACATCGCACCGGCCGCCGCACGGATCGACAGACAGGATACCCGGCGTGTGCCGCCATCCCTGCTGCGCCGGATTCAGATACATCACATTCTGGCCGTTGAGAGAATACTCGAGCACCCGTCCGCCCGCCTGAGGGCAGAGCACCACGCGCGTTCCCGCGTTCTCCAACGCAAGGCATCCACTGTAACCGAAATAGCTGATGACGCTTGTTTTCATTTCCGAATCCTTTTTTTCACGCCTGGCCACCCGCCCGCGCTTTTTATAGAGGCGTTCGTTCCGTTCACTTTATTCGCGATTCTTCTTCCACACCAGCAGCCGCACCGTCTGCGGCGCCATCTCACTGAAGGTCTCCACTTTATCCTTTTCCGGCTCCGTAGCCGAGATACATTCCGCCTGCGGCACATCGACCTTGAACGTCGCCGGTTGAGACGAGGTGTTCCAGAGCAGCACGCCGAACGTCTGGCCGTATTCGAACCCTTTCGTCAGAACCCCTTTGTCTCCGCTGAAGGTAAAGCCTTCGGTGTCAGTGAACCGACCGCTCATCAGCAACGCAGCGTGTTTCTTCTGGAACGCAGCCGCGCTGCGCAGATACGCCGACGTCTGCTCCCGCGGCAGAGTCCGCACCAGATCGATGGCCGGCTTCTCGCGGACCAAGCCGTAATCCTCCACCGCCGGGATACGTCCCGTCAACAGATAGTCCCGGTCCGGCATGTAGCGCGACTCGATCTCATAGCGCAGGCCGTAGGCGAGCGTATAGTTGGCCATCGGTCGGTCCACCAGCGGCGAGGGGAACCGGATCGTGCTAGCCACCTCGGGATAGATATAGCGCATCATCTCGGGAAACACGCCGTCGTCCGTCGCGCCGCTCGCCAGCCGTCGCGCAATGCTCTGCGGCGAATCTTGAAACGCGCCCTGCACGCAGCCGTGGAAAAAGGTGACCGAGTCCAGAATCGCGTCGTGGAAGCCCTCGGTCATGAGGATGAAGTCGGGGTTGATCTTACGCAGCTTCGCGCCGACCTGCAGCAGCATCTCCTTGCGGTCCGCCTCGTAGGACATAAACGGCACCGGATGGCCGTGGTCAGCGGCGTAACAGGGCGTCGGGCCACGCACGCCGAGCTGGTCGTACAGCAGGCCGTCCGCACCGAAGTTGTTCGCCTGCAGCGCCAGCGCCAGCATTCGCTCGCACCAACCCTCCGTGGCGTGGCAGCCGATGTCGAAGTGGTAGCCCGGCGTATTGGAATACTTGTGCCAAAACTCCTGCACCGTTCCGCCGTCGCGCAACGCCACGGCGAGGTGCTGTCCCGTCGCCGTCCAAAACGCGGTACCGCGCTCTTCCAATTGGCCGTTCGCGTAAAGGATCACCCGTTTGCCGCGGGCATGCGCCAGCTTGATGCCCTCGCGCAGCGCCTTTTCGCCTCCCATGAGCGGGCAGGGATTGTAGTCGGGATAAAGATGATCGTGGCCGCCGTAGCCCCAGCCGAAGAGGCCGATCATGTCCAGTCCGTGCGCATCGGCGACATCGCACAGTTTGTCAATCGATGTATAGGGCCAGATGATCTCGCCGTTCTGCTGCTTGAGGATCGCCAGCAGCCATCCCGAGGCAGTCTTCGCCCACGCCGGCTTCTCAAGCTGACGGCCGGCCTGATCCGCCCAGGCGCGGTACGTGCGCGCCGCAGCATGCCAGTCACCCGCGTAGGGCCATACGGCCGTCGGCGGCAGCGTGCACCGCTCGCCGGCGCGCACGAAAATCCGGTGCTCGAAGGCGGCTCCGAACGTTTTGCGTGTGGGGTCGTATCGCGCGCTCAGCTCCTTGGCGCCGTAGCGCGGATCGTGGCTGCCGAAATACAGGCCCGCCGCATCACCCGCGAAGGCGAACCACTGCATGGTGCAGCCGCCGCTCGGATAGACCGCGCTGGCCTCAAGCCGGGGGCCCGCCCTGCGCCAACCGACCGAGCTCCAGGCGATTTTCTTGCACTCCTGAGGCTCGGCGCAGAAGCGGTAGCCGAATCCGCACGGCAGCAGCAGCGGCGTCTTCGCGAGCTCCGTTCGGATGCCATTCAGGACCGGCCCGGTGACCGTCTTGACAACCCACTCTTTTGTGCCGTTACGGATCTCGCCGCCGATCTCGAACGCATCGTCCTTCGCCCGGAAAACCAATTCGAAAGAAAGGTCGTAGCTTTTTTTACCGTCGGTGAGCGGACCGTCGTAGACCAGCCGAACGCCGTCCCGCGACTGCTTCATGCGCGGCGCGGACTGCGCGGCGCTGTCGATCACCACGTCGCCGCCGCTTCGTCCAGAAGCAGGCTCCAACACAACAGCCCACCAGGCTTCGCCCGTCGCCTCGCTCGCCGGGCACGCCGCCACGGCCGGCGTGAGGCTCAGGCCGCTCGCGCTCACACGCAGCTCGCCCGCCGCGCCCTTGACCGTCACCGACGCCTCTTCCGCCGCCCAAGCGACACAAGCCAGCCCCGCCAGCGCCACTCCAATTCTCAGTGCAGACATTGTCTTTTCTCCTCAGCCTTCAGCGTTCGATATTCGACGTTCAACGTTGAGCGTTGAGCGTTCATTTGTCCTTCACCGTGATCTCCCCCACCTTGTAACGCCGCGCCCCGTCGCCGTTCTCCAGCGGCAGCGCGATCACGGGCGTGCCGTCCGGCTTGCCGACCGACACATACAGTCCGTACACACCGGGCTTGACGGTCGGCACGGACGCGCCGAACGGGTAATCGCCCGTCGCTTTCAAATACCTGACCACGCCGTCGTTGATCACCGGAATCGGCGTCACGATACCGACCGCGCAGGATGACGCGTGGGGCACGACACGCGCGGCCCCCGCTGCCGCGACCGGTAACGCGCGCACGTCGAACGCCCCGTCGGCGCTGACCCAGACGACCTTACCCGCGCTGTTCTTCAGCGTGAACGTGACGTTGCCGCCCGGATAGCAGGGTGCGACGCCCACGTTCGCCCATGCCGTATCGACCGAGAACGGCTCTCCGACACGGACTTCTTTGGGATAGCTGACCTCGCGCAGCTCCAAGCGGTAGCCCAAGCGCCGGTTGATCTTGTTGACCGCGTCCCGGTTCTCCTTGAGGAACACGTCCGGCCACCAGTGGATCGACATGTAGCTCGCGTGGTATTGCTCGACCGACTCCAGCAACAGCGCGGGATCCCACGCGTTGCGTTCTTTCGAAAGCCCGTAGTGTTCGTGTTCGATGATGACCGGCAGGGTCGGCCAGAACTGCTGCGCCATCCCGGCGTGGTACCACTGCTTCGGGGCCTTCTGCACAAGGATGCTGTCGTCGCGCAGCGTCACGCCTTTCGAAAAAGCGTAGTCGGTGGAGGGAAAGTGATCGCCGGGGCGCGACGCGCCGGCCACGTCGTCGCTGATGCACAGCTGCGTGTCAGGGAAATGCTTCTTGTACAGGTCGATCTGGACCTTCACCCTCTTGTCGGTTTCCTCCTGCGTCAGCTTGGAGGTCCCGCCGGTATGCCCCTCGCCCCACATGCCGAAAGTGCCGATGTCGATGAACGCGACCGACGGATTGCCGTTGTAACGTTTCGCCATGGCGGCGAGGAGACGGTCAAGCTTTTCCAGAAATACGGGATCAAGGTAGTCGGGCTCCCACAGCGTTTCCTCCGCCGGCTTGCCGAGCGTCGAGAATTTGTAGTCGAGCCCCTTCGCGCCCGCCTTCTGCACCCACTCGGGCGTCGCGTAGCGGAAGCGGTTCTCGCACGCCGTTACCCGCAGCGCGATCCGCTTGCCTTGCGCCACCCACGGCTGCGCATAGGAGTCGATCAGATCCCAGCGGTACATGCCTTCCTCCGGCTCCAGATAACACCACGGCAAACGGAAGTAAATGACCGAGGCGCCAGGGAACCAGTCGAGCGTGTCACCCGCCTCCAGACGCGAACCGTATGCCCAAAGCCGGTTGGAGTAGTGGAAACAGACCCACCCCATGCCCGGATTGATCAGCGCCTCATCGGTGTTCTTCGGCTGAACAACCACATGGGCATCATCCCCCCATGCTGTCACCAACGCCACGCAGGCAACCCCCAAAACAAACATCCATTTTTTCATAAGGCCAATATACGGCGCATGGCCACATTCAGGCAACCTCGATAATGCGAACTCACCCCTCTTTTTTCCGAACACCTCGACGGTGCGCAGACAGCCGCACGCGCCAGTCGAATTTCAGCGCCGGACGTCGTTCTCGTCCATCAGCCGTACACGGTACTTGAACCGGTCGTTGGGCGCAGCATCGCCGTTGAGCGTGAAGTCGCTCCAATCACCCGTTTGTTGGAGGTTGTCGGACCACTTGAAATCGAGCGCGGACGGGAGACGCTCCAGTCCCAGCGCGGCCTGCGGAATGGCCAGTTCCATCTCGTTGCCCGCAACGCGGCATTCGATGTTAACCGGTGAGCCCCAGCCATAGCCGGCTCCCTGTTGCTTCTCCACGAGCGTTTTTTGTGTGCTTGCAGCCGTGCGGTTCACCACGAAGTCGTACCCCAGCCACCCATTCGTGGGGTTCTGATCGGAGTCGATGAACAGCAACATCCAGTTCGCATCCGAGCAAGGCGAGATCGGCTCCCGCGTGCGGACGTAAAAAAAGAGATTCGACGCTTCGACGCTGACTTTGGCTGACACAATGTCGTTGCGTCCTGTCCGGTTCACATAGCGTCCCGCCTTACCCCAACCTGGATGATCGCGCCGTACGGGATCGCCGATGTCGTCACGGAACTCGGGGCCCACCGCGCGCCAGTCCGCAAAACCGCCGTCGATCCTGATCGGCTGGCTGACGAGCGGCGGGATGGGCCTCACACCTTTGAATCGGCGCACCGCCGCCGCCAACTGATAATAGTAGTTGTCACCGTGGCCGCCTTTCATCGGCTCGATATCGCGGCTGTGCTCTTGGTCACATTCGTCGGGAAAAACCGCCGGCCCGCGCACACCGCAGAAATCGGTGAAGCGGCTGGCGATCCATTCGTTCCATCCCGTGACAAAAAGAAACGGCGGATCCTCCTGCAGCGCGCGCCCCCACTGCTCGGCAAAGTTGAGGCCGCGGTCAACCACTCCGGGCGTGCGGTCGAAACCGCCGGCATGATAGCTGCGACCCATGGAATCCGGTTCGCTCATCGCGCCCAGCCGCCGGCCGACCGCGTTCTGCGCCACGCCCACCGACATCATTTCCTTCTCGCCGCGAGCGTTCCTGAACACGTGCTGGGGAAACACCTCCAGCCAACTCCACTGATCCGGCCCCGACGGCCCTTTGAAGTAGTTCGGTTCAGGATTGCGGAACGTGAAGAACTTCCAGATCGTCGCACGCTTCGCATCCGGCACGGTCACGTTGAACTGGAGATCGCCCGCGACAGGCAAGCCATCCGCATACGCTTCCCCCTCTTTGAACACATCTTCTCGGTTTCCCCACCAGCCCGTCTTGCCCTGTGGCTCCGAGGCTTCGAAATAATACGTGCCGGCAGGCAGCGGGGGATCGAAGGCGAAATCGAGCGTGGCGTTGTCGGGGAAATTCTCGAACCGCCGGCTGACGACAGGCACCCCCTGGGAACTTTCGCGTCGCAGCGTCAACGTGATACACGCATTGGTTGTCCCCCAAGTCGGAAAACAGCCCTCTACGACAAGGATGGGCTTCTCGCTGCGGAAACGCTCCCCAAGCGTGTGTCCTTTTTCCAACGCCACCGGATGTGTATGTTTCTCAACACCCATCCGTTCGCCGCGAACACACGCGGGATTGGCCAGCAGCAACGGCTTGCCGTCCCAGCGGAACCAGAGCTCCGGATGAAGTCCCGGCTGATAAATGTCGGCCCATAGCCGCTCGACCACTTTTCCACGCACCGAGTCTTTCACAGGGCTTCCGAACGGACAGAGGAACGCGATCTGCGGCGTACGGCCGCCGTTGCTCCGGACCTCGGCGAAAGCCCGCATCAGGGCCTGGTAACTGTTCGGATACGTCCAGCCGTTCGAGGCGTCGAAAATCACCACGTCAACACCAGCATCGGCCAACATCTGCGCGTGTTTGCGGATCACCGCCTCGTCGTTCGACAGGTAATAGCCGAAGAGCGGTTCCCCCCAGTGGTGCATCGCGTACTTGGGGCCCCAGAGCCGGCAGGCGGGATTCGCTAGCGCACCGGGCTCCGCTGCGAGAATTTTACTGATGTCAAAGGGCCCCTCCTGCCCATGCTCACCATGCCACAGAAAGTAGAACATGCCGACAGTCTTGCCAGCGCGCGGCAGCCCCGCCTCCCGGCTTGTTGGCAGCGAACGCCCCAGCGCATCCGTCGCCACCCACGTATCGGCGAAATTATCCCAGGACTTGGGCGCAGACTCCGCCGCCCACAGCCCCTGCAGCACCGCGACCGAAAATCCCAACAATATCGTCTTTATTCTCACTGTTTACCCCCGTCACTACTGAGGCCGAGTATATACGCCTTTCCCGTCTAATTTTCAATCGCTCTGATTCGAAATCGCAACAGGTGCCCGCGAATGTGCGCGAATCAACGCGAATGAAAAACGGACGCGTCATTTGTGCCCATCCACCAGTGGCCGGACGATCCCCAAGCCTTCGCGTTACGGCTTCACACTGCAAATCGCGATACCTTGACGGCATTGTTCAGGCGGTGTTATCCTGCTTAAAACTTGGCTGGGATCAATTTGGATCGTGGACAAAGGCCAATATTCGGGACATCCATTTAACGGCGTGCAAAGTTTCGGCAGGGAGAACCATGAATAAATCGTATTGGTTGACGGCACTGAGGTTTCTTGTCGGTTGGCACTTTCTGTATGAGGGCCTATGGAAACTGCTTCAAGGAAATTGGAGTGCGGCCAGTTACCTGAGATCCAGCCATTGGAACGCCGCCGAGCTGTTTCATAAAATTGCGGACACGCCGTTTCTGCTGAACCTTGTCAATCACCTGAACATGTGGGGTCTGACGCTGATCGGACTGGCCCTCATCCTCGGCATCTTCATCCGTCTTTCATCTGTATGCGGCATTGCCTTGCTAACCTTGTATTATATGGCACAACCGCCTTTCGGCGCAAAAGGACCGGGCGATGGACATTTTCTGTGGTTTGACCGGAATGTCATCGAAGCCCTCGCGCTGATAGGATTCTGCGTGGTTCCCTCGTACGGCATTGGCGCACTCTTCAAGCAGTGGCGATGTAAAGGAAAAGGCGCCGATCACAATTTTTCAGGAAACCGTCGCGAATTCCTCAAAAACCTGAGCGCGCTGCCTGTCCTGGGCGCCTTTGCTGGAGCCTTCTTTGAGAAACACGGGCGCGTCTGGGAAAAGGAGAACCTGAAAAACAAGACCGACGCGGTGACCGGCGCCACGGTACGCGCCTTTGAGTTCAAGGACATGAGCGAGCTCAAAAAGCCCATCGACACCTATGGAAAAATAGGCCCTGTAAAAATCAGCCGCATGTTCATGGGCTGCAACCTGATCGGCGGCTGGGCCCACGCGCGGGATCTGATTTACGTCAGTAAGCTCGTCAAAGCCTACCACGAAGATTGGCGCGTCTTCCGCACGCTTCACATGGCGGAAGCGGCCGGCATGAACACCATCATTCTGAACCCCGGCCTGTTCCGAGTCATGGGCGACTATTTGAAGAACGAAGGCGGCAAAATCCAAGTGCTGTCCGACTGCGCCATCGGAGGAGACCCTGTGAAAGGCGCACAAGCGTCCATCAAGTTCGGCGCGCAGATGCTCTACATCCAAGGCGAGATGACAGAGAAATACATAATTCGCGAAAAGAATTTCAAGATCATCGAGGACGCTCTCGCGTTCATGCGCAAAGAGGGCTATCAGGCCGGTATCGGCGCCCACAGCCTGGAGGCGGTCAAAGAGTGTGTCGCCCGCGGCTTGGTTCCTGATTACTGGGTCAAAACAATCCATCCGACCACCTACTGGTCGGCCAACATCAACGGCGGCTCGCGGCACGACAACATCTGGTGCACCAATCCGAACGAGACGATCGAATACATGCGGACTCGGCCCGAACCGTGGATCGGCTTCAAAACGCTGGCCGCCGGTGCCGTTGAGCCCAAAGATGGATTCCCGTTCGCGCTGAAAGCCGGCGCGGACTTCCTGTGTGTGGGCATGTACGACTTCCAGCTCGTCGAGAACGTGAATCTCTTCAACGACATCTTCGCGTCCTGCCAGAAACGCGACCGCCCTTGGCGCGGCTAAGCCGCGTTCAGCCGGAACGTCTGACTTTATATCTTTTTATACAGGGGGGGGTGCCCCACTGTCCATCGCAGAAGCGAGGGGCACCGTGCGTAGCGGCACGAGCTCGTGAAAGCGTTCCTCGCCGTACGCGCCAAGCTGACGGAGCTCGGCCTTGAACCGGACGAAGTCTGTCCGGATGAACGCCGAAACGTCCGCCGCCTCGAAGCTCGCCAGTTCCGTGCGCGCGAAATCGTCGTGATGCGTCGGCACCAAAGTCTTGAAAGCGATGTTGTCGTGGACGAGTTGCGGAAACCCCGGACTCTGAAAGTAATTGCTGACGCCGCAGAAGAACAGGTCGCAGGCCGTGCCCTTGATCGCAGGCACATCCAGATTGGACGAGCCGACGTTCAACAGCCGCAGGCCGTTGATGTCGAAAAGGAAGGCAAAAACGTCGCCGCATCGATAGTGCGCCCGCTCGGCCAGCACGGCTGGAACCTGCGTGTAGAATCCGGGGCTCCCGACCGGCTCCTTGTGTTTCGAGCGGATGACCCGGACCGAAACGCTTTTGGCCAAGTCGCATCGCTGGCCGTGGCCGATGAGCGTGAGCTTGTCTTCCGGAACGCCCCGCGCGCGGCAGATGTTCAAGGTGGTCTCCGAGCCGTAAACACGCGCGCCCGTCTGCGCGACGATAAATGGAACGTCGATCAGGTGGTCCCAGTGCGAATGGGTCATAAACACGGCGTCCGCGCCGCCGATGTAACGCGTGACCTTCGCGGAGTCGCTGATCGGCGAAGAGCGGCCGCGCGACACGCACGGGTCGATGAGCACGGTCAGGCCGGGCAAGCGCAGCTCAAGCCCGTTGACGCCGAGCCAGCAGACGGTCGGCGGCGGAAGGTCCGAACCGGAATACCGATAGGGCCGCGCAGGCACGACGTCACCCCAGGCGATCCCCATCGCCGCGCTGAGCCCGCCCGCGGCAAAAGCCCGCCGGGACATGTGCGAATCCGTTTTCATATGAAAGCCCCCTTTCCGAACCGGCGCCGCTCAAGGCCGCTCGATCAGATACCACAGCGTCCCGTGCGCCGCATCGGTCGTGAGCTGTGCCTGCGTCATCGCCACCTCGGCGGTGGGCCGTCCTTTGCCGTCCAGCGCACGAGCGCGCCAGCCAGCGCCCGGCAGGGCCAGCGTCAGCAACACGGGCTCGGCCACCGTCGGGCCATCCCCCCAATCGTTGGCGACAAACGTGCGCTTCGCGTCCCACTTCTGACCTTTGTTCTCCACGCGCGCCACGGCCGTCAGCAGGAGCCTGCGCGAGTCGGCGACCGGCTTCCCGTCCAGGGCCACCAGCGAGATGTCGGCGTAATCGCGCAGCGTCCCCTTCCCGACTTTCAGCCGGACGTCGCCCAGCCGGAACTCGCGGCCGCCGACGCAGCCGATCAGCAGACGCGCGGCCGGAGCGTTCACCTGCAGCGACTCGGCACCTTTCTCCGCGCGGTCAAAAGCGATCTCGCCCGTGTCGCTCCGGATCGCCGAGGGGTCTTGCGCCGTGCCGCCTTCCAGCGCGGCCTCGCCGCTTCCCGCCAGCCGGCACGCGGCCTTGCAGCGCCATACGTCGGACACGTTCCCCTTGAACCTGCCCAGCAGATCGGGGACGCCGCACCAGACGTTCTCGGACAGCCGGGAGGGAATCTCCTTTTCCGGAACGGTGACCAGCAGCCGGGCGCGCGCCGGAGCAACCAGTCCTTGGCGGTAGAGCAGCGCCATCGAGGGGATCATGCACATCTGGCCGGCGTGGCCGGTGGTGGCGAAATGGCTGGAGATGCGGCTGTGCCCCTGCTTGCCTCCCTGAAAATTGTACCAAGAGTACTCGGCAAAGCCCGCCCAGCCCTGATAGGCGGCGAGCAGCGCCAGCAGCGGGAAGTTCTCGGACGCGTGATCGTTCGGCGGATTGAGGTCGAATTCGGTCATCAAGAAGGGCTTGCCCTCCACGCGCCACAGCGCCGCGCGCTCGATAGCCCCGAAGGCTGCACCGACCATGGACTCGTTCTGCACCGTCCGAACATTCCGCCCCTGGGCGTCCTTGGTCTCGTGCGGGTGGCACGGGTAGCAATGCATGTCGATGGCGTCGCCGTGCCGCGCCTCGCGCCGGAGCCCCGCCAGCCCGCCGTAGCTGGCCTGCGTGCAGTAGACCAGGGCCTTCGCACCGAGCTCCTCTTTCAGAACGCGCCTCATCGCGGCGACATAGTCGGCCTCGGCATCCATCAGGAACGACAGGAAATCGGCCGTCCGCGCCGGGCAGGCGGTGTCGCCAACCAGCGGCACGCCGGCGTCCTCGACACGCTCGTTTCCTCTCAGGCCGGCAACTGGAAAGACGCCCTCGCGCACAGAAACGTCCGCGATCTCGAAGGTGCCAGACTGTGTCCCCGTCGAGAAGTTCAGCCGCAGCGGAATGCGGTCGGGGTTCGCGACCGGGCAGATCACCGCGTACTCGCTCCACGAGCTTTTCAGCGCCGCATTCACGCCGCCGGCCACGCGGAGCCAAGGCGCCTTCGTCATCATGATCGCCGTCGTAAGCTTCAGGTTCTTTCCGCCCTCAGCCCGCGCGCGGAAGGAGACCGTGAACGTCTTGCCGTTCTCGACGGGCAAATCCTTCACGTAGGCCTGCACATGCCAGTCCTGCGTACCAGGCTTGGCCACGGCCCAGCGCAGGCACCGGTGGCCGTTCGCGGGGTCCGCGACCACGTCCGTCGTGACCTCCGCCCCGCCCGCACGCTGGAACTCCCAGCCCCGCATCTTCTGGCTGAAATCACCGTTCGCGAGAATCTCCGGTCCTTTCGGTCCCGACGCGCCACCGTTCCACGCGTCCCGCAGGCGCTCCGTGCTGCCATATTTGTTTTTCAGCCACGTGTTCCACTTGGCTGCGGTCGGACGGCTAAACGCCGCCGGTAGCCCGACGAGTTCACTCCAGATCGAGAACACCGTGTTCTCGTTGTTGAGCTCGATCACCGCCACGGCCGGATCTTGCGCGTAGGACAACCTCGTGTAGGGGTTGACGTGGCCGATCAGGTCGCGCGCGTAGCGCTTCTGCGACTCGATGTAGGGATCGTGGATGAAGTCGATGCCTTTGCCGAAGCGGTGCAATCCCTCCGGCTGATCAGGATAAGGCCGGCAGATGTGGAGGTTGATGTCGACGTAGATGCCGTTCTCTTTCAGCTGCGCGACCAGCCAGTCGAACTGGTCGAGTTTCTCCGGGTTCAGCGTCTGCATGTCGTCGTTGAGAATCCCCTGCGGAGCCTTGGCGAAATCGAAGTAGTGCAGGCGGATGAAGTTGAAGCCCAGCTGCTTCAGGCGCCGCGCCATCAGGGGCGCATTTGCCTTGGGCGGCATGGAGTGGAAGTCGCAGATGTTGGATCCGAAGAGGCGCACCTCCTCGCCGCGGCCGTTGACGATCCGCTCGCCGTCAGGGCGCAGGTAGCCGCGGCTGCCCGCGGGCTCCGGGTTCAGGAACGAGAGGTCGATCGGCGTACCCGCCGTCTCCTCGTCCGCCAGATCGGGGATGACGAACGGGAACCAGCCGGCGTGTTCATTCTCCTGAGCTGCGACGCCGCCGGCCAACAAGCAGGCGAGAGCTGCGGAAACAATGGCGCGTTTCAAATTCCTCATGGCAAGAATTCCATTGCGGCATCCGAACCCGGTTACTCCGGACGACCTTTCACGATTTCGACACGGCTCAACGCGTACCACCCGTCTGCGCCGCGCCCCTTGATCGCCAGCCGCACCGCGGGAGAGAGCGATTCGTCCACGACAGCGACCGAGAGCGTGTAGGTGCCGGCAGGCAGGTCGACGGGCACCGCAAGCTTTTCCGCCACCTTGCAGACCGGCCCAGGCGGCAGATCGGGGACCTCCTTGAAGAACGGCTCGGTGAACAGCTCGACCGACCCCGGCAGCCAGCGGTTCACCGTCGTCTCGCCCGCGAGCACCCGCGCGGCGCCGCGGCCGTCCGACAGCCGGAAGGCGAGCCGGTACGGTCGGTAGCACGGCGCGGAGCCGACATTCTGCCACTTCATGCCGACCTCGAGAGTCCCCGCCACCTGCGCCGGATGGTGCAGTTCCTTGAGCACCAGCCGGTATCCCAGCCGCTTCAGGAACCGCTCCAGCTCCTGCCGGAACAGCGGGTCATCCGGCAGCTTCCCCGACTTGCCGTTGAACAGGCTCCCGTGGCAGGCGAGGCCGTAGTTGAAGATCCAGCGGAGCGGCCACTGCTTCTCGGAGAACTCGCGCACCTCCATCGGCGGCTCGTAGGCGACCGGCGCGTTTTTCCAGATGTCTTCCGCATGCGCCGTCCGGTGCCACTCCGGATACGCGTTGCGCATGTGGTTCCACTTGGGCGAGAAGCTGCCGAGGTCGCCCAGTGAGTCGACGCGCCAGCCCGCGCCGCGCGCGATCGCGTGGGCGGCACACTCCTTGCCGTTCAGCAACATCACGAGCGGCGTCTTCCTGAAGGCGGCCAGATACGCGTCCACCACCTTCATGCGGTTCTCCAGCGTCGGCACCTTGCAGGACTTGCTGCCGCTCAGGTGCCACTCGCCCCACCAGCCGATCGAGCCGAGGTCCACATGGTCGAGGTCGGGATGACCGTCATACCTCGCGCCCAGCCGTTTGACAAAGTCGAGGTGAGCCTTCAACACCACCGGATCGTCCATGTCCGGAATCGGAAACGGTCCTTGTCCGTTGTGGTCCGCCAGCAGTTCCTTGCCACCGACCGTCTTGAGCCACAAGGGATGATAGACCTGCTTGGCATAAGGGGAACAGCACATCACCCGGAATGCCAGCCGCTGACCCGCCGCGCGGGACTCCCGCAACGCCTGATCAACGCGGTTCGTGTTGAGCACGCCTGGATCCGTCTCCAGATCCTTCCAGCCCCAGCGGATATACTGCACCGTCGAGGGCACCCACGGCGGCAGGTTATTGTCCTCCCTGCAGGTCCGGTGAAACGTCTCCCACCCGATGCCGGGGTTGGCGAGCAGTTCGTCCGTTTCCTCCGGCGCTACAATCACCTGTTGCGTCGCCAAGGCAACGCCTGCCGCCAGCAGTCCCACTGTCATGCTCAACCCTCTCATTTTCATTGCACTCCCCGCCATCAACCAAAACCGGCACGATTTCTTTGCTTTATAGCGACGCACACGTAGGCAGGGCGGCATCCACAAAACCGACGCCAAATGCCGGTGACGGCGCGTTCGGAGAACGCGCCCTACCTACACACAAAATCATGTCACGGATGAACCCGTGTCCCCTCCCGCTCGCCCTATTGTTTCCGGAAGACCAGCACCGCGATGCCGTCGCGGCCGGCCTGCACGGCCACGCCGTCCGCCGCGCTTTCTGCCTTGATCTCGCCGACGCCATCGGCCTCTTGGAAAGCGTAGCCCGGCACGCGGATGCGGGTCGCGGCCAGCTTCGCCGCGCTTTGCGTCACCACGACCGCCAGCCGGTTCCCGCCGTTGAAGCCGCGCGCCTCGACCTTGGGATTGTCGTTCTCGATGCCGTCCGTGTCGGTGTAGAGGCCAAGAAGCAGCAGGTCCGCGTACTTGTCCTTCAGGCGGTTGACCTTCGCGAGATGCAGCTGGTAGGTCGGCGTCTTATCGATCAGGTCGCGGCAACGGTATATCTCGATGTCGCTGCGTAAGCCCTTCAGCATCGAGTGGTTCACGCGGCGCGGGATATCCGTGTCGTCGCGGATCTCGCGGTCGGAGACGACCACCTCCGGAAAGGTGTAGCGGCCCCATTCGGTGAACGCACCGGGCCCCGTCGACCCCGTGATGTTGTGGATGTAGTCCACGTGCTGCGCCGTGACGTCCGTGAAGCACTCGGTGCCGAGCGCGAAGTCGGGGTTGCCTTTGGCGTCGAGATGGTCGTGAATCGCCTTGAGCGTTTCGGCTTTGTCGGCCATGATCCGCGTATTCGGCATCGGGAACTCGCCGCTCACGTCCCAGTCGGTCGAGGGCTCGCAGTAGCCGAGCTGGTCGTAGAACACGCTGTCCGCGCCGAACGCGAACGCGCGGTCGGCCATCTCCAGCAGCTTCTGCCGCCACTCAGGGCGGCGGGTATTGGCCACCACGAACGTCCGCGCGTTGTAGTGGCCCGTAAAGGTCCCCATGCCCTTGAAGCGGTACTGCTCGGTGTACTGCGCGCCGAAGTTGTCGCGGTAGCAGAGTTTCTGGCCTTCGCCCGACTTGTAGTAGGCGCTCTCCTCGTCGATCAGCTTGCCGTTGAAGTAGAGTAGCAGCCGCCCCTTGTTCTTGCGGAACGCCGCGATCGCCGAGGTCCAGCCGGCGTCTCCGCCCTGCGCCGGGTCGGTCACCCAATAGCTGTCCGGATAGCCGTTGTCCATGCCGCTCTGCCACCACGCGAAGGCCAGCACGGACTCCACACCCACGCTCTCGCCCGCCCGCCGCATGCGGCCGTCAAGGTCGGCAAACGTGAAGAAGCGCTCGCCGTACTGGTGCGTGAAGATGACCCGCTGCCAACCCTTCATCAACCGCACCCAACGCGGCACCTCCCGCTGATGCCACCACGTGTCCGCCCATTTCCGGTAGAGCTTGGAGGTCTGATGCCAGCTGCCCGAGTACGGAACGATCACATTGGCGTCGCACGCCCACGTCTGACCCGCAAGGCAGTTCGGGTACTTGTAGAGCCCGGCCTCCAGCTCCGTGAACGCGCCCGACGCGTCCGGATAGACCCGCAGCCCGTGCCACGTGTCCTGGAAGGTCGGATCGTGACTGCCGAAATACAGGCCCTGCTTTTCTCCGACAAACGCGAAGCAATTGCCCCAGGTGTGACTCGGATACTTGAGGTCCATCTGCCGATAGTACTGCGACGGCGCCATGTAGGGCGGATTGTTGCCGACCGCGACGATGCGCTTGACCGGATCGGCGAAGAGCTGCCCGCCCGCGAAGGTCGTCAGCAATTTGTCGCCCGCCTCCAGGCGGCAGTCACCCACCAAGGGATAATGCAGCTCGCGGATGACCGTGTGCGGCTCGTCGTTCGCGACCTCAGAGCCAAACCGCACCAACCCGCTCTCGACGCGGACTGTCAGCGTCAGCCGCATCTTCAGCTCCGTTCCACGAGCCTTGAGCGCGCCGTAGCGCAGGACGATCCGGCCGCCCTCCTGCTTGACTTCGGGGACATTCTCAGCGCCCAGCACGGGAATTTCCTTCTCGCCGTCCTTGCGGTCGAAATAGAGCCGCCACAGCGGCCGTCCCGCCGCATACTCGTGCCCCGTCCGCGCGTTTCTGAGCGACGTCAGGTTACCTTTCCCGTCGACAGCGACCTCGACATCACCGTCTTTAAGCGTCAACGCCTGCGCGCAAGCCGAAAAACCAGACAACAGCACGACACCCGCCAACAGCCAGTTCCACATTATTTTCGTCGTCATATGAACCCCCTATTATCCTCAAGACCGGGCGTGCAGATGCACGCCTCTCCCACAATTATTGACCGATCACTCCACCCGGCTTGGCAGGCGCGTAGACCACGAACGCAGCGATCCCCAGCGTGCCGCCTTCAGGCACGAGCGTCAGCGTGTGCGGCCTGTTGGCGCAGCCCTGAACCAACAGCGTGCGCGCGTCGACGGGCTTTGGCTCGTACTTTCTGCAAAACATCGGATAAGCTTTCCACGTCACCTTGAAGCCCTCGGGCAACGTCGCCTTCTTATAGCCCAACGTCCAGGCCACACGCCAGTCGCCCGGCTCGATGACCGCACGTCCGGAGCGCGAGACGAACCGCTCGGTGCTCCAGCCCTCGCCGTCCTCGCCGGTCACGCTGCCCGACAGCTTGTAGTGGATCTTCTTGCCGTCCGGCGTCGAGTCGGGCAGGCACGTCAGCGTCCACTCCTCCTCGACCGGCGGCTTCTCGAACGCGATGTTGTTGACCGCCGGCATCCAGATCCCGGCGGGCCCGACGCTCGGCCGCGTGATCGCCCAGAGCTCCCTCACACCGTCCATCGGCTGGCCGTCGAGCAGCACCCGGGCCTTCGTCCCCGCCGCGCCGGTGCCGTCGGAGACCGCCACCACGCGGTTGCCCGTGAACGTCAGCGTCAGGCTGCCGTCCGCGCCCTTCTTGACCGCCGGGCCGTCCGCCGGAACCGTCGTGATCGAGCCCGACGAGGCCGGATCGCCGCCCGCACCCGGCACGCGCACCAGCTCTTCGCCGACGAACTTGGCGTAGACGTCGCAGCCCGCGGGCTTGAGGTGGACCGTGTCCGCGAGGAGGTTCGTCACGGCGAGGTTGTTCGCGACCAGATAGTCGCACCACTTCTTACGCAGGTCGATCTTGAGCGTGTGGTACATGTCCGCCACCTCAAGGATCTTGAGCGTCCGAGCGTCATACTGTTTCAGCAACTCGTCGGGTTTCTCGTTCGCGCTGAGGTGGCTCGTCCAGAGCACGATCTCGGCCGAGGTCCGCTCGCGCACGCGCCGGACGATCTCCTCGTACTTGTCGGTCGGCCCGTAGACGTGGAAGAACAGCAGGTCGGGATACCAAGGATAGAGGTCGTGGTCGGCCGTGCGGATCAGCACCTCCGAGGTGTAGCCGCCGATGGCCGCGTTGCGGAACTCGAACTTCACCGTCGGGTAGCGCGCCTGCAGCTGCTTCTGCACCGTCTGCGTCCAGGCCTGCGCCGTGATCGACTGCCCGTAGAACAGCACCCGCACGTGTGCCGGACGCGCGGCCGTCGACTCCTCCAGCGCCTTCATCGTGCGCTGGATATAAACCGCCGTCGGATTGTCCGCCGCGGACACGCCCAGCGCCATTGCCGCCAACACAGACACCAGTGCCCCGATTCCAGTTCGCATCGTCGTGACTTCCTTATTCTAAGACCCATGAACGTTCAACGCTGAACGCTCAACTCTCAACGTTGAAGTGAATGTCCGGTCCTGACTTCCTACCTGCCGACCGTCAGCGTGACCGGCTTGGCCGTGATCTTCAGGCCCGGCACCGTCACCACGCCCTCGGCGTCGGCCTTGACCTCGCCCTTGGCCGCGCCGAAGCTCCAGCGCACGGCCTCGCCCGGCTTCACGCGCAAGTTCTGCAGGCGCCGCAGGCTCACGCTGGCCGTCGCCTCGGACGGGATCGCAAAGGTGGTCTTGAGCGTGTCCGGCGTCACCAGGAAGAGCGAGACCTCGGCCTTCCTGCGCGTGTCCGCCAGCGTCTTCCAGCGGAAGAAGGCGTTGACCTGTCCCGGCTTCTTGTCGGACAGGTTGGCGGGCCAAGGCAGCGGATCGTTCGCCGAGGCGTCGGTGAAGACCGGATAGAGCTCGTTCTTCTTCACGCCCAGCCAGTCGAACGAGTGCACGAGGTCGTTGACCGCCAGGATCTTCGCGTTGTTGTTGGCGTGGCCGAACGGCCCCCAGTAGAAGTAGAGCGCATACTTGCGCGTGTTCATCGCGGAGACGAAGGCCTCGTGGTTGGTCGACCACGAGTCGTTTGGCGCGGAGTAGTCGACGCAGACCGGCGGCTCGGGCAGCACCGTGCCCGCGGGCAGCGGCGCGTACGGCGGGAAGCCCATGCGGCTCGAGACGTGCTCGACGCGCGCCGGCACGTTGGCCTTGATCGCCGCGAACACGTCGCCGTGGTGCATGCCGATGCCCAGCGTGCCGCTGCCGCCCATGGAGTTGCCGCACAGGTAGACGCGATCCGGGTCGATGTCATAAGTCTCGATCACCCACTTCACCGTGTCCATCACGCGCTTCTCGGTGGGGCCGAGGTCCGGCCCCTTGTAGCTCTGGATGCCCCACCACCAGTCGCCCTTGTTGGCGCGGCAGTCGAGGTAGAGGGCGTAGAAATCCTCGGGAGCGTGGTAGATGTCGTGGTTGCCGGGCGTCAGCGTGCACTGCAGGCAGGAGTTGACGTCGTGGCCGGCCGAGTGCAGCACCACGTAGAGCGGCGCATCCTTCCGCTCCTGCTTCGGATGCAGCACGAAGCAGGTGTCCGTCTGCGGCTTCGCGTAGCCCCAGGCCTCGCGCACGCCGTTGGTGAAGACCTCGAGTTTGCGCCCCATGTGGTCCCGCTCGCTCGCCTTCTGGGGCGCCCACGCCTCCGCCCCGAAGCCGAACGAACAGACCCCGACCACAGCCAGCAGCATCACGCTTTTCCGCATAACGTCCCCCAATTGAGATAGGCCACGGAGAAACAATTACAGGATTGAGGAAGGAATCACAATCCAAAAACAGGCGCACCCACCCCGTGCTCAGTTGCCGCGCACCATCTCGGCCGGGCCTTTGAAACGGACCTCAATCCGCTTGTTCGGTCCCTGGTCGGACACGCTTGCGCCAAGCGACGGATCGAGCGACACGCCGTCGAGGAGCCCAGCAGGCAGGGACAGCGTCCGCCGCTGCTCGCGCGCGGCGTCGCCCGGCAACAGCGCCAGGCGCGCGAGCTTCCCGCCCTTCACGTCAACCTCGACTGACAAGTCGCCGTGGCAGGCGAGCTTGAACGCGTAATCCTTCCAGGCCGCGGGCACGCCCTGCGCGAGCCGGATCATGCCGTCCGCGCGGTTCTGCACCAGCATCTGGTTCAGCGCGTACACAACGTTGCCCGAGGCGGTCGAGAACCACGGCGTGCGCGAGACCTTCTCCTCATTAATCTCGAACATCTCGCCGAAACACCCAGCTCCGTCCGCAGCCTCGTCCAGCATCTTGACGGGCTCATCCTTGTCGCCCAGCCCAGCCAGCGCGGCGGCCATCCAGCCCAAATACCACGCGCACACCGAGGTGCCCATCTGGTACATGTTGCCGAAGGCCCGGCCGTTCTTCAGATAGTGGTAGACCGCCTCGCGCTGGCGCGGCTCGGCCTCGTCGAAGATCGGGTAAGGGAAGAGGCCGCCCAAGGTCGCCACGCTCTCGTCCTTGCAGCCGGCGTACGGCACGTAGCGGTCTCCCTCGGCCGGCAGCGACTCGCGCAGCTTCGCAGCCGCGCGCTTCCAGTCCGCGGCCTCCGCCTCGTCCGCCTGGAGCAGCTGCGCCGCGCGGGCGCCCGCCTCCAGCGTGTAGATCGCGCCGCACGACGTCATGAAGGGGTTGAACTTCGCCGGCCCGAGCCGCTCCAGATCCGTGCACTTGCCGATGACCACGCGCCCGTCCGGCAACTCGTAGACCATGTTGGCGAGGAAGAAGCGCGCGCACTCCTTGATCACGGGGTAACCCGTCTTCTGGAGATACGCCAGGTCATCCGTGTAAAGGTACTGGAACCAGGCGGCCAAGGCGATGTTCGACATGTGGAAAACGTGATCCATCCAGAAGCCCGGCGGCGCGGCCTCAGTCGTGTCCTCCATCGTCTCCCATGGGAAGCGCGCGCCGAACAGGCCCGGCTTGCCGTAGTGCGCCACACGGTCGAGGGCGACTTTCAGTCCCGCCTGGCGGAACTCCGGCCCGCGCCGGGCGATGTCGCGGTGGTTGCTGCTGACCAGCGCCTGGTAGCAGAACATCTCGTCCCAGCCGAAAAACCGGCCGGCCCAGTGGGTGTTGAAAATGCCGACCGGAAACGACCACTTGGTCGCGTTGGCCCGCAGGTGGTACTGCGCCGTGCAGTAGGCCCGCTCCAGCTTCGTGTCCGGCAGGCGCACGTACGACTCGTTCCAGTATGCGCCCCACGCCTTTTGGTGCTCGGCAAAAAGCCCGTTGTAGCCATCCTGCAGCACCCGGGCCTGCAGCTTCGCCGCGCGCGCGGCGTAGTCTTTGCCATCCAGCGAATCGGCGAAAAGCAGACAGAAAGTCACCTCGGCTGGCTGGCCGCCGAGTGCGAGGTCCGCCGTCAACGCGGCGACCTGCCGGTCGACGGAAGCGTTCACGGGCCGGTCCGCGAAGGCAGCGACCAGGCCCTCGCACGGACGCTGGGCGTCCGCCTGGAAGCGGAACTCCGCGCACTTGGCGACCGCGTTCCAAGCGGAGGTGCAAGTCACACGCCGCGGCGGCTTGTTCTCATTGCCCGGCGGCATAAAGCGGTAGGTGAAGGTCAGGCGCGCCGTACGCAGCGCGGGGTTCGACGAGGAGACGCGCTTGCGCACCACGACCAGGTCCCCGGCGAACGGGCAGAATGCCTCGGTCTCGACCGTCAGTCCGCCCTCATACTCGTTGCGGCAACTCACGAGGGCCGAACGCGTGTCGAGTGTCTGCGACCACTTCGCCGGGAGCGGCTGCTTCTGGCCGTCGGCGAAAACATCGGTCTCAAAACGCCCGAAGGGGATGAGCTGGTCTTTCGGCGGCCCGTAGCGCCGCCCTTCCCAAAAGATCGTCGGCGTCATATTCACATAGTGCGTCTGCGCCTGGCCGCCAAGATAGTCGATCAGCATACAGAGGCTGCCGTTGCTCACCAGCGGCGGCACATAGCCCTTTGGCGCGGCGTTCGTCACCCCGCTCACGGTGTTCACATGTTTCGACGCTGCGTCGGCAAAAGTTCCGGATGCCGCCAGAAACGCGCACAGAAACAGACCCCATTTCTTACCCATGGTTCCCCCCATTTATTGCCTCACAATGTTGAGGTCACTATAAGCGTTCCATTTCCTGCACGCAACCTCGATAACGCGAACTTGGCCCTCGATTTTGCGAACCCCGTTCCGGCGTTGTTGAAAGACACATTCATCTCGATTCCCGGTACGGCATCGCCCAGCGGAGGCAACCGAAGGCGAAGACTGGCATGGGCATCGTTGATACGCCTTTCATGTATGCGAGATACCGGCCTGTCAGCGGGCGATGAACCGGACATTGTGAGTGTGGGCGCCGACCGTGACGTCCGGAGCTTCCTCCGTCACGGATTTTCCAAACCTGGTCACGTTCTCGAAGGTCAGATTCTCCACCGCGTGCCGCGCGTCGGCGCCGACCGCGCAGACCTTTCCGCGGAAGCGGGATCCGTTACCCGTCACGCGGATGTCTTTGAACACGCAGTCGGAAAGGAATCCCGCACAGGTGTATTTTCTGCCTCCCACGCCACAGGCCATCGGCTTTGCCAGCATCAGCACGGTGTCATACTCGTCCGCTTGAATCCGGATGTTCTCGAACCGCAGGCGGCGCATCGGCATATCGCCGCTCGGCTGCAGGAAGAAAACGGTGTTGCACCAATAGGCATCCGGTTCGCGGTAATGAATGCTGCAATGGAGAACGTCGATGTCGCGGGCAAGAAGATCCCGCATCTCCTCAGCCTCGCACTCGTAACCGACCCTGAAGATGTTCGCCACATCCGTCCAAAACTCGCACGCCTCGATCGTCATCTTCTCGCACGCCTGGCGGCGGGTGCCGTCGAGCCCCTTGATGGCAATGCAGTCGTCCTGCGTCCGGACGAAACAATTCCGAATCGTCACATTGCGGGAATTAACCAGATCGATTCCGTCATCGTTCAGCACACGCGATCCGCAGATTTTGACATTGTCGATCAAGACGCCGTCACAGCCGTTCGGCACCAGCGTCCAGGTCCAAGGGCCGCGCACGATCAGATCCCGCACGATCAGATTCGTGCACGACGCCATGTTCATCATGAATCCAGCCGGCCCCTTGAGATGAGGGTAGTCGCTTCCATCGAGGATGCCGCAGCCGCGCACGGTGATATTCGTCCCCCTCGCCTCCACGGAGCCCTTCACCACCGCTCCGCCAGCCAAATACAGGGTCTGGTTGTCCGTCAGGCGTATTTTCTCAGGACGGTGAACGCCTGGGCCGAAATAGACGACGTTCGTGTCCCCGGGCTTCGGCTGGTCCGTCTCCAGTGGATTGCCAAACAACAGCAACGGACTGTTGCGGCCGTCGCGCTCGATCGCAATCCTGAAGGGCTGGCGCGCCGAGAACGTCAACACGTTCGGCCCTTCCACCTTCGGCCGTAAGCCGAACCGCGCAGGCAGGACCGCCGCACGTTCCAGCGACTGCGTCGAAGTCAACCGCACGGCCACCTCACCAGAAAAATCGAACGATGCAAAGTAGTACTTTTTATCGAAATATTGCGACTCCGCCCGGTAAACGTCGACTGGGCGGCCGTTGACTTCTACCCGGTAATCGTTCGCCGAAGCCTCGTCCGCTGGAGCCGGATACGTGACGACCTGAGCCGCAGGCTGCCCCCGCATCATGCCCAAAGACACGCACGCGGCCATGCCGCCGAAGAGTACGCCGAACACCGCCCCCCTCGCGAAACGGAACTCCCAACCGCGAATGATCATATCCCCTCTTCTTTCTTTCCGTCCTTACAGCGGGTTTACAAATGCACGTCTCTGAAAGACACTATTTCACCAGCTCGAACAGCGCCGTATCGGGCGTCGCAAACCGGTACTTGAATTCCTTTGCGTTCTCCGCCACCGTCGTTCCATTGAGAACGTCCACCACTTTCCTGCACGTCTGCGGAAGCGCGACCGTCTTCTCTCCGCCCTCTTTGCAGTGAACCGCAAGCAGACGCGCGTTGGCGTAGACAGGGTCATCGCCGTCGACATAAAGGTGCACGCCCGCGCGGCGCAGGATCGCACGCAGCGCGCCCGGCGTCATCGTCTGATACTCGAAAGCGTAGACGGACGTCCAGCCGTTCATCGCCACGGTCGCGGGTCCGGGCGTCTTATACTCGCTCCCGGTCCACTGTCTGACGCGCGCGACATCGAGGCTTTTGCCGTCGCTGATGCCCGGCGCAAAGACCCACACGACCGTGCGGCCGTTCTTCAAGACATGCTTCTTCAGAATCTCAGCGCGCTCGGGCGTGATCAGCATCATGGCGGGCAGGAAGACGATCTTGTAGCGCGACAGGTCGATTGCCGCGAGATCGTTGAAAGAGTATACGTCGTAGGGCGCGCCTGCGCGCGCCACCTTCTCGCGGAACTGCCGCGCCATGGCCGAGGCGTGCGGCATCTTTTCGTTCACATAGTACGCGCTCTGCGGATCGGCGACCAGCAGCGCCTCCGCGACCGACGGCGAGCGGTCGTTCACGTAGGTGTCCGACACCTTCTTCAGATTGCCGATGAGCTGCTGCGTCGCGTCGTTCGGGTACCAGCCGCCCCACATGTCGAACCACCACAACGAGTCGTGGTTGACAAGCGCAAAAAATGCTTCGCGCTTCAGCCCGGCGTAGTCTTCCGCTTGGCTCTGCCAGCGATTGTCGCTCCCCGGGGAGCCCGACACGCCGTGCGTGCGGTGGTCGATCTCGTGCAGGTAGCGTTTGCCGTAGCGCAGCGCCGTGCCGTCCACCAGCTGCGGGCCGCTTCCGCCGCCGATCATCCGGTCGTTGTAGGTCCCGGGGCTGATAAAGAAATCGAGATCAGGGCTGGCCATCACGCGCTCGTAGTCGAGATGCCCGAACGAGACGAGCTTGCTGTCGCTCACCATGTAATAGCCGAAAAACACGCCGAGTTCCTTGCCTTTGCCGATCTTCGGCCGCGCCGCCGACGCGAAACGCAAGACCGCGTCCGCGATCACTTCGTTGTGGAAGCGCCAGTACTGGATCTTGTCCATCTCGGTCGCGGGATCGTAAATCACGTTCTCGAAGGCGGCCTTCTTCAGCGTGCTCTCCGTCGGCACGTCCTCCCCGAAAGAAAATCCGTTCTTCTTGCACCAGACTCGCCAGGCCGCATTCTTCACGCGGCTGCTCTTGCCGCGATCATACTCGTACCACTCGGAGGTGCCGCCGCCCGAGAGGATGTACGCCTCGACCTTGTCGCCGTATTTCTTCTCCGAATAGTCGATGAAGTCGAGCATCCACTCGGTCGTGAGCTTGAGCCACTGCGGGTCGGCGGCGGCATGCGAAATCACGTCGAAGCTGTCGTAGGCGAAACGGCGCGTCAGCCAGTACGGCGTGTTCAAATCGATCATGCAGAGGAACTTCGCCTTCGGATTCGCCTTCAGCAGGTCGTCCACCTGCTTGTCGTAAGCGGCGAAGTCGTACTTTTTTACGCCTTGCCAGATGAGCGGGTACTTGCAGTATTCGAAGCCGGCGGAGTTGATCGCGTTCGCCGCGAAAAAACAGCGCGTGTCGATGCCCAACCCGCCGAACTTGGCCGTCATCTCGAGCTCTGGCCAGAACGAGCGGTAGCAGGTATATATTTTTTTGTCTAGGGTCGCCGCCGTGTAAACGATCCCCGAAGGCTCGGCCGACGCGGCACAAGAACAGTACGCGACTCCGCCCGTCAACGCCAATAAAAACAGGTGTTTTTTCACCATAGCAGCCCCTCCCCCAGATGCGCACCAATTTTTCAGATCCAAACTTTCTTCAATTATGCTCCAGCCGCTCACGGGCCGCAACCTCGATTATCCGAACTCGGCCCACGATTTTGCGAATGGTCCGTACTCGTTCCGCACGAAAACGCAGCCCGCGTGTTATCGGTCATACGTGGCGTTTTTGAAGGCGCAACAGGTCTTCCGGCTCGTGTCGCGGCTCAAGCGCCCTTTCGCGAAGACCTGAACTGGCTCATCGTTGACCCGACCATGCGCTTGAACAAATTTTTCACATGCGCTTCATTCCGGTAGCCGCACTGCTCACACAAAGCGTTGATCGGCTTATCCGTTTCGAGCAGGAGACTCTTCAGCCTGTCTATCCGCACGAGCTGGATTTCAGAATTGATCGAGCGCCCCCTTTGCTTTCTGAACAGGATCTCGGCCATGCGGCGCGAAACATGCATGTGCTTGGCGACGTCGCATACCCCGATCCGGCGAGCGGCATTCAGACGAATGAATTCGAGACCCCTGCAGATTCGGACGTCATCCGCGCTCGAATGGAACCGCGTCGACTCCCGCTCGACGATCCGTTTCACACCATAGAAAAACTGCTGCGGTTTTCGGATCTTTTGGGACATGGACCGATCCAGCAACTCCGCCGCGCGATACCCGCACGACGTGAAATCAGGCTCTACGCTCGACAGCGCCGGCAACGTATTCTCACAGAGCAATTCGTCGTTATCGCAACCCAGCACCGCGATGTCGGAAGGAACGCGGAGGCGGGCGAGCTGACAAAGATCGAGCAACTCGCGCGCCTGGCGATCATTCGAAACGAAGACCGCCGTCTGTTTCGGCAGGCTTTTCAGCCACCGCAAGAGACGGTCCTGCTCCACAAACCAATCCGCCGATCTTTTAACGCGACCGTTCGGGCTGCTGATATGCACGGGGCAAAAGAGACCGCTCATTTCAGACCAATCCTGAAAGAGTCTGCCGCGTTCAACCGACCAGTCACACGGGGCGTTCGCGAGGTACGCAAGGCGCACAAAACCCTGCCGGGCCAGATAGTCCGCACCCGCTTCGGCGACAAGGCGCTGGTCGCACGTGATGAACGAAGCGCGCTTCAGGAGCGCGCCATAGCAGGCCCGCGGAGCGTCCATGACGATAGTCGGAACACCGAAATCCAGCTCTCGCCCGAATTTTTCCAACAGCCGGCCCAGAATGATGCCGGAGGGTCTCCACCTGTGGATGCTCGCCACGGTCTGACTGTCGCACTCGCGGTCGATCAGCCGGACCTGCCAAGGCGTATGTAACCGGATGTATTGAAAAACACCTGCCAGTTTGTCGCGGTTGGACTTGGCGGAGGAAGGAAGGACGACGGCAATGCGAGGAGCTGCGAGGAGCGGTTTTTCCATGCCGCAACATAGCCGAAACGTTCCTGACAGGGCAAGCCGATTGCGCAATAACGTATGTTCTTTGTGCGCAATAATCCCCTTCCATTAAAACGCGCATCCCCTAAAATAGGCGCATGCAGGCGATACGTTTTCGGCCGCATCGCCCACAAATAGCAGATCAAAGTTGAAGGGTGGGAAACATGAAACAGACCGCATTGCTCATCTTGATTTCGACCTGGTCACTGTCGGCCGTGCCGCTTCAGGCGGACGAAGCGCCTCCCATGCTCGACTACACGCACGACCGCGTGCAGACGTCGCTCAAGCCCGGGCTTAAGCGAATCGGAACCGTCAAGCCCCGCAGCGCCAAAGAGGTCGGCCGCTCGAACATCGCCATCGGCTGCGAAATGCTGCCGCGCGACTACGGGGACTTTGAGCAATTCAAAGCCTACCTCGCGCCGCTTGGCATCGCGCGCATCCGCATCCATGCCGGCTGGGCGAAATGCGAGAAGACCCCTGGAGCATACGAGTTCTCCTGGCTCGACCGGCAGGTCGACTACTGCATCGCGAACGGGTTGGAAGTCCTTCTGGAAACTTCGTACGGCAACCCGATCTATCCCGGCGGAGGCGGCGCGTCGCTCTCGGACGGGCTCCCCGGCGGCGACACCGCCCTTGCCGCTTGGGACGCATGGATACACGCGCTGGCCTCACACTACAAAGACCGCGTCAAGGACTGGTCCACCTGGAACGAGCCGGACGGCTGTAAGAAAAACACTCCGGAAATTTTAGCCGACAACAACATCCGTACGGCCGAGATCATCAAAAAACACATTCCCGACGCGCGGATCGCGGGCCTGGTGCTGTGCTGGCCCAACGTGAAATACGCGGAACCGTACATGAAGATCCTCAGCGAGAAGGGCAAGACCGGACTTTTCACATGGATGATCTACCACGACTACTCGGTCAACCCCGACTCCTGTTACCCGAAGGTCATCGCGTTCGCGGAAATGATCCGCCGCTATGCGCCCGCCATGCGGATCTGGCAGGGCGAATCCGGCGCCACCTCCAGCCCCCACTATTCGGCCCCGATCTCCTCCGGCGAATGGAACAGCGAACTCACCCAGTGCAAATGGAACGCGCGCCGGGTTATCGGCGACCTCGGCCACGGCCTCGAATCGCTGATCTTCACCTTCTACGATCCGGCCTATGACCAGCCCCAACGCTACACCAGACTCATCGATCCGCTCTGGATCCGCACCCGAGAGGACCGCTTCATGAAGCGCATGGGTCTGGTCAAGTGCAACGAAGACTTCAGGGTGCTGAAGGTCAAGCCCGCCTACTACACCCTTCAGAACATCGCCTCGGTCTTCGACCGCACCCTCGATCCTATCGCCAACTTCTCTTGTGACGTCCAATGCGCCAAGCAGGCCGCCGTCCATTTGTTCAAGAAGCATGACGGCGGTGCCCACCTTCTGGCCTTCTGGGACTGCTCAAGCCACCCCGAGAACGAAAATCCGACCGTTGCGGCGCGGTTTACGCTGAGCGACGTAGCGTTCGAAGACCCGGTCTGGGTCGACACTGTGACAGGCGCGATCTATGAACTGCCCAAAGACCGCTGCCTCATCGAAGGCGGCAAGACCGTTCTCAAAGAAATTCCACTCTACGACGCCCCGGCCTTCATCACCGACAAGCGCGTGGTCATCTACTGAAATCACTTGGAGGACGAGCCGACTTCCCTCACTTCGTGAAGTCCGCCGCGTTCTCTTTCGTCACGAGCTGGAACGGGATGTAGGTCTCTTTCGCGACGGGTTCCTTGCGAATCAGGTGCAAGGCGGTCTCGACCGCGCCACGCCCCTGCCCCTGGCCATCCTGAAAGACCGTGGCGTCGAGCCGGCCGGCGCGCACCGCCTGCAGCGCGTCGGCGATGGCATCCACGCCGACCACGACGATGTCCTTCTTGCGGCCGGCGCGCTCGAGCGCGAGCAGCACCCCCATGGCCATCTCGTCGTTCTGAGCAAAGACCGCGCGGGCCGACGTCCCGTACGCCTGTAACCAGTTTTCCATCAGCGTTACGGCTTTGGCACGATCCCATTCCGCCGTCTGCGCCGCGAGCAGGCGCAATCCGGGATGCTTCGCCAACATCTCGCTCGCGCCCTCGCTGCGTTTGATCTGCGCCGCCTGTCCCATGTAGCCCTCCATCATCAGCACACCGCCCTGACCCTGCAGCCGCTCCGCAATGTACGCCATGCCGAGGCGCGCTGACTCTTCGTCGCGCGAACCCACGAACGCCGAGGGAACAGCTTTGGTCACGGAATTCACGTTCACGACCGGTATGCCCGCGGCGAGCGCTTTCTCCACAGCGGGAGAACTGGCCTCCACCTCGCACGGGTTAAGCACGACGGCATCCACCTTCTGTGCGATGAACGTCTCGATCTGCTGCACCTGCCGCTCCGGGCTGCGCTGAGCGTCGTTCACGATGAGCATCACTCCCAGCTCTTTGGCGCGCGCCTCCATCGCCTCGCGGAGGGTCACGACGAACTCGTTGGACAGGTTCAGCAACGACACGCCGATCACAGGCCGCCCGTCGCGCGCCTCCGGACTCCCTGATCGCCCGCACCCGCACAGCAATGCCAGCAGCACCGCACAAAACCGCTTCATACACCCCGCTCCTTTTCCGACGCCTGATGGCACCGGTCGAACCAGACCGCCCCGATGATGATGACGCCCTTCACGATCTGCTGATAATAGGACGGCACATTCAGCAGATCCAGCCCGTTCCCGATCACCCCCATGAGCAATACGCCCAAAAGCGTGCCGCCCACGCCACCCACGCCGCCCGAAAGCCGCGTGCCGCCGATCACAACCGCCGCGATCGCGTCCAGTTCGTACGCCACGCCCGCGTTGGGCTGGCCCGTCGTGATGCGCGCGGCCAGCACGACACCCGCCAGACCCGCCAGCGCGCCGCACAGCACGTAGGCCACAAACTTGACGCCCTGCACGCGGATGCCGGCCGCGCGCGCGGCCAGCTCGTTGCCGCCCACCGCGTACAGATAACGGCCCAGCCTCAAGTTCCGTAGCATCCACGCCACCCCCACCGCGACGCCTGCCAAGATCAGTGCCGGAATCGGAACGCCCGCCACGTCGCCCGCCAGCCGCGTCAACTCCGGACTCATGTTCGAAACCGGCCTTCCGTCACTCAACACCAGCGCGAGCCCCCGCGCCGCCGTCATCATGCCCAGCGTCGCGATAAACGACGGCACGCCGCAGCGCGTGACAACCGCGCCATTCACCGCGCCGCACGCCGCACCCGCCAACACTCCAGCCGCAATCGGAACCAAGAGCGGATATTCGCCGGGATGCGCCAGATGCGCAGCCACCACGCCCGTCACGGCAACCAGCGAGCCCAACGAAAGATCCACACCGCCAGTCAACAACACCACCGTCACGCCAACCGCCAAGATGCCGTTGATCGAGACCTGCCGCACCACGTTGGTCAGGTTGGCGGCACTCAGGAAATGCGGCTTCAGGATGGCAAGTACAGCGACGAGCGCCAGCAGGGCAATCACGATGCCCAAGCGGCCAGCAAAGAACTCCAGCCGGCGCGTACGCGCCGGACAGTCAGATCGGCATGGCATGTTTCAAAACCTCCTCTTGGCTGACGGCCATGGGATCCAGCTCAGCGACCACCTCGCCCTGCCGCATCACCAGCAGCCGGTCGCTCAGGGCCAGCAGCTCAGACATCTCAGACGAGATCAGGAGCACCGCCCGACCCTGCGCGGCCAGTTCCGCGATCAGGGTGTAAATCTCCGCTTTGGCCCCGACGTCGATCCCGCGCGTCGGCTCGTCCAGAATCACGATCTCGGGCTCCGGCACCAGAGTCCGCGCAAACACGACCTTCTGCTGATTACCGCCGCTGAGCTGCGCCACAAACTGCCCGTCGCGGCGAGTCCGGATACCGGTCCGCGCGATCGCCCGCGCCGACGCCTCGGCTTCGGCCGAATGCCGGATCACAGGCCCCCGGCAGCAGCGCTTCAGCGATGCCAGCGTAATGTTGTGCCGGACCGACATCAACGGCACAAAGCCGTGGGCGCGCCGGTCCTCGGTCACCATGCCGATGCCGAGCCGCATCGCCTCGGCCGGATGCCGGATGCGCGCGGCCCGCCCTCGGACGCGGATCTCGCCGCTCGCCGCCGGAGCGAGCCCGAAAAGCGCCTCGGCGACCTCGCTGCGGCCCGCCCCCATCAGCCCGGCCAGCCCGAGAATTTCTCCGCGCCGCAGCTCCAACCGCACGTCGCGATACGCCCCTTCGCGCGACAGGCCGCTGACCGAAAGCAGACATTCGCCAACCGCGACATGCCCGCGCATGCGACTTCCCGTAAGCTCGCGTCCCACCATCAACGCGATCAGCCGCGTCGCGTCCAGCTCCGCCGCAGGCGCCGTGCCGACGCGCGCCCCGTCCCGCAGCACGGTGATGCGGTCGGCGATCCGGAACACCTCATCCATCTTGTGCGTGATGTAGACGATGGCCGTCCCGCGCGCCTGAAGCGTCCGGACGGCCTGGAACAGCGCTCCGGCCTCGCGGTCCGATAGCGCCGCGGTCGGCTCGTCCATAACCACTACGGCAGCATCCGTGCCGATCGCGCGGGCAATCTCGACCGCCTGCATCTGTGCCACGCTCAGCGTGCGCATGGGTACCCCGACCGGCAGATCGACCTTCAGCAGGTCCAGCAGGCGTCCGGCCTCGCACCGCAGGGCACGCCGGTTGATTGTCCCAGGAAAACGGCCGCGCGGCTCGCGGCCCAGCAACAGGTTTTCGGCAACCGTCAGATCGGGCACGGGCATCAGCTCCTGATGAATCATCGCGATCCCGTGCCGCATGGCCTCATGGGGCGAGCGAAGCGTGACCCGGCAACCGTCGACGCGGACCTCGCCCGCGTCCGGCATATGGAGGCCTGCCAAGATCTTTACCAGCGTCGATTTGCCCGCGCCGTTCTCGCCCATCAGCGCATGGACTTCGCCGCGCCGCAAATCGAACGACACCTCGCGCAGGGCCCGCACGCCGCCGAACGACTTGCACACCTGCCGCGCCTCAAGCCTGATATCTTCCCTGTTCGAGCCGTCCTTCAGAATTGTCTCCCTATTCAATGCGGATCACCTCACCGCCGTCAGCAGCATGCAGGCGCCGCCGCCGGGCGCGAGCTTCACGCGGATCGTGGCGGCGCATGTCACGGCACGCTTCGCCGCCTTGTAACTCTCCTTGTGGGTCCGGTAATCCGCGTCGGCGCCGTCCTCCATCACGAGCGCCTCGTAGCGTCCCGCGCCGAGAAAGCCCAGCGGAATGTCCAGCTCGCGCGGATCCTCATTCGTCGCCGCGCCCACCAGCCACGCGCCGTCCGCCGCCTGGCGGGCCATGACGATGTGCTCGCCGATCACGCCGCTGAGCGTCCGGCTCTCGCGCCACGGCTGCTGCTGCGCCGCAATGAAATGGAGCAGTTCCGGATGCTTCCGGTAGTTCTCGGGGATGTCCGGGATGACCGTCGCGCCGGAAAAAGTGATCAACGTGCGGGCGGCCTCGCCCACCAGCGTCGACGGCACGGGCTGCGCCTGGTCCACGCGGTTCGCCTGCGTCAGGTCGGCCAGCCCGTTGTTCATGTCGATGGGCCCGGCGAGCATGTTGACGAACACGGTCGTGACAAAGGTCTTAGGCAGGAACACGCGGTGAGCGTCGAGCTGGGCGTGACACAGCTCGCGCGTCACGGCGTTCGGCCACGTGCGCATCTGTCCGTACGGGTGCACCGGCCCGTCGTGGAAATCGCAGAGCAGCTTATTTTTCGCGCACAGCTCGGTGATCATGCGCGTTCGTTCGTTCTTCTCCTGTGGGGTGCCCTTCATGAAGCCGTACTTGATGCCCGCCGCGCCCCACTCGCCGTAAGCTTTGAGCGTCTGGTCGATCGGATAGGCGCGCCCGGCGACATCGTTCAGATAGAGCCAAATCCCCACGCCTTTCTGCTTCGCATACTGGATAAGCTTTTTCGCGTCGCCCGCATATCCGCCCTTCATCGGGTCCGACTGAGGATTGAACTCTTTGCCGTACCAGTCGGCGTCGAGCACCAGATACCGGATGTCGTTATCCGCAGCGAAGTCCACCATGCGCACCCACGACGGATACGACATCTCATACTTGAAGCCGTCGACCTGCGCGCCGTTGATGCGCCAGTCCCACACCGCCACGCCCGGCTTGACCCACGAGAAGTCCAGGCCTTCCGCCGGCGGAGGGTTGAGCAACTCAATCAAGTGCGAATCCACCATCGCGCCGGGCGTGCGGCCGAACAGCAGCACACGCCAGGCTTCGCTCGGCTTCGACGCGACGCCGAAGGCCGTCTCGCCCTTCTTCGTCTGCAGCGCGAGCGGATCGCCGTTCCCCAAGTCCGCCTCAAGCACCGCCAGATAGGCGTCGTCCGCCGCCTTGACCGTCATGGGCGGCATCCGCCTCCCGTCGCTTTCGGACAGCGTCTCGGGCCCCAGGTTATGATGCTCGCCGTTGTAAAACCACGCCGTGTAGTCGCCCGCGAAGGCGAAACATGTGCGCTCCGCGCCCGCGCCGCCCAAGCAACGGAACGCCACGCCGTCATCGTATGCACGCGCCACCAGTCGATAGGTCGTCAGGTCGAGCGTCACCTCGTTGTAGCGCTCCGGAACGCTGGCGCGTTTGCCCCATATGGGCGTCCAAACCGCATCCGCCGAACGCCGTGTGACGCCTGCCAGCATCCCGCCCTCGTAGCCGACGGGCGACGCCTGGATCAGCGCCTTGCCGTCCGCACGCAGCGAATACGACACCCGGCCGTTGTCGCACGCGAACGCGAGCGCGAGCTTGCCGTCCGGCGACGTCACCGCCGCAGGCTCCGCCGCCATGACCGATCCTGCGCATACCGCCATCGTCGCCAACCAACAGATCCAGTTTCTCATACTCAGATTCCTCCCGTAGACTTGCCGTGCATCATCGCGAAAATACGTCCCGGAATCAAGCGCGCACCGGTTGCTCAAGGCGCCAAACAGCACATGCCGGTCGCCTCCCGCTCGCTACACCTCGGCATAACGGAAGCAATCCGCCATGTGGTCGTTGACCATGCCGACCGCCTGCATGAACGCATAGCAGACGGTCGGCCCCACAAAGTTGAAGCCGCGTTTCTTGAGAGCCCTGCTCATCCGGTCCGACTCCGGCGTCTGCGCAGGAACGTCCGTCAGACGGCACCACGCGTTCCGCCGGGGAACGCCCTCCACAAAGCGCCAGAGATAGGCGTCCAGCGAACCGAACTCCTCGCGGATGCCGATCACGCCCCGCGCGTTCTTGACCGCTGCCTCGATCTTGAGACGGTTCCGCACGATCCCCGGATCGGCCAGCAGCCGCGTCTGGTCCTCCGGCGTGTAGCGCGCAATCCGCTCCCAGTCGAAGCCGTGGAACGCTTTTCGGTAGGCCTCGCGCTTCCTCAGGATGGTCAGCCAGCTCAGTCCCGCCTGCGCCCCCTCCAGAATCAGGAATTCAAACAGGCGCCGGTCGTCGTGCACCGGCACCCCCCACTCCTCGTCGTGATACGCCACATACAGCGGGTCGCTCCCGCACCACGCGCATCGGTTCTTCATACACGCACCTATGCCGTCACCTCTTTGAGCTCCCAGCCCTTGCGGAACACGGGCTTGATGAAGGCGTTGGCCTTTTCGTTGTTGGTGAAGCGCAGGGCCTTGGAGTCCCACAGGAGCTTCTCGTTCGGGAAGCGCCAGCAGATCGTCCCCAGCAGCATCCACTCCGTGTAGGGCGCCGAGACGCTGAAGTTGGAGCAGGCCGCCGGCCCGCCCTTGCACGCGCGGATCCAGTCCTTGAAGTGCCCCGGCGAGCGCTCGATCACCTCGGCCGGCTTCTTGTAGTCCTTCATCTTGGCCTCGGGAATCAGGCGCACGCCCTCGCCGCGGCCGGTCGTGCCCATGAAGCCCTTGGTGCCGACGAAAATCTCGTTGTACGGCTTCACATCCTCGCGCGTCAGCCCTTCGGGGACGTTGAACTTGCTGCACATCTTGCCTTCGTACCAGTAGACCGTCACGGGCGGCATCTTCCCTCCCGGCACGAAGCCGTTCGGCCGCTCGCCGAACTCGAACTTGCACGCGTAGTGCGGGTAGGTCACCTCGTTGACCTCGTCGACCGCGATGCACTCCACGCTGAGCGGCGCCGTCAGCTGCAAGCCCCAGTTGGCAGGCCCCATGATGTGCACGCCCCAGTCGCCGATCATCATCGTGCCGTAGTCCAGATAACCGCGCCACTGGATCGGCGCGATCTTGGCGCTGTACGCCCGCATCGGCGCGCGGCCGGTCCAGAGCTCCCAGTCGAGCGTACGGGGCACCTCTTCGCCCTGCGGCCAGGCCTTGACGCCGCGCGCGAAGCCGCCGCCGTTCATGCCGTGCACCTCTTTGATCTCGCCGAGATCGCCCGCCCAGATCGTCTCGCTGGCGATGCGCGTCGCGGGGTGCGAATATCCCTGATTGCCCATCTGCGTGGCGACCTTGTACTTCTGCGCGGCCTTGGCCAGCTGACGGCACTCCCAGATCGACTGCGCCAGCGGCTTCTGGCAGTGGACGTGCAGCCCGCGCTCCATCGCCCACAGCGCCACCGTCGCGTGCATGTGGTCGGGGATCGTGATGGTGATGCCGTCCAGATTCTTGTACTCCTTGTCCAGCATCTCGCGGAAATCGCGGAACTTCTTGGCCTGCGTGTACTTGGTCGCGGATTTGTTCAGGAAGTTCTCGTCCACGTCGCAGATCGCATAGATGTTTTCGCTGCTGACGTTGTTGACGTCGCTCGCGCCCTGCATGCCGCCCACGCCGACGCAGCCGAGGTTCAACTTTTCACTCGGCGGCACCTGGCCCGAGCGCGCGATGACATGACGCGGGACGATGGAAAACGCCGCTCCCGCCGCGACGGCCGAACACAGAAAACCGCGCCGCGAAAGCGCAGCCGCACCTTGAGTCTGCTGTTTCATATGAAGGCCTTTCAGAAAAGAAGTCGAAACACTGGAATGCTGGAATAGGGGAATGATGGAAAACGGGGAATGGCCAAGTCTTTTTTCCGCCGCTTGCGTCTCGGCCCAACATTCCACAATTCCATCACTCCCTCACCCCAGTCTCTTACACCAGCGCCTGCTTGCAGTACTGCACGCACTTGGCAACTTCCTTCACCGCGTCGGAGTCGGCCGGAACCGGATATTCCAACTCGATGTCGGCATAGATCGGCAGCTTGTTCGTCTTGAGATAGCGCAGCGCCTCGATGACCGGCGTATTGCCCTGGCCGAACGGCATGTTCGCGCCGCCGTTCGCCTTGTTCTTGCGGTCCTTGAGATGCAGGCTGTAGATGCGGCTGCGGTACTTCTCGATGATGGCCAGCGCCGAATCCTCGTTCGCCGCTGTATAGTGGCCGATGTCGAGGTTGAGCGCGAGGTTCTTGCCGTACGACAGAATCGGGCCGTCATAGGTCGTGGCATTGATCTGCGTGTGGTTGTGGAAAGCGACCTTGACGCCGTGCTTGTCCGCCATCGGTCCTACGCGCTTGGCAGCCTCCTCGGAGATCTCGCGCGTGATCGCCCCGGCGCCGAGCGCCTTCGCCACGTTGAAGTAGTACTCGATCTTCTCGTCCGTGCAGTTCTTGTCGCCAATGTTGCCGAACTTGACGATATGGATGCCGACGCCCGCATCCGCATACATCTTGCGCAGATCCGCGACCTTCTCCATCGAGGCGCCGGCATACTTCTCCACCACGTCCCCCATCAGCTCGATCGAGCTGATGCCGCTGTTGAGCACGTGCTGCAGCACCGCTTCCGCGCTCTTGTCGGCCATCGAGCGGTAACTGTACGTGATCACGCCGATCTGCACCCCTCCGAATTTCGAGCGGGGGCCCGTCCAGTCACAGACCGAACAGCACCCCGGTGCCAACGCCGCGGCACCCACCGCCGTCATGCTCCCCAAAAAAGACCTGCGCGACATCATTCCGTTCATACCCATTTGATCTCCCTTATCGATCGCCGGCCCCCGCCTCAAACCCGTTTCGCGGCGCTTGGCCAGACCGGTTAATCATAGGACAATGCGGCCCCTTTTTCAACGCCCGACTCCCGCTTTCCCTCCCTATTCACGACTCACCACTCACGACTCACTATTCACTGTTCACTCTTCTCTCTTCACTTCCTCTGCCAGCGCAACAGACGCACCGTGTTCGGAGGCAGGTCGCTGAACGGCTCGACGCGCTCATTGCCCGGCTCGGCCGCCGAAATCAAACGGGCTTCCGGCACGCTGACCGTGAAGCGTGCGGTCTTGTCGAAGGGATTCCAGACCACGACTCCAAAGCGTCCGCCGTCCGCTTCAAACCCTTTCGCCACGAGGTCCTCGCCCTGCAGCGTGAAGCCTTCGGAATCGGTGTAGCGCCCGCGCCAGAAACAGTCGGCATTGGCGCGCTGGAACCCGATCACCTGTTTCAGATAGCGCGCCGCCTCTTCCGGCGGGGTGGCCCTCATCATGCCGACGTCGGGCTTGTTAACCACGGCGCGATAGTCGCCGGCCTCCGGCACGCGGTTTTCAAGGAGATACGCGACGTCTGGCGCATAGCGGGTCTCGATCTCGTAGCGCAAGCCGTAGACGCAGGTGTAGTTCGCCATGCCGCGGTCCATCATGGGAGCCGGCACACGCACGGTGCTCATCACCTCGGGGTACGTGTACCGGAACATCTCGGGAAACGCGTCCGTCAGGCGGGTGGCCCTCATCCTCACGAGGATCTCACCAGCCGATGCGTAGAACATGCCCAGCTCACACCCGTGGAACATCGAGATCGCGTCGAGCGCGCAGTCGTGCAGGCCCTCCGTCATCACGATGAAATCGGGATTGATTTTTCGCATATGCTCCGCGATGCGCCGTAGAAAGACCGGCCGCTCCACCTCATGCACCATGCAGGGCACGGGGTGGCCGTGGCCCTCGCCGTAGCACGCCATCGGCGACATCATGGCCAGCTGGTCATACAGGATCCCGTCCGCCCCCAGGTCGTTGGCCTGAAGCGCCAGCGACAGCATGCGGTCATACCAGGTTTGGGCGCAGAGGCAGCCGAGGTCAAACCGATAGATCGGGATGTCGCTGTACTTGTGATACGTCTGCTGATAGGTCTCGCCGTTGCGCTGCAAGATCGCGATGTCCTTACCGGTCCGCTTCCAGAACTCGGTGGCGTCGCGCTCTTGCAGCTGGCCGTTCGCATAGATGATCGTCCGCTTGCCGCGGCGCCGGACCTCCTTCAGCGCTTGCTTCATAGCCTCCGCGCCACCCATGTCGGGGCACGGAACATAGTCGGGATAAAGGTGGTCGTGCCCGCCGATGGTCCAGCCGAAAAGTCCCAGCACGTCCAAGCCCCGAGCGTCCGCCACATCGCACAGCTTCGTCAGCGAAGGATACTTCCACATGACCTCGCCGTTCTGCTGCTTCAAGATGCACAGGAGCCACCCGGAGGCATCGCGGGCCCAAGCGGGCACATGCCGCGCCTTCTCGGCCGCATTCGCCCATCCGCTGTAAAAGCGCGCGGCGACGTGCCACGACCCTTCGTAAGGCTGGATCAGCACCGGCGGGACCGCGACCCGCTCGCCGGACCGGCAAAAAAAGTCGTGCCGGACGGTGAGACCGAACAAGCGGGTTGCCGGATCGTACCGCAGGCTCAGGCGCTTGGAGCGGTGCTCCGGATCATGGCTGCCGAAATAGAGGCCGCCGTCGCGCCCGGCAAACGCGCACCACTGCATCGTGCCGCGGGAGCCCGGATAAGGCGTCCCCATCTCATATGACGTCCCCTGCTGTGACCACTCCTTTTGTTTCTCTCCCTCCTTCGGCACGCGGTTCACCCGCTTGCCAAAGCCCTCCGGCAACAGGACAGGGTGCGTCGCCAAATCTGCCGCGATGCCGTTCAGGGCAGGAGCGGTCAATCCGGTGACCAGCCATCCGCGCGCGCCGTTCGTGACAGCCCCCGTCACCGCGAAGCCGTCCCCCTTCGCCCGGATCTCCAAGGCGAGTGAAATCCGGAAAGTCCGGCTGCCGTCGGTCAGCGTGTCATAGCTGAGCCGCACGCCGTCCGGCAGCGCCTCGCGGCGGACACTGGTCTGACCCAAGTCCGTCAGCGTCAGCCCTTGCCCCGTGGTGGCGGGCCACGCGTCCGGCTCCAGCGTCATCGACCAGAAAGGTTCGCCCGTGGCCCGGCTCGCCGGGCAGGACGCGACGGACGGGGTCAGGCTGAGCCCGTTCGTAGCCACCAGCAGAGCGCCTTTTCCCGCTTTGATCCCCTCCCCGTCCACCTTCGGCGCGAGCATCCAAACGCCGACCGCCAAAACGCCCATGAGTGTCTTCATCCTCGTCCCTTTCTTATTTTGCGGCTTGTTCTTCGTGAATCTCGCTATCTCACCCGGACCAACGTTCCAGCCGAATAGGAGACGGAAAGCACCTGTTGCCCGCCGTCCGCGACATATTTTGCGAGCAGAAACCGATTCGTCACCCCGTTCAACGTGACGCTGATTTTTCCGGTATCGATGGCGGCCGTCGGCATACGGATCAGCGGCAATGCCGTTTTCAGCTCTCTCAACGTGTACCCCGTCAGCGCAATCGTTAGCCGGCCGCTCGCCACACAGTCACTGACCGTGAGCGGCGTCACGGCGTTGTCCGCCTTGGACCGCGCATACATGGCGTTGTCTTGCAGCGTCACCCGCGCCACCGCGCCGGTGCCCGCCAGCACAGCCCCCGCACCGACGATAAGCCGGTCGTCCACCGCCGCCAGCGTCAGCGTCCCGTCAATTCTGGACGCCCCCGCCGACACGGTCACGCTGTTGCTCATCGCAAGCGTGCCATCCTGAACCGAAACCGGGCCGGTGGCCGCACGCGCGCCCACAAGCGTCAGTTTCCCTGCGCCCTTCTTGGTGATGCTGCCCGCCTCGCCCGAAGCATTCTGCAGCATCCCCGTGATCACGGCGTCCTTGCCCGCCGTATCGACGACCAGTCCATTCGCCGTCAGGCGGATATCATCCACCGAGCGGATCAGCGCGCCCGACGCAAGATTCCACTTCGGCTGCAGCGTGCCGCCATCGAAAAGCAGGCTGCTGGCGGCACCCGACTCCTGTTCCGAAATGAATCCCGCTTTCAGCACGCCAGTTCCGGAAAGCTCAAGAGAGCCGTATGAACCCGCAGCGCCCCCCAACCGGATTTCGGCATTCACGTCCAGCGCTCCGCCCGCGACTGTGACGATCCCCGTTCCTCCGGACTGACGCCCAATGCAATACGCGGAAGGCGAAACCATCGTCCCGCCACTCATGGAAACGACGCCTTTGCCGTAATAGCCGATCCACGAATAGTTTGAAAACGTCCACGACCCGTTGGTCAGGATCATTTCGCCGTAACCGCCGCGGTTGTAACCGAAGTTAAGACCGCATGCGTAATTTGTTCCGCCGTAGCCCAAGACCTTTCCCCGACCGTATTGCCCGACATTCAGTTTGTTTTCCGCAACCGTTCCAAAGGTGTTCGCCCCACCCGTCACCGTCAAGACGCCGACGCCCGTATTCGTATAGCCAACATAAGGAATGTTTTGAATGAACGTCGAACCTCCCGCCGCCGTCAGAGAGCCATACCCGGCACGGCCGATGAAAAACGCGTTGCCTCCCTGATATTCGAGATGCCCGTTGACATTGATGATCCCGCCCGTCGCGCCGACCTCATCGCCCACAACGAACCAGTTGGTGGCACTGACCACGGCCCCTTTGTCAAATGTCACCGAAGCTTCGCGGCTACCGGTCTGCCCCACCGAGAACAGATTGGTCACCTTCAGACTTCCGCCTTCGAACGTGGCGCGCGTAAACCCATACTTTGTGGTCCCCACCTCGCAGGTGACGGTGTTCATCGACAGCAGCAAAGTGTTTGTCACCGATGGAACAAAGCTCAGAACCGGCGCACACAACGTTCCGTTCGTGAACACAATGCGCCCTCCGCCGACGGTCAGCTCTCCCATGTGGAGGTCCTCCTTCAATGCCCACGCGTAGCCGTTCATCTTGAATACGGTCTCGTAATCCGTCCGAGGCGTGCCGATTTCCGACTTCCAGCTGGTCTCGTCGTTGGCGAACGAGACCGACCAATTCGCACCGCTGTAATTCTTAACGATGATGAAATCTTCGGCGGTCGGCACCTTGTTGTTCTCGACCCAGCTGGACATCTCTTCAAAAACGCCGTCGGGCCCTTTCCAATGCAAATTGGCGCTGGCCGCATGACCGAACACGGCCAAGCCTGCCACGCTCACCGCCAACAGAATCCGCTGTTTCATGACCGACTCCTTTGTTCTTTGTACGATGAAATATCATCTTAAACAATAATCACTTTCACTATATGAGGACTGGAGAAGTCCTACAACCTCGATTTCCCGAACTCGATGCTCGATTTTCCGAACCCCACTCCCGCCCCAAAAGTCCGCTAAATCTGCATTCCTCAACGCCGCGTTTGTCGCTATACTATCGGCATGCTTGAAAAACGGCCACAGGCCAAAAAGGCCACGCGTCAGCAGATCCCGCAAGTCGCAATCCTGTTGGAGTCGTCGCATGAAGTGTCCCGCGGAATGCTGCGGGGCATCCTCGATTATGTGCGCCTCTACGGTCCGTGGGCGCTGCACCTCGACTCGGGCGGCGCGAACGATCAGAAGATGCCCGATCTGCGGGTCTGGCGCGGCTCCGGCATCATCGCCCGCATCCCGAACCCGCAAGTCGCCGCCGATGTCGTGGCCGCCAAGCTACCCACCGTACTCATCGATCCGATCGACGAGTACCTTGACCCCATCCACACGCTCTCGCGCTGCTGCCGCGTATCGTGCGACTCGGCCGCCGTGGCGCAGCGTGCGGCCGACCATTATCTCGCCAACGATTTCACGAACTTCGCATTCGTCGGCGAGCCCAGTGGCATGAACTGGTCGCGTTGGCGGCAAGAGGCGTTCGTCTCCCGTCTCGCTGAAGCGGGACACGGGTGCGCGATTTATCCATCCCCGACAAATTTCGAGCGCACCGAATGGGAAGTGGAGCGCACGCGCATGAGCCGCTGGCTTGCCAAGCTGCCCAAGCCGCTTGCCGTCTTCGCGGCTAACGACGCGCGCGGACGACAGGTGCTCAACGCCTGCCTCGCGGCCGACCTGCCCGTCCCGTATGAGGTCGCCGTACTCGCGGTGAACAACGACGTGATGATCTGCGAAACCAGTCTGCCGCCGCTCTCGAGCATCGCTGTGGATATGGAGCGTGCCGGATACGCCGCCGCGGAACTGCTGGACCAGCTCATGCGCAAGACACTGAAAAAACAGCGGTGCGTCACATTCGCGCCGCAGGAGGTCGTGGCGCGCGCCTCGACCCAGCGCCTGCAGGTGAACGACAGGCTCGTGATCCGCGCGCTCGAGTACATCCGCATCAACGCAGGGCTGAACATCCGCGTCTCGGACGTGGCGGACCACGCGGGCGTCACGCAACGGTGGGTCGAAAAGCGCTTCGCGCAAACACTCAACCGGTCGGTCATGGACGAGATCCAGCGCGCCCGCATGGACACCGTCCGCTCGCTGGTCACCCGGACAACGCTCCCGTTCTCCGAAATCGCCAAGCGTTGCGGCTTCACCGGACCCAACCACCTTGGGGTGATTTTCCGCCAGACCTATGGTTCCACCATGGGGGACTACAGGAACCAGACTGCGGATCGCATCGCAAGGTAGCCCCCCACCTCCGACAGGTCGGGTTTCCCGAACCCGCCGCAGACGCATCGGGAAGATGCCCCGACCAAGGATCGCCTGATGGATGCGGGGACTTTAGTTCCCATACTCATTGCGTCTAGATTGCTCCGCATCGAACACCCTTACGAAATCGACCTCGAACCAGTCTGGCAGGACGGCATTGAACAGCGCGGGCACGGGCTTACCGTTCCATCCGGCAGGCGATTTCGACTCCAGCCCACCGCGGTTGGCGGAACGATGATAGCCGTGGCACTCCGTCGAGACGAGAATGAACTGGTCCACTTCCGAGACCGGACACTGAGGTGGCATCTGCTTACCCACCAGTTTGCCGTCGGCGTAGAAGACATACCCCTCGGGCGACCAGTCGACGCCATAATAGTGCCAACCGTCCGCAGTCTCCTCGTAGTTGAACCAAAAGTGGCCGAACCACTTGTTCTCCTTGCCGTAGCCGCCCCAGCCGTTGCCGCAGCCGATCGTACCCTCGGTGTGCTGGCGGTAGTTCTCCATGATGTCGCACTCGACGCCGCAGTACTTCGGATCGGGGTGAGCGCCGATGGAGGGAGACTGCAGCCAGAACGCCGCGTGCCAGCCGTCGTTCTTCGGCAGCTTACAGCGGATCTCATAGTAGCCGAACTTGTGCATAAACTTCGCCGGCTTTTTCGTTCCGAAAAGCCAGGGGCCAGGGGCATCCTCGTCGCGCGGCAAGTCAAACGTATTGCCGCCTGTCTGCAGATGCCCTGAGTAGAAGTCGTCACCCTTGCGGATGAGGCCGATCTTCAGGTGGCCTTCACCGTCGAGTTCGACTCCCTCGTCGGTAAAGGTGGGCGACTTGAAGCCCCAGTAGTGCAGGCGGTAATTCCACTTTGTGTCGTCGAGCTTCGTGCCGTCGAACTCGTCATTCCAGACCAGTTTCCACGTTTTGCCCGCAGGCAACAGGCTGGCCGCGCGTCCCGCGACCGGCTCCGCCTTTGTGATCGGGACCTCCGTGAGGGGGACAGGCGGTTTGGCGGGCTTTTTCTTGACAGGTGCAGCCTGCGCGGCCGCATTGCCCGTAATCGCACAAACGATAAACAGCCCAGCGAACGTGATCGTCCGAACAAGTGTTTCTCTATTCATCTCCGCCATCTCCCCCTTTTTTCAATAAAGATCCGGCCTTCTCCGCCGTTTTCCGATACGCCTCGAACGCCGGTGTCAGCACAACCTTGCCGTCATAGACGCCAGCCAGCCCGCTTCCGCCTTTGCCCGGTTTCGGCGGGCGTTTACCCCAGGTGTCGAACGGGAACCAGAAGACTTTTTCGACGCACGCGGGAAAAGCATGGCCGTATAAAAGTGTCAGCAACTCTGCCTGTCGAGCGGCCCCAATGCCCGGGGCCAAGTCTCCCGGCCAACCGATTTCGGTGAACCAGACCGGCCGGTCCTCGCAGCCATACTCCGACAACACCCTCAGGACGTGCGCCGTCATACGCTCGGCTGGATCGATGCTCTCTTTTTGCCCTGAGTAAGGATGGAACGAAACAACATCGAAGTAATCCTTCACCCCCATCGACAAGAGCTGATCCAAAAAGACCGCACCCGAGCCGGCAAACGCACCAAGAAGAATCTGACACTGCGGATCAGCCGCTTTGGCCGCCCGATACGCGGTCTGGTGATGTCGGCAGAACTCGTCGACTGTCCCCGACCAGTATACATGGTTGGGCTCGTTCCACGTCTCCCAATACTTGATGCGCCCCTTGAAATGCGAGACGGTCTGAAACACGAAATTCGACCAAGCCGTCAGCTCAGGCGGATAACAGCGGAAGTCCGGATCGTCGGCGGGCGCCGTCGAGGCCCACCGGGGCGTCGTGTTCAGGCACGGCACGAAACGGATGCCACGCTTCCACGCGCGCTCGACCACGTCGTCCAGAAAGGCGTAGTCCGGCTTGCCGGCCTCCCACTCAATCTTGTCCCATCGCCAGATGGACCTGATCCATCGGACGCCGGCGTCACGCATCGCGTCCAGCTCCTCATCCATCTCCTGACTGGGCCGGTCGAATTCACGGGGTGTTTTGAGAGGTACCCGGCAATAGGTGCGCCAAGGCGTCCAAAACACGCCGAACCGCGAGGGATCGTCGCGGGGATCGGCCTTGTCGAACGAGTGCTTCACCGCCTTTGCCACGGCAGACCTCGCAGGAGCGAAAACAGGCCCGCTCAAGGCCTCGATCGAAATATCATCCAGCAGATAGCGTGATTCCTCAAAACCTGCGAACGACTTGCGCCAATGCGCCTGCCGGGCATAGGGAAGGCCAATGCGGACCTTCAGCATCGATTGCGTGTCGGCTGCGAACACGGGAACCTCGACGTCCGCCTGCATCAGGTGCCACGCCCCGCCCTTGGGGATCTGCCCCCGCCATCGTTCTGGCCACTCCCTGCGCATGTTGGCCACATCGCCGGCATATTCGTGAAAGCCGATGAAAACCGTGCTGTCACCGGAAAGCCACTTGGCAAAAAAAGACACGCGGAGCCGCATGCCGGACTGAAGCCCCGGCACCCCGGGAGACACTAGGATGCAGCGCTGGCACGCATTGCTGGTCTCGATCAGGGCGGCTGCGGTTCCGCCGTGCGCGTCTCCGGGCCACCTTCCGCGCCCGTTTCCCGTGCTCCAAATCCGCCATCCCCTGCCGACGTTTTCGAGTCCCGGATTCGCGAGGTTCAGCATGTTTCCAGACGCCGCCAGCACGCAGCCGCCGGCCCAGCCCGCGCCTAAGTAAAGCGCCAACGCCAACAAAACGGGCACTCTCTTCCACATATTCACCCCATTTGAAATGATGGAACCACTATAGGGTTATCCGGTCTCTTACACAATCTGGATAAAGCGAACTAGATATTCGATTTTGCGAATGTCCTTTGTTCACCGCGCATCCTGTCCGCCCCCCCCGTCGACAAAGGTCACGCGGTCGAGCGTCAGCCGCTCCACGCCCCGGATGCCGAAGGCGTTCTTGCCGCCGGGCAAAATCTCGAAACGCACGTTGCTCAGCAGGATATCGCTGACGCGGTCGCCCGGCCGCAGGGTAAACGAGGGATACTCCGGAGAGCGGATGGTCATGTTCGAAAAGGTGAGGTTGCGGATGCGGCTGACCTTGGTGTCCGGCGCGAGCGAAACGAGGATCGGCCCCTGCCGGCAGTCCATGCTGATGTCGCTGAAGTGCACGTTCTCGACACCAAACGGCCGAACCGCGTCCCCCTCCGGCAGAGGCGGCGCGCCCGGTCCTCGCGGCGGATCGTTCGGGACTTTGTCCAACGGAGGCATGAGAATGCTGATACCCGCCCGCGAGTCGCGAACGACCAGATTACTCAAGCGGCAGTCCTTGATTTCGTAGTCGTGCGTCCAGCCGATCCGCACGGCCGACTGGTTGCTCTGCAGCACGCAGTTAGCGATCACGACCCGCTCGCAGGCCTTCGGCTCATTCAGCTGATGCTGGTAGGCGCGCAGAATGATTGAGTCGTCGCTGCTGCGGACGATGCAGTCGCTCACGGTCACGTCGCGGCAGGAACCGATGTGGATGCCGTCGCCGTTCGGAAACCTCAGGTCCATGTCGATCCTCAGCCCGCGGACGGCCACGCGGTCGCAATCCAGCAGCCACATGCTCCACCCCGTCGGGCTCTGGATGGTGAATCCGTCCAGCGTGACATCCTTGCATCCAACCAGAAAGATGTTGCGTCCGGTGAGCAGCTGGTCATGTTTCCGATGCCAAGACTTACCTCCGTCGGTGCTCTCGTGGAAAAGCTCGGCGTGACCGTTGATGGTGCCGCGGCCGCAGATGGTGAGGTTGGTCTGGGCTACCGCATAGAACATCGCCCGCTTGTTGCGGCGCAGGGCGAACTCGACCCGCCAGTGGGGCGACGGCTCGAACTCCGGATAGAGAAGCGGGTCTGGTCCGCCCTCCAACGACGCGCCCGCTTCGATCTCGAGCCGCGTGTTCGAGCGCGGGTGGAGCGTGTAGGTCATGAACGCGCCACCCGCCACCCGCACCGTACCGCCGCCCGCGTCAGCGCACGCGTCGAGAGCCTTCTGGATCGCCGCCGTGTTGTCCGTCTTGCCGTCCGGCACCGCGCCGAACTCCATGACGCTGTACACGCCGTCCTTCCCCGCGCCCTGAGCGACCGCAGCCGCCATCAGCAAACAACCGACAAAACGTTTCATCGTTCCACTCCTTTTTGTTTCGAAAAAGCAAGCCTTTCCACGCCTTCATTGATCCAACACGCGAAAGACACGACAAGGATACTCCGTGAAATCCATCTCGAAAGCCGTCCCCGCCGGAAACTCGGCGCCGTCCGAGAGCGCGGAGGCTCCCCGGCGCAACGAGAGCATCTCTTTCAGCGCGGCCTTCTTCGGCAGCCGGACCTTCTGCCGGCCCGACGCAACGACCGCCAGGTAGCTTTCGTTGGCGTAAACGGCGGCATCCGAGTCGCAGTAAAGATGCACGCCGGCCTGACGGGCGTAGTGCCGGAGCAGGGGCGCCGGCATCGGCGGCATCGCCACAAAGAGATTGCGGCATGCCGCGTCCTGTTTCTCGGCCACCACGACCTGGCCCTCCGCTGTCCGGCCGACGGCCGCGTCGGCCCCTCCTGCGACATGGAGAAACGGGGAAAACGCCGCGCCTTCATAGTTTGTCACCCCGGCAGGCAACGTCACGGCAATCCGCGCCTTGGGGTGCGCCGGCTCCATCCGCACGTCCAGCCCGAGCAGCGACGACACATTATCGGCCGACAGCGTGTCGGAGATCAGCCCGGGGGCATACATCCAAACCAGAAGACGCCGGTTCGTCATGCACCGCTCGCGAATCATCCTCCGCTGAGCATCAGAAAGGGCGAAGGCGTTGAGAAAAACGATCATGCGGTAACGCGCGAGATCGAGATCAGCCAAGTCGTCGAGAAGATAGAGGTCGTGGGGGGCGCCGATGGTCGCGACCGCATTCAACTGCGCAATGATCCACGCGAATTTACCGCCGTTCTGCGCCACCCCGTAGGGCAGATAGCGGTACGAATTCTCATCCAAAAAAACGGCGACCTGCGCCACCGACTTGCGCGGGAGACCGATGCTCTCTTCGCCGGCCGACTGCATCTGTGCGAACATCCGCAGGAACGCCTCGTCGTCGTACCAGCCACCCCAAAGATCAAACCACCAGTTGGCCCAGCCGTTCACCAGGTTCTGGGCGAACACGGCCTTCAGACGCTGCAGACTCTCGGGAATGGACGGCGGACCGAACCACCGCTTCTCGTTGTAGATGCCGTGCGGATCGATGTCGGGACGCAGCTTGGATATCCACTGGCTGAGCGAGGTCCGTGCGTCGATTTCGCTGTAGAAAAGCTTGCCAGCCTTCAGGACGGAGTCCGTCTCCGTGTAGCTGAAGCCTCCGGCCGTCGTGACGAAATCGACTTCTTTGCAGTCGAGGACCCGCCGCAAGGCCAGGTGGCCGGTGTCCGGCCAGATCCGCGTGTACCCGTAGAAAAGCCCCGTGATCAGCCGGCCATCCGAACCCTCTTTCACCGCCTTGCAAAAGGCCAGCGCGGAGTCGACCAGTTCGAGCGAATGGAACCGGCGATAGTCGATCACGAGCCGGGATTTCTGCGGGTCGAGGAAGTTGCCGCGATCGCCGGCCGAGCATTCGGCGACCGAGGGAATGGAAAGCGCCTCGATTTTCTTGCCGAAGAGCCGCCCGATCGCCGCGGCATCGTTCCCGTACTGCGCGAATAGCCACTCGCGGAACCGTTGTTGCGCGCACGCGCTTGGGTCAATCCCTTTGGCCAGCTCCTCGGTTCCGCCTGCCGTGACCATAAAACCGATCACGTGGTCGCCAAACTTCGACGCCGTCACGGCCCGGACAATTTTTTTCACCGCAGCCGCCGTGTCGCGGCGCCAGACCAAAGACGAGAACGACTGCCGGCGCGCCTGCCCGCCGAGCGTCCCCTCGCCGTTGGTCTCTTCCGGATGCAGCAGATCCCACCACGCGGGACTGTCGCAAAACAGGCGGGGGAAGATCAACGCATTGGGATCCGCGTCGAGGATCTTTTTCAAGCTCGTCTCGACGACCGAGAGGTCGACTTCGTCCGGCCCCCGCCACAGCCCCGGCGTGTTCCACTTGACAGGCTTGTCGCCGCCCAGCCATTTGTCGGTCAACGTCAGCGTCACGCTATAGAAATGAACGTTGTGTTCACCCATCTGCTGGTAGCGGAATGGTTCCGGATAATACGACGTGTAGGCCATCGGGAAACGCGGTACGCCGTTCACGAACATCGTCGGCTTTCCCTGATGGCTTTTAACCTCGCAGAGCATTCTCGAGACGTCCGACTGAGGCGACGGCGACGCGGCGACGGCCGGACTCTGGCCCGCCAGCGCCGAGAGCGCGGCAGCCGCACACAGCAAGTTGCAGAAAGCGTGGCGCGTCATACTCACCGACTATTCTTTCGCGTCTTGGCGCAACGGAACCTGCGCACGTTCCGCGAGCATCATCGGGCTGTCCCACACCGGCAGCTGTGTCAGCCGGGTATCCCCGCCTTCGCTCTTCCAGGAGGATGGCGCGAGTTCAAACACCTTGCCGGTGACCATCTCCACATAGACGGGGTCTTTGAACGCGACGCCTTTGACAGTCAGGTCGACCGGCTCCCACACCAATTCATCGCCCGGGACCTTGTCGCCGTACCAGACCAGCGCGACCGGCGTCCCGGCCTTTTCGAAACCGGCGACCGTCAGCTTGCGCTTCGCCGCCATTTCGCACTCGAGCGGCCCGACCGCCTTCACCGCATCGTCAAAGAAACTCATCATGTGCTGCACCGCGTAGAAGGTCGGCCGCTTGTAGATGAATTGCAGCAGCAGGTTCGAGCGGATCATGCCGAACGACTGTTGCATGTTGGTGTACTTGAGGTCGATCATTGTGAAGACGTTGCACGGGATGTTGCGCACGCGGTCCCCAGTCATGCGCCGCAGGTTCCACTTCGCTTGGCTGTACTCGGTCCACGGGTAGTCGGCCAGCGCGTGCGTCCACTCCAAGATCGCCGGACATCCGACCTCGCCCTGGTACAGCCTGTACTTCGGGCTGTACGCCGCCAGCACCTTCTGTGATTTCTCGACCCACGCGTAGCTGGTGTCGGGGTTTCCCGTGTACGGGTGATACGCCCAGAAATCGACGAGGTCGAGGCTGTTCGCGCCCTTGAGCGCCTCCAGCACGTCCAAACGGTCCTTGTCGGTGATCGCGGTGACCAAGGTGACGGCGTCGGGCTGGATCTCTTTGATGAGGGCCGCAGTCTTGAGCACCAGAACAGCGTAGTCCTTACCCTGGCCGAACGGCTCGTTCCAGATCTCCCACTCGTTGACAGATGCCTTGTATCGGGTGACGGTGGCAGCGACATATTTGAGCCACGCGGCCATCGCCTCCTCCGAATGGACGAGCGGTGCCAACCCCGAGCCGAGATTGATCGTCGAGCCGTAAATCGGATTGCCATAGCACAGACAGATCCACGGTCTGACGCTCTGCTCCGTCAACCCCTTGACGTGATAGTCCAGCCATGCGAAGTCGTACGTGCCCTTTTCCTTCTCCGTCTTCGCCCAGCCGCTCTGTAGACGCGCGTGCTTGGCACCGAGTTCACCCACATAGTCCTTGTACACGCTGAACCTGGCGTAGTCGCGGTCGAGCGTTTCGCAGCCGATCGACCACGACGAGGACAGGATGTCCTTCGAGTGCCGCGAATCGAGCCAGCCGATCTGTTTCAGCTGCGGCCCGGACGCTTTGAACTTTTCCCATGTGATGGAACGGTGTCCCTTAGCCTTGGTCTCCCCCATGGCGATGAAACACGCCGACCATCCGACCAGCATCGCGGTCATCAGTATTCTCATGATCCCCCCCCTTAAACGCCAAACCCCTCACTAGGCGTGCTTTAAATTTAAATTCCCTCACGAAATCCCGCAATCTTCATTATGCGAACTCGGCACTCTTTTTTGCGAACTGCGCGGGACAGCGCAAATCGTCCGGTCAGGGCGTCAATTCCGTTGTCTCCAAAAGCGACTGTTCGGCGAGACCGAGTTTACCCATTTTGTAGCGCAGGATGCGGCGCGTGGTGCCCAGCGTTTCAGCCGCACGCGTCTGCACTCCGCCGGCCTGACGCAAGGCCGCCGCGATGAGCTGACGCTCGTATGCGCTGACGGCGGCCTCGAGCGTCTGGCCGGTCTGCGGCGGGGCCTCCGCGGCGGCGGCCGGCGCATCCCGGTCCGGTGCCGCGCGTGCCGGCAGCGCGCTCTGAAACTCTTCGGGAAGCTGGGAGGCAGAGATCGCCTCATCCCTGCCGTGCAGGACCAGCACCCGCTCGACCACGTTACGCAGCTCGCGAACGTTGCCAGGCCAGGCGTAATCGCACAAACGGCGCAGGGCCTCCGGCTCGAACCCGCGGGCCGAGGCGTGCAGCACAGGGCCGAGACGCTCCAGAAAATGGGCGAGCAGCAGCGGAATGTCCTCCCGGCGCTCCCGAAGGGGCGGAAGGCGGACCTGCACAACGTTCAAACGGTAAAAAAGATCCTCGCGGAAAAGCCCATCGGCGACCATCTTGCGCAAGTCGCGCCCCGTTGCCGCCACAATGCGGGCGTTGGTGCGCAGCAGCCGCGTGCCGCCGACGCGCATGAACTCGCGCTCCTGCAGCACGCGCAGCAACTTGACCTGGGTAACGGCGCTCATCTCGCCGATCTCGTCGAAAAACAACGTGCCGGATCCCGCCAGTTCGAAGCGGCCCGGCTTCTGACGGTCGGCGCTGGTGAACGCGCCCTTCTCATGACCAAACAGCTCGCTCTCCAACAAGTTCTCGGGCAACGCCGCGCAATGGACCGCGACGAACGGTTCCTCGCATCGCGGGCTTTGCGCATGGAGCAGCCGGGCCGCCAGCTCTTTTCCCGTTCCACTTTCGCCCTGGATCAGCACGGTCGCATCGGTGGCAGCCGCCTGCCGCAGCTGCTCGATGACCGCCGTGAAAACGGAACATCGGCCGACGATGTCGCGCGTCGGAAAGGTCGCAGAAACTTCGTGCTCCAGCACGGCGACTTGGCGGTGGAGTCGTTTGGTCTCGAGTGCGCGGCGCACGAGATGCCGGATGTTATCGGCGTCGAAAGGCTTGCCAACAAAGTCGACGGCCCCCTGCTGGATCGACTCTACCACGGGTGAAATGGCGGTCGATGCGCTGATCATAATGACCGGCAGGTCCACATGCTCGGCGTGGATCTGGCGCAGCAGATCGAGTCCGGAGCGCCCGGGCATCACCACGTCGAGCAGGACGAGGTCCACCTGCTGCAGTCCCAGAACCGCCAGCGCCTCTTCCGCGGTTGAAGCGCAGAGCACCGCGTGGTCGCGCGAAAAAATTAAGCGCAGGGACTCGCGGCTACCCAGTTCGTCGTCAACGATCAGTAGTCTCGGCATTGTTGAGTTTCTCCTCCAGCGGCAGCGTGATGATCACCGTCGTTCCGCCGCCCGTCGTGTCGACATCGATCCGCCCGCCGTGGTCGACGGCCGCGCGCCGCGCCAACGGCAGCCCCAGCCCCAAGCCCCGCGGTTTGGTCGTGCTGAACGGCGAAAACAGCTTGCCCCGCATCTCTGGCACCACCCCCGCGCCGTTATCGCTGACGGCAAAAACGACCGACCGCCGCGCGCCGTCGCCGGCGCCGCGCACAAGCAGAGCCACGCGCGGCGACGGCCGGTCACACACCGCCTCAAACGCATTGACCAACACGTGGGCCAAGCCGTCGGCCAGCACGTCGACGTCGGCCGTGAGCAGCGGCAAGCTCTCCTCGGCCTCGCATGCGACCGCGTGCTCCTCTTTGCCGCCCAGCCACTTCGAAGCGCGGGCACACGCCTGGAGCGCAATCTCGGCAGGGGAAACCGCCTTGAAGACCAGGGCCGGCGGATGCGCAAACGCGTTGATCTGGGTGATGATCGCATTCAGACGGCTCACCTCGCCGATGACCACGCCGAAAAATTTCTCGCGGAACTCCGGATCCGCGTAACGTTCGGGGAGGAGTTGCGCGAAGGTGCTGATCGCGACCAGCGGATTGCGCACCTCGTGTGACATCGCGGCGGCGAGGTCGTTCCAGAACGCGTGCCGTTCCAGCTCCTCCTGCTTTTCGCGAAGCAGGCGCTCGCGCGTGATGTCGGAGAGCAGCAGCATGGCCCCCATGCAGGCCCCGTCGCGCCCGACGCGGAGGGCGTCAGCCCGGATGGTGCGACGGCTCGCAAGATCGTTCCAGGAGACCGTCGCAGCGGACTTTTCCTCGCGAATCGTCCCGAGAATCACGTCGGCGATGCGGCTGCCGACCCGCTCCACGGGATGGTTCACCGCCTCCGCGGCCGTCACGCCCAGGATCTGCTCGGCGGCCCGGTTGAACCAGCGCACCACGCCGTCCTCCGACGCCGCCAGAATGCCGACGGGAATGGCCTCGAGCAGATTCTCGGCCAGCGTTTTCTGGACGGCAAGCTCCTCGACCAGCAAGGCGTTCTCGAGCAACGTCGCGACTTGCTCGCCGATGACGGTGAGATCAGACAAGTCACGCGGCGCAAACGGGACGCCGGTCGAACGGTGACCGACAAAAATCCAGCCGAGCAGCCCGCGCTTGCCGAGAAGCGGAACGATGATCTCGGCACCCGACTCGTCCAGTACGTGCTGCAGCAATCGGCGGTCACGAAGGTCGTCGACGTGGGCGAGATGGGCCCGGCAAATCAGGTGGGCATGGCGCTCGAGCCACCGCACGAACGGGTCGTGGGGCTCGACAGAGAACGAGCGCGTGCAATCCAGGCAGCGCAAGCCGGACCAGAGCCGATAGCAGGCCTCGTCGTGTAGCCGGGCGAACAGCCCCACGCGAACGACCCTGCTGGCCGCGGCGACGCCCTCGGCAAGCTGGTCGAGCAATTTCCGGATGTCTTGGAAGTGGCGCGCAGCCCGCCAGAGCTCATCCAAAGGTGCAAGATTCAGGCTGGGCTCGTCTTCCATGGGCGCAGAGACGGGGCGTGCGGCCGCAGCCAACTGTTGCCGCGCCAGGCTCAGCTCCTCCTGCGTTTGTCGCAGCAGGATGGCCTGACGCAGAGTCCGGCGCAGGTGCTCGGGCGCCACGTCCAGCGGCTCGACCGCGAACACGCCCTCGCTGCGGCAAGACTGGTACGGTTCAGACTCGGGGACGCCGAAAACCACGATGCCGCTGCGGATTTCTGCTGGTGCATCTTCCAGCGCCTCCGCGGCCTCCGAATGCCGCAAATCGAGCAGCTGCACCGTCAGCGCCCCCTTCTCTCGAGCCCACTCCCCGCGGTTGGCTGTGACGCGAATGTCCACCATGCCACCGGCAACCCGAGTCAGCCGCAGCGCCAAACCGGAATCGCACGTCAACAACAAACACGCCGTCGCGGGAGTTGTCATGCCTCCCCATCCTTTCCACTGACCGCCGATCCTTTTTCGGCACCGAGTAACGGCAGCAGTATGCGGAAACTCGTGCCCACCCCGACCGTGCTATCGACATCGATCATCCCCTGATGCTCGAGGACGATTCCGTGCGCGACCGACAGCCCCAAGCCCGTGCCGTTGGCCTTCGTCGTGAAGAAGGGGTCGAAGATGCGCGGCCGGTCTTCGAGCGGAATGCCGCGCCCCGTATCGTTAACCCTGACTTCGATCCATTTCGCCCCCCCCTGTTCCAGCGTCTGCCAGAACAGGTCATGCGCGGGAACCTCCGCCGTCGTCACCGTCAGGGTCCCGCCGCACTCCATCGCATCGATCCCGTTCAGAAACAGGTTCAAAAACACTTGCCCGAGCAGATGGAGGTCCCCCAACAAACGGTCATCCCCCGCCTCATAGCGCCGCTGGAAAACAAGCCCTTTGGCTTTAAGCTGCTGGGCAGCCAGCTGCCAGGCGGCGTCCAGGACGGGATGCAGCGCAAGCGGCACGAGGGTGGACTTGACAGGCCGCGAAAAGTTGAGCAGCTGCGAGACAATCGCATTGATGCGCTCCACCTCGTTTCCGAGCAGCGGCGTGAAGGTGCTGCGGAAATCGGGATCGTCATACCGGCTGGGCAGCAGCTGGACGAAGGTCTTGAGACAGACCAGAGGGTTCTTGATTTCATGCGCCATGCCGGCGGCCAGCGTGCCAATACTCGCCAGCCGGTCGCTACGCCGAATCTGTTCCTCCAACCTCCGCAGCGCCGTGGTGTCCTGCACCACCACCAGCACACCCGACTTAACACGGCCGTCGCCGCCGAAGACCGCCGTCGCGAATCGCACGTGGCGCTCCTCGCTCGCCTCGGCTTCAAAGGCCAAGTCGCGGTCGCGAATGCCTTTTCCCGTAGCCAGACTCGCGCGCATTTCGTCCCAGATCGCCGCGGGAAAAACCTCCGCGGCCAAGCGTCCGACGACCGGGCTGGCCCCGGCCGGCTGCAGGATGCGCAGCGCTTCACGATTGCAGACTGTCACGTGCCCCTCCGTGTCGGCGGCAACGACGCCGGTCACCAGATTGTCGAGCAGAACTTCGTCATAGACCTGGGCGTCCCTCAGTCGGGTATAGAGCATCGCATTCTCGATCGCGATCCCCATTTGGTCGCCGAGAAACATCAGGGCGTCCTCCTCGCGGCGACCGAAAATCCGTCCGTTCTTCCGCCCGCCAAGCAGCAGGAACCCCACCAGCCCGTTCTTCGTGCGCAGCGCGACGGCGGCCTCGGCCTTGAGGCGGGAAAGCGACTGTTCCGACAGCCGTTGAAGAGGCGCATCACCCGAACGGCGCAGCACGTCGCGCAGAAGGGGATAACGCTCGATAAGCAGGGCCTGCACCAGCGGATCCGGCTTCGAGATCGTCTGTGCAACCGCCTTTTCGCCCAGATTCGCCCGGAGCGCATACTCGTCTCCGGCGTCCGAGAGATAAACACAGAACTGAGAGAGTCCGAGCGAGTCCTGGAGCAGGTGCCCGAACTGGTCGAACAGCGCGTCGATCGTCGTGATCGACCTCGCCAATTCGCCGCCGTTATGCATCAGCCGCGTCAGGCCGTCGTGCCCGTCGTCGAACAGGTGGTCCGTGCCACGGCGGAGAAAGGCGTTGGCGGGCGCGAGCGTCAGCGCCACCGCAACGGCGGCGACCACGTGCGCCAGCGCCCGCACATAGCCATCGTCATCCATCGGCAGAAGCAGAACCGCCCGGAACGCGAGAAGATACAACAGGCCCAAAAACCCCACCAGCAGCACGACCGTCACCACCCGCCGCAGAAACTCGCCGACCCCCATGATGTGCCGCGTAGCGATGCCGTAGGCGATCACGCTGAGCCAGATCACGACCGTGATCGGCGTGATCCGCCCGCTCTGCGATGTTCCCGTGAATAAAGGGACCAACAAAACCAGGAGAACGCCGGGCACGAAGCCGAAAAGAGAGCCCAGTGACATGATCTGCAGCTCCATACGGCAGATGCCTTCGGATCGCACCAGCGCACGGAAGAACCCCCAGATCAGGGTCGCGACGGTCACGATCCAATACCCGACAAAGAGAACAAATCCCGGCCCATAGATCGGCTCCGCGATCGTTTCGTCCCCCACGGGGAAGCACGCGTCCATCAGAAAAAAACGCGTCTGGCAAAGAAAGGCCGTCGCGATCGCCGCCACGAAGCGCAACCACGACCGCGCGATGAGGCGGAGAACAGACTGCGACGAACACATCACCGATTCGCGCAGCAAATGGAAAAGCAGGGGAACGAACACGCTGGTGGCGCACGCCTGCCGGATCCAGAAGTTCAGCCACACCACATCTTTCTGGACCGAGCCAAAGTACTGGCAAGAGAGCCAAAGCGAGATCACGACCGACAGAATCGCGAACACGCGGTTCACCAGTCGGTGCACATGCGTCAGCAGCACCAGCGCACCCAAGAGCAGATTGATGGCGATCACGATCGGCAGCGCGACTATGAAGAGGTTCGTCATGACGGGGGCGCGCGGACGATGAGGGTGGTGTTGCCGCCACCCATGCCGTGAACGTTAACGAGCGCGTGTTCAAACCGCGTCCGGCGGGCTTGGGGGACATAGTCAAGGTCGCACGCGGGATCCGGCGTCTCGTAGTTGGCGGTCGGCGGGATTATGGCATCGCGCAAGGCCAGCGCGCAAGCGATCAGTTCCATCGGGCCGGCCGCCGCGAGCGGATTGCCGGTGACGCCTTTGATCGAGGAGACCGGAATGCGGTTGGCGTGGCGACCCAGCGTGCTGCGGATCATGGCGGTTTCGACACGATCGATCACCGGGTCGCTCGGGCCGTGTGCACAGACGTAGTCAATGGCGCTGCCGCTCAGCCGCGAGTTGGCGAGCGCAAGGGTCATACAGGCCCCCAGACCGTCCGCCGCCTGCGTGCCGAACGCGTCGGGGCAAGAGGCGCCGCCGCAGACCTCCATCCAGATGCGGGCGCCGCGGGCCCGCGCGTGAGCCAAACTCTCCAGCACGAGAACGCCGGCGCCTTCGCCCAACACGCCCCCGTCGCGGTCGCGGTCAAAGGGACGGCTGGCGTGCAGGGGGTCGTCGTTGCGGCCCGAAAGCAAGCGCCCGGCGCTGAAGGCGGCACAGGTGGACGCGGTGATGGGCGCATCGGCTCCGCCCGCGATCGCGATCTCGGCACGCCCCTCACGGATCGAGGAGACCGCGCTCAGCACGGCATCCGCCCCGGCTTTGCAGGCGGTGGAGACGGTCTGGAAAGCGACCTGCTTCCCAACCTGCTCGGAAAGCGTAGTGGTAACGGCATGCGGCTGTGAAGCCCACACCAGCCACGGCCGAAGGCGGGCCTCATCCCCCTTCCACACGCTGTTGGCTGCGCTTTCGACCACTTCGATCGCGCTGGTACTCACCCCCATCGTCACACAGACCGGACGCGTCGCCTCGGCCAGACAATCGCCCAACGCGGCGTCGGCCAAAGCCATGTCCAAAGCCGCCATGGCAAACTGCGTATGCCGCGCCATGCGCTTCCACTTCACGGAGGCCGCGAACAGGCTTTTGGGATCGAACCCCTTCACCTCCGCGGCGATGCGATTCGGAAGCTTGCTGGCGTCGAACAACGTGATCGGACCGGCGCCGGAAACACCGGCTTTGACCGTCCGCCAGAACGCCTCAACGCCAATACCGTTGGCCGCCACGACCCCAATTCCCGTGACGACCGCACGACGCTCATCTTTATGATCATGCGCACTCATGATGCCGCCTGATAGTTTCGCACCTGATCCCGTCCAGTGTCCACCCGAAAGTTCAAAAATGTACGGGGCGGACGATCCGCGAACCTCCGCGCCGAACTCCGTTCATTTTTGAACGCACGTGGCCGGATACGCGCAGCCTTTCATTTTTAAATCGGTGATTTTCTTTTTCGGTAACGCGAAAACGCGTCACGGGTGAAATGGCACAAATGGTGCTTGAACTGTTGAAATGCCGTTTTCGTTCAAGAATGTGCAATCGATACCACGATAAGGTAGACCAAGACTATGACAAGAAGAGGCTGTTTTTTGGGGATTCTGGCAGGGATCGGTCTTTCGGCGACTGCGGACGGATTCCGCAATCCCCCCGATACCGCCACCGCATTGGGAAAGGCAGGAAACCACATCGTCTGGGTCGATGACGCGTCGGCCGTCTTCTACAACCCGGCCAATCTTGTCGACGTGCCTTCTCGGGAGGTTCAGCTTTCCTCGCTGGTCGGCTATAGCCATGCGGATTACGACGGACAATACGGACAGACGGAAACGGAGCGGCCATGGGCCCTGCTGCCGGCCTTTGCACTGGCATGGCCCCTGCACAAGAACGACGAGCAGACCGATCTCGCGCTGGGCTTCGGCCTGCATGTCCCCTATGGACGAAAAACACGTTGGGATTCAGATGGCGCCTACGCGCTCTCCTCCGAGATGTCGGTGATCGATGCATCCCCCTCCTTGTCCTGGCGCATTTCTGATTCGGTCTCGGTCGGAGCCGGACTGGATGCCTACTACGGCCGTCTGCAGTTTCGCCAATACCTGCCGTACGCATCCGGATCCAAAGTCTCGGCCGACGCGGATGGCTGGGCGGTGGGCGGTAATGCGGGCATCACGTGGCGCCTCACGGAGCGCCAGCGCCTTGCCCTCACGTACAAGGCCCCGTTCGACCTGAAGTACGAGGGAGAGATGGAGACCGTCAACATCGCATCGCCGCCTTTCCCGGCTTCGGCGGCGGAAAGCGACCTGGAAACGACCTTCAAGTATCCGACGATCATTGCCTTGGGATACGGCATCCAGATCACAGAGACGGTCCGGGTCGAGGCCAAGGTCGAATGGCTAGAATACTCACGCTACAAGACAATGTCCATCGATGCCGGCGAGAACAGCGCGTTGGCCAGCACGCTGGGCCTCGCCGACGCACCCCAGAACTGGAACGACACGTGGACTTTCGGCATCGGCCCGGAGTGGCGCGTCGCACCCGAATGGACGCTACGCGCAGGATACCTTTACCTGCAAAGCCCGATTCCCGACGAGACCTTCGCCCCCTCCGCACTGGACGTTGACCAGTCGGTCGTGAGCGCAGGCCTGGGCTATCATTCCGGCGCTCACGCCGTCGATCTGGCCTACGCCATCGGCATCTTTAACGACCGCGACATCAGCGTCTCCGAGAACGCCCTTTACGCCGGCACGTATGAGTTCGAAGGCCACCTGATTGCGCTGTCTTACACCTACAATTTCTAAACACCGTTGACCGCCCGATGGACGGTCTCCTTCGAGTCACAAACGTTCCAAGGAGGCTGCTGCATGACATCCACGATCCCATTTGATCCCTACGACCCACGCCCCGCGGTGCTGGTGATCGACGATGAGCTGGGCCCCCGTGAAAGCCTGCGCTTTCTTCTCAAGGAAGAGTACCGCGTGCTGTGCGCGGACTCGGTCGACCGCGGGCTCGATCTGGTTCGCGAACACATGCCGGACGTCGTGATCATGGACATCCGCATGCCCGGGCGCAACGGGATCGACGGGCTTCGCGAAATCCGCAAGATCAATGCGGACTTGTCCGTGATCATGTTGACCGGATTCGCAGCACTAGGGACCGCGCAAGAGGCGATCCGTTTTGAGGCGAACGACTACATGGAGAAACCGTTCGACGCTTCCGAAATGCGTGCCGTGGTCAAGCGCCACGTCGAACACGCCCGCCTTCGCCGCAAGCGCAGCAGGCTTCTTTCGGACGCGCTGTCGCTGAACCGCCGCATCTGTGACCTTCAGGAAAAAGAGCTGCTGACCGAGCTCGGGCAGTCCTCCGCGGAGTTCATCCATGACCTCCGCAATCTGGTCACCATGGTCACCTCCGCCTCAAGCCTGCTGCGGGAAGAGATCGACGACCTGAAGAAGCGGCCGTCCGAAATCTCGCCGGACGCCGACGACTATCTCGACATGCTCGATAACGCGATGCACCGCTGCGTCGACCTGCTCGACACGTGGCAGCGGCTGATCAGGAAGGCTCCCCAGCACCAAACGCTGTTCCGGTTTCACGAGTTCGTGCAGAACTGCGAGCAAGATTGCCGACCTGCAACAGACGCCGCACACGCTCAGGTGACGCTCGAATGCTCTGGCGACGAGGCCGAAATGTTCGGCGACCGCGTGCAGCTCGAGCGTGTTCTCGTCAACCTGATCCAGAACGCGATCCACGCGCTTCCTCCAGTGGACAAGCGGATCAGGATCCGTTCCGAGGTCCACCCGTCTTGGCTCCGCGTCAGCGTTGCCGACAACGGCTGCGGCATCCCCGAAGAGAATTTGCAGACCATCTTCTCGCCCGATTTCACGACACGCCGTTCGATCGGCGGCATGGGCCTCGGCCTGTTCATCTCGCAGAAAATCGCCCAGAGCCACGGGGGCAAGATAACCGTCGAGAGCGTCGTGAATCAAGGATCCACGTTCACGCTGCACCTGCAAAGGCAGCCGGTCAGCGCTTCCTCGCCGGGGTGAAGGGCAGCGGGAAAAAACCCCAGACCTCTTCCATGTAGCGCCGATAGTCGCCGCCGAACATCTGGCAGAGAAAACGTTCCTCGTAGCAGGCACGCGCGATCTCGAACGGAATGAACAGCACGGCGCCAACCAGCATCGCGCCCCATGCGCCCATGAACGCCGGAAGACCGACCACCTCAAGGCATGCGCCCAGATAAAGCGGATGCCGAATCAGGCGATAGACGCCCTCCCGCACGAGATGACGCGGCCCCTCCGTGTCGGAGACGTCAACATGCCACTGCTGCTGCAACGTGTAAAAGGCCCAATACCGCAGCCCTACGCCCGCACCATACACCAGAGCTCCCGCCACAACAACGCCGGCAGCGGGAAACCGCCTGTTCAGGAGAAATTCGGCCATGGCGCAACCGAAGGTGAGCGCATACGCGTAACCCACGACGATCGCGGTCCAGTCGCGCCCGGCCCCGTCGCAGGCACGCGCCAAGCCCTGACGCAAATACATCGCCCAGCATCGTTCCAGGCAGGCGGCGAGAAATGCGGCCACGCCGATGGCCTTGCCGACGAACGGGGGGATGAACGCGTAAAGCGCCAGCGGTATCAGGATGACGAACACGGCCGCCACCGTCACGCCGTGAAACAGCCATCCGCAAAGTGTCTCTGCTTTTCCCGCCGCGCCCCGTTGAACGTGTTGATCCGTATCACAGTCACTCATAATTCGCTCCGCACACCAATGTCCACCAACATTCTGCAGCCGCCACTTCCGCCGCACCTTGTTTGACGCGAGTATGCCAGAGCGGCGGGGACAAAGCAAGGCGACCTCAGCGTTCAGAAATCTGCGCGACGCATCACGGCATCCTACTTGGAATGAGGGGAACAGATCAGATTGGTGCAGACGGCGCTCATCGCGTGCTTGACCGGCCAGACCGCGCGCTCGGGGCTGGCGTAGAGGCCCATCTGCTCGATCGGCAGCGGCTTGAAGCCCGTCTTGAAGGCGGGCGATTGCGGCTTCAGGTGGTAGTCGTCTTTCGCGGCATCCGCGAAAAGCGGATCCGTTCCCGACAGGTTGCTCTCCCCGATCAGCCAGGTCTTCTCCGAGCGCGGATAGTTCTTGGCGTGCACCATCCACTCCTGCGCACCAGCCCAGGCCACGTTATGTTCGACCCTCGTCCGCGTGGCGGGGTCGCGCACGGCGACCTTGCCCCGGACCGCATCGCGCACCATCGCCAGCCAAGGATAGCGCGCTTTCCACGGCGGATCGTCTACCGGCACCGACGTCAAGATGTCTACCAGCTGCTTGTGCGTGTAGCCGCGCTCGTTGTGGTAGTCCTCTGGCTTGTCCCACGTCTGCCAGCCGGAGATCGCGGGGAAACATTGCACAAACACGTTGTTGTCGATCGCGTTGCCGATGGCGGAGAGCGAGATGCCCTCGGCCACTCGCACGATCAAGTTGCTGGTCATGGTGATGCCCGCCGCGCCGTCGTCGAGCATGATCGCGCGGTTGCGCTGCTGGCGCGGGTTGTAGATGTCGTGGATGTAGTTGCCGGTCAGCACGTTGCCGACCAGCGTCCAGTTGCGGCCCGTGTAGAAGGCCCCCATCTCGCCCGAGGTCAGACACACGCTGTGCACCTCGTTGAAGGCCATCACATTCTCGCGGCCGCCGAAGAGTACCGCCACGTGGGGCCCGTCGTGGATCAGGTTGTGCGTCACGGTGTGGCCGCAGCCGCCGATCTGGATCGCCGCGCCATAGGTCTGGCTGAACCGCGCGTAGTCGTAAATGTGGTTATTGTCGAACACGTGGCCGCAGTGCGCCAGCGTCTTCTCGTCGCCCGCCCACGACGCGATGCCGCCGTCGCCCAGTCCGGACATTTCGCACCCCGCGATACGGTGCGGCTGGCCGTCACGGACCTCCACCGCCTTGTGGCCGATGTTGCGCAGCGTGCAGCCCGCGACCGTCACGAACCCGCCCTTGCTGATCGAGACGGCCGTACCGCGGCAGCTCTCAAAGGTCAGGCCGCGGAACTGCAGGTGGCTGGCGTTCTCCAGCTGCAGCAGCCGCACGCCGACGGTCACCTCCGCGCGCGTGTTCGCGGGCTTCTCCGGCGGCCAGAAGTAGAGTCGGCCCGTCAGGCGGTCCAGATAGTACTCTCCCGGCCGGTCGAGCTCGCACAGCAGGTTGTAGCCGTACCAGAAGCCGCCCTTGCGGAACCCGTAGTTGCTGCCCGGCACCCGCTGCGTGATCGTCTTGGTCGCCGGGTCGATCCGCTCGAAGGCGATCGCGCACGCAGCCCAGTCGTGCGCCCAGTAGCCCTGGCCGCGCGGATCCGATTCCTCGGCCCAGCGCGAGGGGTTCTCTTCGGCGTAAGTGAAGGTGTTGCCGCTCTTGCCGCCTGGAAGGTCCACGATGTTGACGTAGCCTTCATTCGGCCAGCGCGCGAGCGTCATCGCCTCGCCCCCGTAGACCAGCTGGAGGCCGGAGGCCGGCGCGGCAGACGAGCCGACCGGCTCCACGCCGTAATCGTAAAGCCCCTGCGCCGGCAGCGAGATCACCTGGACTTTGCCGCGCGCGGCCTCGGGCAGCCGCCGCAGGACATTGGTGTCGGCGAGCGTCCGCATCTGCCAGAGCGCCACCCCGCCCGTGATGCGCACCTCGGCGCCCGGTGCCGCCTTAAACACGACTGGCGTTTCGGCCGTTCCGGAATCCTCGGCCGTAAACACACACGGCGCGGTCTGCTCATAGCGGCCCCGCTGGAAGAGCACCGTCACTTCGCCCGCCCGCAGGCGCCCGCCCGCCCGTAGGCGCCGCAGTTCGTCGCGCGCGCCGGCCATGGAGGCGAGCGGTCCATCCGTCTTCACCGCGTTCGGTGCCGCGAGCGTCCCGCTCCAGCAGTCCCGCCCCAGCGGCGACACGTGCAGCGTCAGCCCTTCCGCAGAACACAGGCCAGCGGACAACGTCCAAAGAAGACTTGCGATACCCAGCACTCGTTTCATCCAACCCCCTCCCTTGTTCAACTCACGTCGATATCCATCGACAGCCGTCTGAGGCTGCCAACGCTTCCATTTTTCACGTCGGGCCAAGCAACTGATCGATCCCCAGCGCAGCAAAGGCCGTCGCCAGCGCATCCAGTCCCTGCGCATCGAGCCCCAGCTCAAACGGCACCAGCGACGGCGCCTCGCTCGTCCAGAGGTACGGGTAGACCGCGTAGGCCGGCAGATACGCCACCTCCGGCGCGACCTTGGGCCACGCGCCCCCGACCAGCAGCGGTTTCCCGTTATCGAACAACGTCGCCAGCGGGAGAAGCGACTGCACCGCCTCAGGCTTGAAGAAGGTGGTGTTGCTCGGGATGTGCCAGCCGGCGCGGAAGCTCGGGTCATGCGCCAGCCGGCGCTCGGCGCGCTCCCCGACCTTCAGGCTCAGCGTCGCATAGGCGTTCGTGCCGACCGGCAGGCGCGTCCAGCAGTATTCGTAGCCTTTGCCGACATCCGCGCGACACGCGACCTCCTTGGGGAACCCGCATAGGGCTGGATCCGGCAGCGCGCCGCCGACCCAGACGATTTTGCCGCCAGCCTTGCGGTACTTCACCAATTGTTCCGTCAACGCCGTCGGCCGGAGCGTGTAATACGCGCTCGTCTTCTGCGAGAACACGATCAGAGCGGACACCCGTACGACCGGCACGCCTTCAGCCATAAACTTGCGGACGTCCATCAGTGCCGCGTTCATCCCCTTTTTCCGGAGAGCCGTCACGGTCTGCGCCGCCAGCACCCGGTCGTTGAAGCCGAGCATGCCGTCGTTCATCCGCCAGGTCGGCTCGGCGACCACCCCCAGCCAGGGGCGATCCGGTTTAGCCGTCGTCAATCCTTTGGTCAGCGAGTCATCCTCGAAGCGTCGAGCCGCCGTGAGTTCCGTGAAGGCCGCCTGATAACGCGTGAGCACCGCCCCGGTCTCCTCTGGCACGGTCCCGGCCTTGGCCAGGCGCTCGGCCACCATGAAATCGCGCAGTAGCCTTTCCACGGCCCAGCAGCCCAGCTCCGAAAAACTTTCCGCAAGCGCCTTACCGCTCGCGGGATCGCGCGTGGCGCCCCACGCGGCCGCGTCGCGCACGATGGGAACACCATAGGGCGCGCACGCTCCAACCCCGTGCAACCCCGCCAGCATCACGTCCAGCACGGCGTCTTCCGCGCCTTTGTCCGAATCGGCGGCGACCACGTGGGCAAGCTTATTTTTCCAGACCACCGTGGCTTCTGGCACAGTCTCCACCCAGCCGAGATCCAAACCCGCCAGGGATTTGCCGCCGGGCAGGCGGAAATTCCAGCCGGGATCGTTCCACCCGTAGGTCGCCAGATGCACGATGGGGTCGTGATTGCAGGCGACCATGTCCGCCGTGGAGTGCGAAAGCGTGGCCAGCCACAGCAGCACGCTTTCGGGACGGTTCTCGCGCAGGGCGCACACCAGCAACGTGAAGGCCACGCCGCGCCCCTCGTCGGAATGGAACTGGCCGCTGTTGGTCATCTTCTTGCCGGCCAGATAAGACACCTCGTCGGGCGTGACCCGTTTGTCCGCCTTGAAGTCCACGCGGTCATCCGGATAATGGTTGTCTGCGCAAAACAGCGCCAACGCATTCCCCTGCAATGTGGTGCGCCAAGGCTCCGGCAACCGCGCGGCCACCGCGCGCCCGACGACATCGTGACCCGCCCCCCATCCGAACGCCAGCATCGGCAGAACCAGCGCAAAACCGAAAAGACAAAACACCCTCATTTTTTCATCCCCCTACCGCGATGAACCGGTCAGCGTCTTTCATACCCATGCCGGGCGATCCATTCCCGGGCGTAGTCCACGGCTGCGAGCCCTTTGTTGCAGAGCGGCGTGCAGTGGAAAATCAGCCCCTCGATCTGGCCTTCCTTATAGAGCTTGTAGGCGTAGTCGAGCTGCTTGACCATGAACGCCTGGTCCAGCGCTTTCTTCCCGCCGAAGTCCCACATGTAAATGCCCAGCAGCGTGGGCTTGTCCGGCACCAGCGAGCGGTACTTCTTGAAATTTTCTTCGATCTTTTGAATGTCCGTGCCGCTCCAGATCCAGAGCGAAACGACGTCGGCGTACCGGATCACCGGCTTGATCGCGGGGCACAGCTGGTGCGTGTAAAGGACGATCGCCAGATCCAGCCGCCGCTTGTAGGCCAGCGTTTCTTCGTGAAGCCGGCTCATCTCCTCGAGGGAGAGGGCGGCCGGCGCGGGCTCGGCTTCGGAGTCCCTGTTGAACCCCGGCTTGTCGCCGAAGCGAAAGAAGTCATCGAGATAATACCCCGTCAGGTTCGGCATCGTGTCCCGCAACCCGAAGACATAATTTTTCAGGGAATGATACGACTCGTTGGAGCCGCCGGACAAATTCCATGCGATCCGCTTCACATCTTTGAACTGCCTGCGGTAGCTTTCGTCCGGAGTTCCGCCGCGGATCACGCACACGTTCGGGATTCCCATAGACTGTATGCCCTCGGCCATGCTGATCGGCGCGCTAAGGGGGATGTTATACACGCCATTGGGCCCGTCATAAACCCCGGAGTCATGCCCCCACATCCAGAGGCGGTCCCGCAAGTTGTTTTCATATTCGGGGTACTGCGCATCTGCAGCCTGACACGTCGGAGCCCATGGAGGCAGAGCACCCGCCCCGACAAACGCCGACGCCTTTTTCAGAAAATCGCGACGAATCATCTTTTGCCCCCTCCCATTTCGCGCACACCCTTGTTGCGCAAGTTCCCGATGCGTTACGCCCGCATCGCGTATTCAGAATAAACCGCCGTCCCTTTATCAGAATGGCCCGCTTCAGCCGCCTTACTTCACAAAGCGCGCATCTTTGCCGGTCTTTTGCGAACAGAGCGTGAACGGATATCGCATGTTGTTTTTGGCCTCCAGCGGAACCCGCATGATGATCCGGTTGATTCCTGGACGCGCCGTCACGACGGTCTCTCCCCGTTTTGCGTTCTCCACCGCAGTCCCGTTCAAAAAGAAACTGGGATTGGGTCGGGACATATGCAAAATCCGGAAAGTGTCGCCATCGCGCGCAGGCTCGACCTGAAAATCGAGAAGGCAGATATAAGCCGTCTTGCCCGCTTTCGAAATGCCGTTATTCCAGTTTTCCCAGGCCGGATCCTTCAGCGAGGTAAACAACGTGCGCCCGGCCACGCCCCCTTCCCTGCAAACGGGATGCCACTGCTGATAGATCTCCGTTCCGAACGGGCGGACCTCCGCGCTGGGCGCGGACTGGCGGGCCAGAATTTCATCCGAAACAAGCGCCACTTCCATCGGCCCCGCAAACAAGGCGGTATCCCGAGGAAGGGACAAGGCCGCTGGCGCCGCCTCATAAGCCGTTGTCCCATACACCCGCACCCGTCCGCCGCCGACGACGAAATCCGCCTGGACCGCAAAGAAAAAACGTCCTTCGCAAAATTCGGCATCCGGCTCCTTTTCTCCCAGATCAAAATCCAGTCGGAGTTCGGCGTTTTTTTTCAGCTGTTTGACCGTCTTTCGCTGAATCCCGTTTTTCCAGAGCAGAGGCAGCCTCGCCGTCAGCACCAAATCGTTCCAGTCCTCACCGGTTGAGTTGCGGATCAAACAGCGCAGCACATTCTTCCGCGCATCCGCGGTGACGCCGAAAACGCTGTCTCCCAGCGCCGGACATCGGGTGCAGGAAGAATCCAGCGCCGCCATGTTGTCGCGGTTATGAACCGTGTAATAGCATGCGGGAACACCATGCCCGGCCGCATTGCGCAAGTTCAATTCAGAGGAGTCGGTCATCCGCACCGTTTGGCCGTCCAGCGCTGCCGCCGCCGGTTTTTTCGAGACGCGAACACACCAGTCGACCGCAGCGCCCACTTCAAACGGCTCAACCCGATCGATCTCAAAAACCGCCTTCGTACCTTGGGTCGACTGCTTTCTGATCCGGTTATGCAAATACTGCATCCGGTAGGCGATATACTCATTTTCGTTACAGTACCAGATTTCCGGACGGTTGGACTCGGTCTTCAGAATTCCGGACAACCTGACAAAACCCTCTTTGCCCTGCCAGCTGTGAACACCTAATGTAAAGTGAGGACCTCCCGGAAGATCCGTTTCGGCCAGACCCAAGCCCCGTTTTACCGCATCCGTAAACAACGTCTGCTGTGGATTCCGGTCGCCGATACTGAACACCCAACTGGGAACCCACTGGTCACGCGTCAACCCGAATTTCTCGTTGATGCGCGAGTCGTATTCCGGCCCGCCCAACAATCCTGCCCGATGCAGCGCAGCGCCGATACGCGGCGCGCATCGGTGATCCGCTGGGGAAACGAAAGCGCAGAACGGCAATGTGAACGCCACCGCTGGCGCCTGACATCCGGACTCGATATTCACCCGGTTCTCCATGATCTCGCAGAAAATGGCGGCGGGATCAAAATACGGCAGATATGGGTGATGCTCGGTATGGGCTCCGACCGTTCCGCCTTTCTGAAAAACGACGCTCACCGTCGAGGTCACGAAGGGCGTCTGCACCTGATTGAGATAAAACGTGCCTTTAAAACCAGCCGAGTCCAACGTCCTCGCCATCTGGGCATGCTCGGTATTCGAATCGTCCCACCTCGTCGAGAACGCCACCCGTTTTCCAGAGGGCAGAACAAGCGGCTCCAGCGTTGCCGCCCGCGCCTCCGCCGGCGTGGCAAACTCGCACGCCAGCGTCTGCCGGTAAGTCGCGAAATCGGCTGCCGAGGCCGTCGCGGCCATTCCCGTCAGACACGCAGCGATAAAAAACATTCTGCCCATAAATCCCCCATATGAAACATCCATAGCGAAATGCGGCCATGGTACCGTTTCTGTTCACTCTGTTAACCAATAAACCTGCTCGCCGGAATCCCTGCGGGCCGACGGGCAGCGCATCTTCACTGCGGCTGCACTTCCAACAACACCGTTTCCGCCCGCTTCATTTCGAAGGTGACCGTTCGGCCATCGCAGGAAAGCGCTGTTCCATTCAACCCATCGGCAGCTTGGCCCACGAAGGGAAGCGACACGCGTTTTGTCCCGTCGGCGGCCGCGTGGACGCCGATAAACCGGCCGTCGGTGTAGAGCGCGTCATCGCTCTCCAGCCAGATGTGGACACCCGCCTGCCGCGCGATGCGCCGCATGAGCGCAGGCGGAAGCGTCATCGCCGCCGAGTAGATGCTCGTCCAGCCGTCCAGCCTCTTTACGACGAGTCCCGGGCGTCCGCAGCCGACAAGCCTGCCCACAACCTGCGCGCCGTGCTCGTCGGCGTAGAACAGCGGAGACACCGTCAGCTTCGCGCCGGCCGCCTCGCCAGAACTCAGGCCCTGCGCCAGCGGTGCATTTGCGTCGAGGACCACCTGCGGCGCCCCCCCGGCCTCGTCCTTGGCGATGCGGATACCCGTCAGCGCGCGCATGTTAGCGAGCGAAGCCCCATCGGTGCCGAAGTAGCCTGGCGCATACACAAAGAGCGCGGTCGCGTGATTGCGCCTCAGCTTGCGCTGGATCGCCTCGCGACGGGCGTCATCCGCGCGGAAGGCGTTCAGAAAGACGTAAAGTTTGTAATCGGGCATCCGCTCGTCCGCGATGTCGGAGAGCAGGCAGAAGTCCCACGGCGCGCCCGTCTGCGGCATCGTGACGATCTGGTTCAGCACGAGAGCGGCGTTGGCCGCCGTCGAACGCATCCAGTAGAAGCTGTCGGGATCCACGAAAACGCCGATCTCCGGCTGGAACGGCTGGCGGCACGACAGGCTCTGTTTCATGACAGCGGTCGTGCGGCCCATCTCGGCCAATATTGCCGGATGCGAAAACCAGCCGCCGCCCATGTCGAACCAGCTCACGGCCGCGCGCTTGGTGAGCACCTCGGCGAACTCGCGCCTGAACACACCCAATGTCTCGGCCAATGTCTCGGCGCGGCCGTAACCCGCCCCCGACTCGCTCAGGAACGTGCGGTGATCCGACTCGTCGAGCCAGAGCTTGCCGCGCATCCGCAGGGAATCCGTTGCTGACATGAAGGTGCTCGTCTCGCCCGGTTTGCGGTACCCGTAGTTCGGCGGGCTCATCAGGAAGTCGATGTCGGGCGAGTCAAACACGCGCTGCGCCGCGACGTGCCCGGAGTCCTGCTGGTTGATCCCGTGCGCGGTCAGATAGGCGTAATAGGTGCCCACGAGCGACTTGCCCTCCGTGGCATCGCGCGCAATGCGGGCGAAGTGCAGGATGGCGTCGGACGTCATAGTGCTGATGAATTCGTAAAAGTCGATCGCCTGCCGCTCCGTCGCCGGATCGCGCAGGACGCGCGTCCCCGCCGGCCGCCGCTTGTCCCAGCGCGGCATCTCGGCCGAGGTCAGCGTCACCGCCCCATCCGCCCAAGCGGCCCTCAGCTTCTCGTCGGTTCCGTAGCGCTTCAGGAGAAACGCGCGAAACGCCCGAAGCGCGGGCTGACTGTAATCGTCCCGCGACGGCTGCCACGTGCCCCACATCTGCCACTCCGCCGTGTAGCCGCTGTACACGATGTAGCCGATGATCCGGTCGGCATAAGGCGCCTGGCGCAGGTAGGCGATCAGCTTGCGAAGATCGTCGCCCATCTCGCGTTTCCAGAGTTCCGACGCAAACGAAGTCGGCTCGCGCGCACCGTCCTCGCGCAGACTCATTTCCTCGGGATGCGCCTTCTGCCACCAGAGGGGCCCGCTCAGGCCGATGTGCGGCAGAAACAAGGCGTCCGGATCGATTTTAAGGATCGCGGCAAAGTAGCGGTCATACTCGCCGTAGTCGTAGGTGTCGGGTGCGACGTGGCCCATGTCGGCATGGCGCGACGTGCCGAACCAGTCGCTGTAGACATGCACGCCGGCCTGAGCGGCTTCGCGGTGGCGGTCGGGATGCAGCCCGCCCGAAGCCAGATACAGGACGCCTGGCATCGGCTGTCCGTTGACGAAAAAGGCCACATCGCCGCCGACTCGGCGCAGTTCGCAGACGGGCGGCTTCACCCGGCCGATGCGGCTGTTCGCAAACGCGACCCGAGCCGTCGCCGCCGCGCCGTCCAACTCGTAGCAGCCGGCCTCGACGGTCAGCGCGCCGGAATTCCAGTAGCGCGAAACGGGGAACTCCGCAGCGACGTTCAGCGTTTTCCCGGCGAAAGCAACCGGGGTCTCCTTCACGCTCAGCACCGCACTCCCGTGATGCAGCCGAAGATACGCTGTCCCGTTCGAGAGGCCCGCGGGAACCGTCACATCGAACGTCGCCGAAACGGCCAGGCGCCCCCCTTCTTCGACGGCCTCCGGCGTGCGCAGGGCACGGAGCGAGGCGCTCCCGCGGGGCTCGGCGATGACGCCCTCAACAAAGTCCGCTTGCGGCGGCTCAAGTCGCACACGGTCGATCACGACCCAACGCCCCGCCTGGTTTCCAGGATCGAGGCGGAACGCATTAACGCGCTTGGACGTCCCGCCCCACTGCTTGGCGGAGTCGCCGGCCGTGGTCTCGCGCCAACTGTTATTGTTCAGGTCGAGCCGATACGTCGCCCAGCCTTTACGCACCGGCAACTTGCCGCCCAAACACCAGAGGCCTTCCGGGCTCTTGTAGTAAACGTCGAGCAGGTCCGCATCGTCCGACGAGTACATCCGCACCGTCAGCCAAGTCAGCTGCGACGCGTCGACCCCCTCTTTCGGACATCGCAGCGCAACGTACGGATCCCACTCGGTGACGCCGGCCAGCGCACCGTTCTCGACGCGGTCGTTTTTGAGGTTGGACGTGCTGACGACCTCCGACGCCTGGTCGAACAGCCACTCGACCGGTTCGGCGGAAAAGCACGCCAGGGGCGCGCCGAACAGGGCACCCGCCAGCACGGCGAGGCCCGTGGCGTACTGGCTCAGACGGCTCATCTCAATGCCCCTCCTGCTTCAGCGCCGTCACCACTTGGGCGATGATCTGCGCAGCGAAAGTCGCGTGCCCGCGGGGATTCGGATGCAGCCCGCCCCAGTAACCGCCCTTGGGCGTGAGGGCGCGCGCCGCGTCGGATCCGAGGTCGACGATGGTGATCTTTATGTCGTTCGGATGCGCCGCGCGATACGCGTCGACCGTCGCGCGGATCTCGGCCAACCGGTACTGGCCGAAGGGAATGATGAAGAAGAGGTGCGCGCCCGGCGCGGCTTCCCGTAGCGCCTCCAGACCCTGCGCCATGCTCGCCCGCAGGTCGCTGGCGTTGGTCGGGTGGATCGCGTCGTTCGTGGCGTAGTTGACGAGGATCGCCGCAGGCTCCTGACCGGTTCCGCCGGTCGCGCTGATACGGCCGTTGGCATCCAGAAGCGAGTGCAGCGAGTCGATCTTGTTCCACCGGCTCAGGGCGTCGACATACTGGCCGCCCGCGCCGTCGACCGCGTTCGAGACCACATAGTAGCCCGGCACGTCGCCGGGCGGATTGTCGCCGCGGTGCAGCCACCCGCTCCAGCCGCAGGCGCTGAGTGCATATTCGTAGCCGAGCGAGCGGAAGGCCTGCCCCACCAGATGCGAGTAGCCTTCAAGCTCGTTTGCGCCCACGCCTTCCGTAATGCTGTCACCCACGATCAGCGCCCACTTCGGCTGCGCGGCATCCGTGCCGGCCGTGCTCCCGGCCGCGACCCGCAGTCCCTTGATGCGCACGACGTTCGCGCCGCTCGCGCCCTCCGTGCCCCAGCGCTTGACCTGTGCCGAGGTCTTCAGGTAGCCGGTCAGCACGTGCGTCTTGCGCTGAGGGTCCATGCCGGGCAAGGGCACCTCTTTCGCGCAGCGCAAGTCCGCCGTCCAGATGCCGTCGAGGTTGCAGGCCAGCACCGGCGGGCTGAACGAGCCGTCGTACGTGGAAACGTCGAGCAGCAGCGTCGGCACCGGGTTCGTCGTGTCCGACTCCCACGTCACCCGGAAATACGCTCCGGGATTCCACGTCTGTCGGAAGATCTTGCCGCCCCGCCCCGCGTCGCCCACCCAGTTGCCCGGCGAGAACACGAAGGCCGGCGAATCCACCGGAATTGTCAGCGGCTCCTGCGCCAGCGCAAAGCCTGCAATCCCCAACGCGGCACACGCGCACGAAACGATCATTTTCTTATTCATCGCCGTCCCCCGACTCCCAAAGCTTCATTCCAAAGCCCTACTTCGCGCCCGCCGCGGCGGGCACGACCGCGTACGCGTGCGAAACCGGGGCGCGCGCAGCCAACACCTTCTTCTCCAACTCCTCCACGTTCTTGAGGAGTTCACCGTACTTGGACCACTGTTTGATATAGTTGAGCGCCATTACGGCGCTATACTCCGTTTTGTCCTTAAAGCGGTCGTAGTGAGCCTGCACGGCGGCCGGATCATCGACGCTGACCTTGTAGTGGCTCTGCATCCAGCGCCGCGTGTTCAGCAGGCTGCACGCCTGTGCCTCGGCGTTGCGGCGCTGCTCATTAAGCTGCGCCACGCGCCGCGCCTGCTTGGCCTGCGCCGTCGTCTCGTTAAAAGCGAGATTGATCCCCTTCGCCAACTCATCGGACGCATACATCCCCACTGCCATGCCGTCAATTTTTACCTCATATCGTCCCGCTGAAAGGCCGGTCACCGATAGCAGCTCTTGGTTCAGATCATCCGCGATCGGCAAAAGTTCCAGCACCGGTTTGGCGGCAGGATCGACCGGGAACGGCAACGCCTTCTCCAGCACCGTGAACGACACGCCGCCGTCCGTCTTCACGACCGCCGTCACCACGGCGTTGACGCTCTCCGCTGCGCGCGCGCCCGACGCGTCGACCGCAACCGCAATCTTGGAGACGACCGCCGGCGCGCCTTGCGCCTTCAGGAACAACCACGCCATCATCAAATGCCCGGGCGCGCCCGGATGCACGCGGTCGCCGCCAACGATGGTCCACTTCGGGTCTATCTTCTGCCGCTCCAGATTGAGCGCCGTCATCGGCCCGTGAAAATCCACCACGTTCCCGTTATTCTTCGCCGCCAGTTCGCGCACGATCGCCGCGCATTGCCCAAGGCCGTCGTTGCACCCCGGCTGGTTGAAGTCCCTGTCGAGCACGACTGTCTGGTCGAACGGCGAAGGGGTGAAAAAGTATAGCGTCGGTTCGCCGGCCTCGGCGCGGATGCGTGCGATGACTTTCTCCATATTCGCCTTGTAGCCGTCAAGCGCCTGTTTCTGTCCCATTTTTTGCATTTCTGAGGGCGACGCCACGTAATAGCCGCGCCCAACGTCATTCATGCCGAACATGATGGTGACCGAGGTCGGCTTCTTGTCGATGACGTCCTCCCGCAGCCTGCCGAGCGAACCGCCGGCAGAATCGCCCGAACGCCCCGCGTTCACGAACCGGATCGTCCGCTCCGGAAAACGGGTCAGATAGTAATCGGCGATCATCGTCTGAGTGCGGCCCCCTGCTGTAATGCTGTCCCCCAAAAAACAGATCGTCTCCCCGTCCTTGAGCACCTCCCCGCGCACAGGCTGCGCTCCCATTCCCGTCAACAGCGCGGCCGAGACAATCAGAAAAAGCCCCCTCATCATTTTCACATCCGCCCCTTTCTCATCGCTTCGTTCGTTTTTTGGCCAAAGCGTTACCGATTTCCGGCATGACAGCCCGCCGATTCAAACGCACGGCAGCAAAATTACTGTGTATTTCAGTGTAGCATTAATCGTGCGTTTGTCCAAACGCCTGTTCGTTCGGCCCGATGGGAGCGCAGGGACAAGTCTTGTCACCGTCGTCCGCTTTCCCCTGTGCCGAGCAGAAGCGCGCCAGAAAAAATGAACGGCGGATGAACAGGGCTCTCACCGAAGCCCCGTCCATCCGCACGAATCCTTTTCAGGAAATCTCCGCGGACGCCCGCACCGCTACCGGCGAACGCCGCAGCTGTTCAATGGCTGGCCGGCATAATCGACAGCATTTTCTTGTCGGTGATAAAAGCCGGGGCGTCGTAGACGGGAATATCCTTGAAAATCACGTTGTCCGTGCCGGCCAGCATCTTCTCTTTAGGAATCGCATAAATACCCCCCGTGATCGTATCCACCCAGACAGGGTCTTCAAAGGCACCGCCCTTGATGGTCAGCGTGGCGCTCACCGTATCGAAACTGTTCGACGGCACGACCGATTTGTCCCAGAACACGCACACCTGCCGTCCACTCGCGATATCCTTGTGTCCGTAAACGGCCAGCGGCTTGGCGCACTGGACCTCGCACGGATAGTCGGGAATGAGTTCGAGCGCGTCGTTGAAGACCGACACCACGTTCTGCACCGCGTAGTAAGCCATCTTGACCTTGAGCACCTTGAAGCCTTCCGTCGCGCCCGCCGTCTTGAGCAGACCGTATCGCACGAGACCATTGTGAAACGAGGTTGTGCGATAATCGAGGTCCGCCGCAGTAAAAACCTCCGAGTCGGCGCCATTGCCGAGGTCGCCCAACATGCGGCGCGCGTCCCACTTCGCCTGCGTCAGTTCGGTCCACGGGTAGCGGCTCAGCGCGCCGGAGGGGCACCACTCGGACTGCGTGCCGCACTCGCCCTGCCACATCTTCATTTTCGGCGCGTATTTCATCAGCACCGCTTTGGCTTTCAACGCGCCCGGGTTATGGTCATCCGGATTCCTCGCGTACGCATGGTAGACCGCCCAGTGGAAGAGATCCTGCTTGCCGCGTTCGGCCAGCGTTTTGCCGAAGTGCTCAAAATAATCGGTCCGCGGCCCACACAGGACCAGACCGCCGATTCGGGCGTCGGGAATGACGCGCTTGATGATCTCGGCCGTGCGAATGTTGAACTCGGTCACGCGCTCGGGCGTGTGTTCCTTGTGGCCGTCCGGCTCGTTCCACATCGACCAGTCGCGCACCTTGTCCTTGTAGCGCTCAGCCATCTTTTCGACCCACGTATCCCATGCCTTGAGGCCTTCCTCCGACTTCGGGAACCCTCCCGACAGCGTACGTCCGCCGCCGCCCGGATAAGCCGGATTGCCGTAACTGGTTTCCAGCCAGATTTCCAAGCCGCGCGAACGGGCGTCGTCGATGATGCCATCCAGCCACGCGAAGTCATAAATGCCGGGGTCTTTTTCTGTCCGCGCCCATCCGCCCTGCAAGCGGATGCGCTTGATCCCCAGAGCCGGCAGATACTCTTTGAAGGCATGGTAGTCGGAATATTCGCGGTCGATCGTTTCGCACCCCAACGTCCAGCGAGAGCTCCCGATCTCATGCACGCTCTTGGGCTTCAGCGTGCCGATCCGCCTCATCCCGGGATCAAGTGTCGTCTGCACCCGCGTATCGGTGTTATCGATCACCTGCGCCGACACCGCCGTCGCAACCCCAAGCAGCACCGCCAGCCCTGCCTTCATAATAAAACCTCCCCCTTCATGATGACGGCGGAAACGTTGCCGCCGAATATGTCCCACTATAAAGCCGCCCCGCTCTTCACGCAATCTACATTATGCGAACCGGATACTCTATTTTGCGAACTGCAATCGCCCAGTTAGCGAGCGCATTCCGGCGCGTGCGCACCCCTTTTCAATCCATCCCCGCTCGCCATATTCTCGGCGCTTTCGGTTGCGGAGTCAGATCAACACCTTTGCATGGGACAAGCACGGCTCACAAGCCGGCCGAGGATCGTCCGCCGACGCCGGCGCACATGAGCCCCTGAAGCGCTTCGAGGTAATTCAGGTAGACGCCGTGCGGCGTCGTGTCGTGGCGGGTGCACAGTGAAGCGGCCATGCCGAGCACCTCGCCCATCATGCCGCCCGTCCGCATCACCCGCACCGTGCCGAGCGCCACGTGCGTCACGCTGATGTCACGCCCTGCCATCATCAGGTTATCGACATTACGGCTGTACAGGCACCGGTACGGAATCGCATAGGGCTTGATCGGCTTGATTTTTGCGACGGAGCGGAACGCCAAGCCGGGGAATTGCCTGCCGTTTTCCGGATTTGGATAGTGAAGGTCCAGTCCCCACGTCGTCGTGACGCAGGCATCGGGATAAGCACGCTGCTCTTCAATGTCCTGCTGGCAAAGAATCACATTCCCCAACAAGCGACGGCTTTCGCGCTTTCCTCCGATATAAGCGATCCAAGACAGGCGACGGTTCGCATAGGCGGCCTTATCGCCGGCCCGGTTTTTGAGAAATGCCCAGTTGCCGAAGGTAGCCCGCAAAGCAAGGTCCCTGATCTGTTCGATGTCTCGCACCGAATCGAGGGTCATGCCGGCCTCCCAATCCCAATCGCCGCGCGTCAGCGCCTGTGCCGTCGCATCCGTGAACGGCAGCGCCCAAGGGCATTCGGGAAAAGCCGAAGCCTTTTCCTCGAAGTCCGAATACCATTGCACCGACACCCCCATCATCAGCGCGTCCGCCTGTTCCGGAGCAAGCGCCTCGCCGGTCACCCGCTTCGCCTCGCGCCCGGTGCGGTAATCGGCGCCGGCCAGAAAGCCGACACAGCCGTCCCCGGTACAGTCTGCGAATATTTTTCCGCGAAACCGCGTGTCGCGTCCCGTCACGACGTCACGGCCCACGACCGCCGTAATGCGGGCACCGTTCTTCTCGGCCTTGATGATGCGTGTCGCCAGAAAAAGATGCAGGTTTTTCTCGGCCCGCACGACACGCAATTTTTGACTGTCGCCATAGTTGCTGGCCACGCCCGCATTGTGCTGTTTCTTCTCGGGGTGCCGCGCGATGACGGCGAGCACCTCTTGACTGCGCGGCAGATCGGGCTGGAGTTTTGCGTCGTGGAGGTTCCAGTGCCCGATCGGGCCGACCTCATCCACCAGATCACCGAGCCGCGGATACGGCGGCTGGTGGATCAGCCCCGAAAGTCCGACGCGCGTTTCCGAGCTGTTGTTTCCGCCCAGCACAAGCCGGTCATGCACAAGGGCGACCTTGCAGCCCAGACGCGCCGCGCTGACCGCCGCACAACAACCGGCCACACCTCCGCCCACCACCAAGTCGTACTCACCGGCCTCCACCGGCACGTCAGGAAGTCCCAACGCCTGACGCCGGAACGTCTCCAGGGCCGTTCCCTCGTTAGGCGGCTGAAAGCCGTCATCGTCGGCCAGCAGGACAGCGTCGCAGCGGCCGTCGAATCCGGTCAGATCATGCAACGCCAATTTGACGGAACCGGCGGGCAGATCGACCTGGCCGCCCGATTGCCAGTGCCATGCGGCGCCCTCCGTGCCGAACAGCGTATCGAGCACGCGCCCGTTGACGGCCAGCCGGAATCTTCCGGGTGACCCGGGAGCCTTCCACGCCGCCACCCAGTCCCGCGTGCGGACCCACACGCGGTAGCCGCCCCGCTTCGGAATCGCAACCGTCGCCGTGGCATCTGCCACCGGCACCCCCAAGCCGTGCGCGAGCAGATAAGGTGACCCCATCTGGTCCATGGATTGCTGGTCGATGGCCCAGCCGCCCCGATCGGCGAAGCCCTCGGCCTCAACGAGAATGACGGTGCCCCGCACGATTTGACATCCGAGAGCCAAGAGCAAGAATGCCAACGCGCCCGGCCGATTCATACTGTTTCTATCCCCACGCATGGCTCCTCCGAGCTGACGTGCCCATGAATAATTAATACGCATTAGGGTACGCCATTCGAGACGCACGCGACGAGGATATTATTCCGGCAACGCACAAAAAAACAGGGCCTGGAACAGCGAAACTGCCGGTTCCAGGCCCTGCGTGAAGCGAACTGCGTGGTCAGATTGGAAAAGCCCGGTCAGATGGCGACAGGAACTTCCCACCCTGGCCGATACGTGCGGCGCAGCAGCTTGTTCGCGGCCTCGGAGTTCGTGATCTGGAGCTTCCGCGCATCCCACGTCAGCACCGTGTCCGGAACCCGGATCGCCACCGTGCCGAGGATGATCGTTTCGGCCATCGGGCCCGTCTGCTCGAAATGCGACTCGCACATCTCGCCGCCGAGGATCGCGTCGAGGAAGTGATGGTAATGGTTTCTCCGGGGAACTTTCGGCCGCTCGTAGCTGGCGAACTTCGCCTTGGGCAGCAAGACCGGCCCGGCCTGGTGCGGCAGCAGCATGGCCCCCTCGGTGCCGATGACCAGCGATGACTCGGCCGGATATTCGCTGAAGCCTGCCTCGCGCGAAAGAGCCTGCGCCTCTTCAGGCGGGAAGATCAGCCCGTCGAACCACTCCATCGTAAATTCCTTGCCGCCGCTGATTTTACTGCCGGGGAAGGTCCACGTGATGTGGTCGCTCTGCGGCCACACGTCTGCTCGCCGCGCCGGGTCCTTCTTCCACGACTCCTGCACTTCGGCGGTGACGGTCAGCGGCGCGGTCTTGCCCAAGTCGAGCCCTTTCCAGACCGCGTCGAAAATGTGGCAGCCGATATCGCCCGACCAGCCGGTTCCGAAATCCTGCCACGCCCGCCATTTGGTCGGATGATAGATTCCGGGTGCATACTCGCGCTCCGGCGCAGTACCCAGCCACAGGTCCCATGCCAGCGTCGCGGGCGCGGGCTCGCCTTTGGCCGGCCGCGGCCCCACCAGCCGGTACGTGTCGATCGCGCCCGGGCGATTGGAGCAGAGAATAACCTTTTTGACCGCGCCAAGCACCCCCGAGCGCAGGATCTGGACGCCCATCAGGTCGCCCGCACCCGAAGCGAACTGCGTGCCGAGCTGCGTGACCAGCCCCGAGCGCTTGGCGGCCTTCGCCAGCGCGCGGCACTCGGCCACGTCGTGGCAGAGCGGTTTTTGACAGTAGACGTGCTTACCCGCCTCCAGCGCCTTCGTCGCGATCAACGCATGCATATGGTCAGGCACCGACGCGTTGACCGAGTCGATCTTGTCACCCTCCTTGGCCAGCATCTCGCGCCAGTCTGTGTAACGGCGGGCGTCCGGCACCAGCGCCGCCGCCTTGTCCAAATGGTTTTTATCCACGTCGCAGATCGCCACGATCTCGGTGCGCGCATGCGACTTGTAATTCGTCAGGTCGTTGTACCCCATGCCGCCGACGCCGATGCAGGCATGAGCCACCTTACTGTTCGGCGAGGCCCGCCTGCCCGGCACGCACGCGCATCCCGTGAAGAAACCTGCCGCGCCGATGGCCGACGCGGCCACAAACTGCCGTCTGTTCAAAGCACTCATTCTCACGCCTCCCGATCCGCCCGTTACTTTTGTCCCATCAACGCATTGACGATGAGCAAATCCAGCTCTTCATAATCGCGCTCCGCGATCAATCCGTCAACGGTCTTTTGGTTGTGGACTTACCCCATTTTTCAGCCTGAAGCGAACAGTGGCAGTTCCGGCTGCATTCCGGCGGTTTTTTGAACATTTAGTTTGCAGCACCATTTGCCGCACCTGTTGAAGAGCCGGGCGATGCCGTCC
>Ga0209098_1000082_pt1 | contig 100448 bp, 87 predicted proteins | sample AD_JPNHW1_MetaG_FD_184429 | JGI IMG/M metagenome (GOLD analysis project Ga0209098, IMG submission 184429) | Active sludge microbial communities of municipal wastewater-treating anaerobic digesters from Japan - AD_JPNHW1_MetaG (SPAdes) (version 2) | ecosystem: Engineered > Bioreactor > Anaerobic... | reverse complement strand
CGCCTCGATCACGTCGTAGCCCGCATTCCCAAGCGCGATGGACACCACCTGTCGCAGGCTGATCGAGTCGTCGATGATCATGATGGTCTTGGCCATGGTCCGCTCAGAAGAAGGTGACGTCGGAGGAGGCGGGGTTCTGGATCTCGACCCCCTGGTGGATGGCGAGCTGCTCCTGGGTGGTGTAGGTGCGCTCGAGCTCGTCGAGCCACGTCGTCGCCTCGAGGCCTCCCGGGTCCGCCTCGACCCACCTCGACAGCTTCTCCATGTCGTCCACCACCGCCTGGAGCATCTGGCTCACCCGGTCCTGGAACTGGAAGTGCACCAGCGCCTCGGAGATCCCCTGCTGCACGCTCGTGTTGGCCGAGTCCATCCCCCGGGCCGACTCCGAGATCTCCTCGGCCACCTTCTGGAACTCGGAGATCACCGCGTGGATCCGCGCCTCGGCCTCCAGGATGAAGCCGTCCTCCCGCGTCGTGAACGCCCGCGCCGAGGCCAGGCTCTCCCCCAGGGTCCGGCTGACGCCCGCCACGTGCTCCCGGATCCGCTGCCCGGTCTCCCCGGACTGCTCCGAGAGCTTGCGGACCTCCGAGGCCACGATGGCGAAGCCCTTGCCGTGTTCCCGGGCGTGGGCGGCCTCGATGGCGGCGTTGAGGGCCAGGAGGTTCGTCTGGGTGGCGATGGCCTCCACCTCGGAGCTCATCTCCTCCAGGGTGCCGATGGTCCCGGCCAGGGCCGAGATCCGGTCCATGAAGGCCGTGCGGGTCTCCCGGGCCTCCCGCAGGGACTCCACGAGGCCCTGGAGGGTGGCCTGTCCCTGGGCCAGGGTCCGGGTCATGCCTTCCGCCTTCTCCACGCCGCCGCCGCCGGCGGCCTGGAGGAGTTCCTGCTGCATGCCGGCGAACTGGGCGGTGAGGCCGGTGATGGAGTCCTCGGTCTGCCGGCGCACCGCGGAGGTCTGGCGGGCCCAGACGGGGATGATGTGCTGGCCGAGGTGCGAGAGGGGGGTGTCCGGCTCCGTTCCCGGGGCCTCGGGGAGGGTCTCCGGCGCCGGGGCAGGCGAAGCGGTCGGCGCACGCCGGGAGGCCCAGGCCTGGAGCCCCCAGCCCGTCGCCCCGACCACCAGCCCCCCCAGGAGCCCCCGCAGCCAGCTCCCGGATGCGACGCCCGTGACCAGGCCCCCGCTTGTAAAAAGAATGGCGGGCGCCGCGTGGTTTCGAAGGCGATCAAAGAAGCATGACGCGTCACATCTGAGGGTGAATAAAGGCACAATGGCATTCCTTACAAAGGAAATATCGACAGCAGGAAGTGGAAACTTTAATGAATTTAATGTTTGAAATTGCAATAATGTGCGCAAATCCAAACTCTAATCGATCGAATGATCAGCAAAAGTCGTCGGAAATACGAGAAAACGTTTATAAATATTTAAATTGCATATAATAAATACATAATATATTAAATACGGATTCCACGAACCGCCGTTCGCCGGGATGCGGGATCGAGCGTGCGGGACCCCGGAACGGGTATCCTGCTGGAAGGGGTCCTGCCGGGACTTCGCGCAGGGGAGATCATGAGCAGGAAGAGATCCGGAGGATGCATAGGGCTCGGCTCGGTGTGCGCCGTCATCGTCTCCGCCGCCCTCAACCACTCGTTCTGGTGGGGGCTGTTCCACTTCTTCTGCGGATGGTTCTACATCCTCTACGCCGCCTTCTTCCGGACGAAGGAGATCGTCCCGGCCCTCCGGGCGATGTTCCTTTAGCCCCTCACCTGCGGACGCGCCATGCCCTCGCCGATGCCCTCCCCCATCATCTACAGGGAGTGCCTTCCCCAGGTGCGGCGGAGGTTCGAGCTCTTCGGGGACCGGATCGAGATCGAGGCCCGGTGGACCTTGGGACGGAGTTTCCGGACCGTCCTCAGGCTGGCGGACCTTTCGCCCCAGGCCAGGCGGTTCAGCGTCAGGAACAAATGGTTCCGGAAATCGGTCCTGGCCGGGGCCGTCGCCGTCGGCCTGGCCCTGCTCGCCGGGAGGCAGCTCCCGGGACCCTGGTCCCGCTGGATCCCCCCGGTCTTCTGGGCCGTGGCGGGGGCTTCGTCGATCATGGCCGTCCGGAGCTTTCCGAAGCGTCAGTTCGCCCGTTTCCCCCGGAAGGACGGCCGGCCCGGCCTGGATGTCTGCCGGACCGATCCGGAGGCCTTCGAGGCCTTCCTGCGGGAGGTCCAGTCCAGGATCCGGAGGGCGTGAAGGGCCGGAGGCGGGCACGAAAAAGCCCCCCGGCGCCTTGGGGGGGCTCTGCTGCACGGTCCGGGAGGAGGACTCGGACCTTGTAGACATCAAGATGCGGCGTGGGACCGAATAGTGCCGTGTTTTTTTTCGGCATGTCGGAAGACGAACGCCTGTCGCATACCAGGGGAGCAGACAGTCCCGGGTGCCGGCATGAAGGGAGGCGCCTCAGCGGATTCCCTTCGACCTGAGGAACGCGACGTACTTCCGGTCGGTGTGCTCGAGGTGCTCCAGCAGCCACTTCTTGAGGAACTTGGGCGTCACCAGGGCGCTGATGGTTCCGTCCCTGAACTGGCGCTGCAGGTCGCGAAGCTCTTCGATGAGGTTGGAGTGCTCCCGGAAATGGGCCTCGCACTCGGGATAGCCCAGCTCGGCGAGCAGGGCTTCCTCGTTGGTGAAGTGGGTCCGGGTGACCCGGACGAGGTCCTCCGTGAGCTGGTCGGCGCCGAGCCGGTCCCGCTTGACCACCATGAGGGTGTGCAGGCGGTTGACGATGTCCACCATCTCCCGGTGCTCGAGATCGAACTGCTTGATCCCGATCTGGAGATCGAGGGTCCATGGCAGGAAATCGCTGGAGACTGAAGGTGCCGGGTTGGGCTTCTTCCAGGGGAACACGGGCTAGTCCATCCGGTAGTTCGGGGCCTCTTTGGTGATCATGACGTCGTGGGCGTGGCTTTCCCGGAGGCCCGCGGCCGAGATCTGCACGAAGGAGGCCTTCGCGTGGAAGTCCGCCACGTCCTTGCCGCCCACGAGGCCCATGCCGGCCCTGAGTCCGCCCATGAGCTGCGTCACGAGGTCCTCCACCTTCCCCTTGTAGGGTACCTGGCCCTCGATGCCTTCCGGGACCAGCTTGGTGTCGTCCTTGCCCTCCTGGAAGTAGCGGTCCTTGCTGCCCTGCTTCATGGCGCCCAGGGACCCCATGCCCCGGTAGGTCTTGAAGGTGCGGCCCTGGTAGAAGACGGTCTCGCCCGGGGCCTCCTCCGTTCCGGCGAAGAGGCTGCCGATCATGACCGAATCCGCGCCGGCGGCGATGGCCTTGGCCACGTCGCCCGAGTACTTGATCCCGCCGTCGGCGATGCAGGGCACGCCCAGTTCGCGGCAGGCCCTGGAGACCTCCACGACGGCGGTGACCTGCGGCATGCCCGCGCCGGTGACGATGCGGGTGGTGCAGATGGAGCCGGGGCCGATGCCAATCTTCACCGCGTCTGCTCCCGCGAGGACGAGGTCCTTCGCGCCCTGGTAGGTGGCCACGTTGCCCGCGATCACCTCCGTGCCGGGGAAGGCCTCCTTCAGCTTGCGCAGGGCTCCCAGGACGCCCTTGCTGTGGCCGTGGCTGCTGTCGAGACAGAGGATGTCCACCTTGGTCTCCACCAGGGCCTTGGCCCGGTCCAGCATGTCGGCGCCCACGCCCAGGGCGGCGCCCACCCGCAGGCGCCCCAGGGCATCCTTGCAGGCGTTGGGATAGTTGATGGACTTCTCGATGTCCTTGACGGTGATGAGGCCGCGCAGGCCGCCGTTCCCGTCCACCACCAGGAGCTTCTCGATGCGGTGGTGCTGGAGGATGACCTTGGCTTCGTCCAGGGTCGTGCCCACGGGGACGGTGACGAGGTTCTCCTTCGTCATCCGGTCGCTGACGGGGAGATCCATGTTGGTTTCGAAGCGGAGGTCGCGGTTGGTGAGGATGCCGACGAGCTTGTGGTTGTGGACCACGGGCACGCCCGAGATCTTGTACTTGGCCATGAGCGCCTCGGCGTCCCGGATGGGAGCGTCCGGGGAGATCACGATGGGATTGGTGATCATGCCGGACTCGCTGCGCTTGACCTTGTCCACCTCCTCGGTCTGGCGGTCGATGCTGAGGTTCTTGTGGATGATGCCGATGCCGCCCTGCTGGGCCAGGGCGATGGCCAGGCGCCCTTCCGTGACGGTGTCCATGGCCGCGGAAAGGAGGGGGATCCGCAGGGAGATGTTCCGGGTCAGCCGGGTCGAGAGGTCCACCTGGTTGGGATGGACTTCCGAGGGCCCCGGAACCAGCAGGACGTCATCGAAGGTCAGGGCGTGCACAAGGGGCAAGGTCAGCATGTAGGCCTCTAGAAACAGGCATCCGCGACCGGCGGAACCTTGCAGGTCATGATTGCATGGTTCGCGGTCGCGGACTACCGAACCGAGGTCACATCCGGGACGGAATCCCTAGAAATTTTCCGAGACGGGTTCGAAGTGGGCCTGGGGGTGCGCGCAGACGGGGCAGGACTTGGGCGCGATGGTTCCTTCATGGATGTGGCCGCAGTTGCGGCAGCGCCAGTAGATCTTCTCGCCGCGCTGGAAGACGGTGCCGTTCACGACATGGTCGTGCAGGCGGCGGTAGCGGGACTCGTGCTCCTGCTCGACCATGGACACCAGCTCGAAGGTCCTGGCGATCTCGGGGAAGCCTTCCTCGCGGGCGATCCGGGCGAACTCGGGATAGAGCTGGCTCCACTCCTCGTTCTCGCCTTCGAAGGCCGCCTTCAACTGGGCGGCGGTGTCTCCCGCGACCACCGGATATGAAGCGGTGATCTCGAGGGGGCTGGGCGCCAGGGGGGCGAGGTGCTTGTAGAACAGCTTCGCGTGTTCCTTCTCGTTCTCGGCCGTCTCCATGAAGATGGCGGCGATGTGCTCGAAACCTTCCTTCCGGGCGATGGAGGCTGCGAAGGTGTAGCGGGTCCTCGCCTGGCATTCCCCGGCGAACGCCTTGAGCAGGTTCCTGGCGGTCTGGCTGTCTTTGAATTCCATCGGATAACTCCAGAAAGGTGAGTTTGGATGAGACGCCTTCTCAAAGTGGAGAGAGGCGAATTTGATCATGAATAAAGTTGTGATGCCGGAGCAAGGATTACTGGTGCATGTCCATCGAACTTTCAGCTGGATCTGTGTCGTTCAGCACAGGACATTCATCGAATTCCCGACACGCTTGCCATTCCGCAAAGAGTCCCGATAGACTCACCCGGTAGTGAAGCAGATCGATATCTGCGGCTTGCGGCCGCGCTTCCCTGCGGAATCCTGTCTCGTGGGTTCAGGAACATAACCACATTTCTTAGGAGGAATGTCCATGGCTGAAAGACGCATGGTCACTCTCGACGGCAACGAGGCGACCGCCTCGGTAGCCCATCGTATCAATGAAGTGATCGCCATCTACCCCATCACCCCCTCTTCCAACATGGGCGAGTGGTCCGATGAGTGGTCTTCCCAGGGCAAGAAGAACATCTGGAACACCGTCCCCCTCGTCGTGGAAATGCAGTCCGAAGCCGGCGCCGCGGGTGCCGTCCACGGGGCGCTGCAGGGTGGCGCGCTGTCCACTTCGTTCACGGCCTCGCAGGGGCTGCTGCTCTTCATTCCGAACATGTACTTGATCGCCGGCGAGCTGACGCCCTTCGTGCTCCACGTCACCGCCCGCACCATCGCCACCCACGCCCTCTCCATCTTCGGCGACCACTCCGACGTCATGGCCTGCCGCCAGACCGGCTTCGCCATGCTGAGCTCCGACAGCGTCCAGCAGGCCCACGACTTCGCCCTGATCGCCCAGAGCTCCTCCCTGCGCAGCCGCGTCCCCTTCCTGCACTATTTCGACGGATTCCGGACCAGCCACGAAGTCTCCAAGATCGAGCGGCTGAACGATGAAGACCTGCACGCCATGATCACGGACGAGCTGGTGGCCACCCACCGCAAGCGGGCCCTCACCCCCGACAAGCCCATGATCCGCGGCACGGCCCAGAACCCGGACGTGTTCTTCCAGGCCCGCGAGGCCGCCAATCCCTACTACCTGGCCACCCCCGGCATCGTGCAGGAGGAGATGGACAAGTTCGCCAAGATGACGGGCCGCCAGTACCAGCTCTTCGAATACTTCGGCGCCCCCGACGCGGAGCGCGTCATCATCGTCATGGGCTCCGGCGCGGATGTGACCCACGAGTACGTCGAGTGGGCCATGGCCAAGGGCGAGAAGATCGGCGTCCTCAAGGTCCGCCTGTTCCGTCCCTTCTCCATCAAGCACTTCGTCAACGCCCTGCCCAGGACCACGAAGGTGGTCTCCGTCCTGGAGCGCGTGAAGGAACCCGGCGCCACCGGCGATCCGCTCTACCTGGACGTCGTCACGGCCCTGCGCGAGGCGAGGGAAGAGGGGCTCACCACCCTGGAGCCCAAGGTCCTGGCCGGCCGCTACGGCCTCTCCAGCAAGGAATTCACCCCGGCCATGGTCAAGGCCGTCTACGACAACATGACCGCCAAGAGCAAGAACCACTTCGTGGTCGGCATCGTCGACGACGTCACCCACAGCAGCCTCGACGTGGACCACGAGTTCGACATCGAGCCCGATGACGTCAAGCGCGCGATGTTCTATGGCCTGGGTTCCGACGGCACCGTGGGCGCCAACAAGAATTCCATCAAGATCATCGCCGAGGAGACCCCGAACTTCGGCCAGGGCTACTTCGTCTACGACTCCAAGAAGGCCGGCGCCATCACCACCAGCCACCTGCGCTTCGGCCCCCGGAAGATCCGTTCCGCCTACCTCATCAAGAAGGCCAACTTCATCGCCTGCCACCAGACCAGCTTCATCGAGAAGTACGACATGCTGGCCGCCGCGGCCAAGGGCGCGACCTTCCTGCTGAACACCCCCTTCAGCAAGGACGAGGTCTGGAACACGCTGCCCAAGGAAGTGCAGGAGTCGATCGTCGGCAAGAAGCTGAAGTTCTTCGTGATCGACGCCTACGACGTGGCCAAGAAGACGGGCATGGGCGTGCGCATCAACACGATCATGCAGACCTGCTTCTTCGCGATCTCCGGCGTCCTCCCCAAGGAAGAGGCCATCGAGCAGATCAAGAAGGCCATCAAGAAGTCCTACAGCAAGAAGGGCGAAGCGGTCGTCAAGAAGAACTACGAGGCCGTGGACGAGACCCTCGCCAACCTGCACGAGGTGAAGGTGCCGGCAGCCGTGACCACCACGCGCTGCATGCCGCCCTTCGTCTCCGACGAGGCCCCCGAGTTCACCAAGAAGGTCCAGGCCATCATGATGGCCGGCCAGGGCGACCTGCTGCCCGTGTCCGCCTTCCCCGTGGACGGCACCTGGCCCGTGGGCACCACCCAGTGGGAGAAGCGCAACATCGCGCTCGAGATCCCCGTCTGGGATCCCTCCATGTGCATCCAGTGCAACAAGTGCTCCATGATCTGCCCGCACGCCGCCATCCGGCCGAAGGTCTACGATCCCAAGTTCCTCGAGAAGGCCCCCGCGACCTTCAAGAGCGTCGACTACAAGGGCAAGGAATTCGCCGGCCAGAAGTTCACCATCCAGTCCGCTCCCGAGGACTGCACCGGCTGCGGCATCTGCGTCAGCGTCTGCCCCGCCAAGGACAAGAGCAACCCCAAGCGCAAGGCCATCAACATGACCCCGCAGATGCCCCTGCGCGAGGCCGAGCATGAGAACTACAAGTTCTTCCTGAACCTCCCCGAGGTCGATCGCACCCTCCTCAAGGCCGACGTGAAGGGCAGCCAGTTCATGCAGCCGCTCTTCGAATACTCCGGCGCCTGCGCGGGCTGCGGCGAGACTCCCTACGTGAAGCTGCTCACCCAGCTCTTCGGCGACCGCGCCCTCATCGCCAACGCGACGGGCTGCTCCTCCATCTACGGCGGCAACCTGCCCACGACGCCCTACACCGTCAATCTCGACGGCCGCGGCCCCGCGTGGTGCAACAGCCTGTTCGAGGACAACGCGGAGTTCGGCTTCGGTCTCCGCCTCGCCGTGGACAAGAACAAGGAACAGGCCCTCGAGCTGCTGGCCCGCCTGGCGTCCATCGTGGGCGACGAGCTGGTCGCCGGCCTCGTCAACGCCGACCAGACCACGGAAGCCGGAATCAAGGCGCAGCGCGAGCGCGTCGCCGCCCTGAAGGCCAAGCTGGCCGCCTCCAAGTCCCCCGAGGCCCAGTGGCTGCTGCTGCTGGCCGACTACCTCGTCAAGAAGAGCGTCTGGATCCTCGGCGGAGACGGCTGGGCCTACGACATCGGCTACGGCGGCCTCGACCACGTCATCGCCCAGGGCCGCAACGTCAACATCCTGGTGCTCGACACGGAGGTCTACTCCAACACCGGCGGCCAGGCTTCCAAGTCCACGCCCATCGGCGCTTCCGCCAAGTTCGCCATGGCCGGCAAGAGCCTGCCCAAGAAGGACCTGGGCATGATCGCCATGGCCAGCGGCAACGTCTACGTCGCCAAGGTCTCCCTGGGCGCCAAGGACGTGCAGGCCGTGAAGGCCTTCCAGGAAGCCGAGAGCTACGACGGCCCGTCCCTCATCATCGCCTACTGCCACTGCATCGCCCACGGCTTCGACCTGGCCCAGGGCTGCGAGCAGCAGAAGCTGGCGGTGGACTCCGGCCACTGGCCGCTCTACCGGTTCGACCCCCGGCGCATCGCCCTCGGCGAGAGCCCGCTGCAGATGGACTCCCCGGCCCCGAAGGTCGACCTGGCCACCTACATCCGCAACGAGACCCGCTACCGCGTGGTCGAGCAGATGAACCCCGAGCACTTCAAGGAACTGCTGGCCGCCGGTCAGCGCGAAGTGACGAACCGCTACGCCTCCTACGAGAACCTGGCCAAGCTGACCATGCCCGTGAAGGAGTAGTCCGCAGGAAGCAAGTCGAAGACGAGAGGCGCCGGGGAGATCCCGGCGCCTTTTTCATGGAGCGCAAGGACCGGGACCTGATCCCCGCTGGATGCGGTATCCTGTAGGGAGTCACGGATGTCCGTCCCGCGCAGCGCTCCACCTTTGGACGGGCATCGCACAGAAAGGCGCACACCATGCCCGAAACGGTTCGCATCCCCTGGCTGCACGATCGCCACAACCATACCTCCTTCTTCGCCTCCCTGACGGGGTGCCTGAACCTCGAAGGGCTGAGCTTGCAGGAGGCGATCGCCAGGATCGGGGCGCTGCCCAAGGACCAGGTCTCCATGGTCTTCGGATGGCACAGCGCGAAGCTGCCGTTCACGGCGGAGGATCTGCGCAGGCTGCCGCCGGCCATCATCGTGAACTTCAGCCTGCACGGGTTCGTCCTGTCGGGCGAAGCGCCCGCCATGCTCGCGGCGAGCCAGCCCGAACTCGTGGCGAAGCGGAACGACAAGGACTGGTGCGAGCGCAACCTCGCCTACCTACTGGAGACCTTCAGCCACACCGCCCACCTCACCGCCGAGAAGCTGGCGATCCACATGGACCGCATGGAAGCCCTGGGGCTGGCCGTCGCCGACGACATGCTCCTGCCCGGGGAGGAGGCGCTCCAGGTGATCCAGGGTTCCCGCTGGGGCAAGCACATCAAGTGCTGGGCCACGCCGAGGACCTTCAAGACCCTGGGCCGGCAGGCGCAGGAAGCCTGTGCCGGACTCAAGTTCTTCATGGACGGGGCCCTGGGTTCCGGGACCGCGGGGATCGACGGCCAGTTCCTGGACGGCCGGAAGGGCCTGCTGCTCCACGAGGACGAGGGCCTGCGCCGGATCCTGGGCGAGGCGCACGGTTTCGGGAAGGCCCTGGCCATCCACGCCATCGGCGACCTGGCCATCGAGCAGGCGATCAGGGTCCTGGAAGGCCTCCACCGCGACGGGCTGGATTTCCCCTATGTGAGGCTGGAGCACGTCCAGTTCATCAGGCTCGCCCAGGCCCGGCGGGCCAAGGAACTCGGCCTGACGCTGTCCCTGCAGCCCAACTTCAACAGCGACAGCGTGGACTATGCGGATCGCCTGGCCCCAGAATGGCTGGAGATCAACAACCCCTTCCGGATGCTCATCGACGAGGCCGGCTTCGTGCCCGGGCGGGATCTGATCCTCGGTTCCGACGGCATGCCCCATGGCGTCGAGAACGCCCTGCAGTGGAGCCTGTTCCCGGCCTTCCCCGGCCAGCGGATGACGGTCGAGGAAGTGGTCGCGGGCTACGGCGCCGATCCGGGCAGGAGCGGCTGGAGCCTCCTGGAGATCGACCGCGAGGCGCGCCGCGTGAAGCTGCTGGAATCCAAGGCCGAGGCCTGAGCGGGGGCTACAGGACCGTCCCGATCTCCGCTTCCGTGAGGATGCGGTGGCTCCTCTTGGCCAGGGCGAGGATCCGCTCGATCCGCTCGGGGCTGGGGTCGTAGCCGTTCATCTCCAGCCAGTAGACCACGTTGCTGTGGCCGGCCACCGGGCCGATCTCGATCTCCTGCCTCCGGCCCACCAGGGCGGCGGGCACTCCCGAATAGACCGCGTCCGCCAGGGCCACGTCCCCCTGCCGCAGGGCCTTCACGATGGCGGCCGCGTGGACTCCCGTGCCCGTCCGGAAGGCGTCCCGGCCCAGGACCGGGTAGTTGGCGGGGATGGGGAAGGTGCAGAGTTCCGCCACCCGGGCGGCGAGGGCGGGGAGGTCCGTCAGGTCGCCGTGCCAGGTGCCCATGAGGGTGAGGTTCACCATGAGCTGGTCCATGGCGACGTTCCCGGCCCGCTCCCCGATGCCCAGGATCGAGCCGTGGAGCTGGTCGGCGCCCGCCTCGAAGGCGGCGATGGCGTTGGCCACCCCCAGGCCCCGGTCGTTGTGCCCGTGCCAGTCGATCCGGACCGGGTGGCCCTGGATGATTTCCTCCTTCACGAACCGGACCAGGTTCCGGACCCCCGCGGGCGTCGCGTGGCCGCAGGTGTCCGACAGGCAGACGGCGTGGGCGCCCGCTTCGATGGCCGCCGAATAGATCGCCTTGAGGTGTTCCGGGCGCGCCCGCGTCGTGTCCTCGGTGACCATCATGACGGGCACGTCGTGGGTCCGGCAGAAGTCCACGGCCCGCCTCGTCAGGCGGATGAGGTGGCCGAGATCCCACCCTTCGGCGCCCATGCGGACGGGACTGGACCCCAGGAAGGCCCCGGCCTCCAGAGGCAGGCCGACCTTCTGCTGGACGTCCGCCAGGGGCACCAGGTCGGCTTCCACCGTCCGTACCGCCGAATTCGGGACGATGGGCAGCCGGTGGTCCCGGATCTCGATCATGAGCGCCTTCACGGCCGCCGCGGCGCCGGGGCCGGCGCCCGGCATGCCCAGGTCCACCGAGTCGATGCCCATCCCGGCCAGGCGGTGCAGCAGGTCCCGCTTCGCCGCGATCTCGGGATCCCGGACGGAAGGGCTCTGAAGGCCGTCCCGGAGGGTCTCGTCGAGGAGCTGGGGCCTGCGGGCCGCCGGGGGCTCCCCTTCGGACCGGTTCCAGTCGTGGATGAGCGCCGAGAGCGTCATGGCATCAGAGTATCAGGTCGATGCCGCCCTTGATCGCACGCCGCTCCCGCGGGCGGATACCATAGGGGGCGTTCCCGGAGGCACCCATGCCCGTCGTAAGCCCGAAACAGTACCTCGCGATGCTGGAGCGCGCCAGGCAGGGCCGGTTCGCCTATCCGGCCATCAACGTGACGTCCACGGAGACCGCCAACGCCGTGCTGCTGGGCCTCAAGCAGGCCAACGCCGACGGGATCATCCAGGTCTCCACGGGAGGCGCGGAGTTCATGTCCGGCCTGGGCGTCAAGAACATGGCGAAGGGCGCCATCGCCCTGGCCGACTACGTCCGCTACATCGCCGATGCCTACGAGATCAACGTCGCCCTGCACACGGACCACTGCCATCCGAAGCACCTCGAGGCCTTCGTGCTGCCCCTCATCGAGGAGACCGAACGGCGGAGGGCCATGGGACTTCCCAACCTCTTCAACTCCCACATGTTCGACGGCAGCGAACTGCCCTTGGCCGACAACATCGCCCGCTCCTCGGAGCTGCTCGCGCGCTGCGCGAAGTGCGAGATCGTCCTCGAGGTGGAGACGGGCGTCGTCGGCGGCGAGGAGGATGGCCACGACACCACGGGCGCGGGCAAGGAGAAGCTCTACACGACGCCCGAGGACATGGTGGCCGTCCACGGAGCCCTGGCTCCCATCGGCCCCTACATGCTGGCGGCGACCTTCGGCAACGTCCACGGCGTCTACAAGCCGGGCAACGTCGTCCTGAAACCTGGGATCCTGAAGGCGGGACAGGAGGCCATCTCGAAGGCATGCGCGGGCGCCTCGGCACTCCTGGTCTTCCACGGGGGGTCCGGGTCGAGCCTGGAGGAGATCCACGAGACCCTGGACTACGGCGTCGTCAAGATGAACATCGATACCGACACGCAGTACGCCTTCACGCGTCCCCTCGCGGAGCACATGTTCAGGAACTACGACGGCGTGCTCAAGGTGGACGGCGAGGTTGGCAACAAGAAGGTCTACGACCCCCGCGCCTACATGAAGAAGGCGGAGCAGGCCATGGCCGACCGCGTCGCCAGGGCCTGCCAGGACCTGCGCGCCACCGGCCGCAGCGCCGGACGGACCCTGTAGGTCCAGCTCAGAAGAGCTTCGCCCCGCACTGGAAGCAGGAATCCGTGGCGACCACCTTGTGGCTCAGGGCGCCGCTCAGGTTCCGCTTGCAGTTCGGGCAGTAGAGGCCGAGGCGGCGGCACATGTTCTGGATCATCGTGACGGAGGCGTAGACCACGGCGGCGAGCACGGCCACGGCGATCAGCTTGAAGGTCCACAGGTCGGCCTGGCTGGCGCGGGTCTTGGTCAGGTAGACGGACGTGCAGAGCGTGACGAAGAGCAGGGACAAGCCGATCCTGAGCAGCAGGACCTTCCGGTTCTTGACCAGGGTCAGGTTCTGGATGAAGGTCTGCTTATCCATGGTTATCTCCGAGAAGGCCCAGTCGACGCGGGCCGTTGGGGGTCTGGATGTGCGCCAGGAGTACCGGGACCGGCCCGGGCTGCACGGACCAGTCCCGGAAACCGAGAAGCCGGAGGAGGCCGTCGAGTTCCGCGGCCCGGGGATGGAAGGCCTCGATCCGGAGGAGGGAGCAGCCCAGGGGCGGCAGTCGTTCCGCGGGGTGTGCCGGCGTGGTCCACTCGATCAGCATCGGTCCGACGCCCTCGAAGGGCAGGCTGCCGTCCGCCGGGATCGTGATCTGCCAGGCCAGGTCCCCGCGGCTCATCGTCTCGGGGGTTCCCAGGGCGTGCGCCACGGCGCTCGACGCTTTCCGGAGGTCGCCGGTCCGGGCCACCCAGCCCGCGAGATGCGGTGTCGCCTGTGCGCCGGCCTCGTCCAGTCCGAACCATCGGGGCCGGGCGGGTGCCGGCGCGTCCGGGTCGACGGCGATCACCTCGAGATACTGGGCGTCCCCGAGCCTCAGCAGGGCGTTGTGGGTGCCCATCCGGGCATGCCGGCCGCCTTCCTGCATGGGGACGCCGAGCGCCTGGCCGATGAAGCGGATTCCTGCCTCCAGGGAAGGGGACGTGACGACGAGATGATCCAGGGACAGGGTGGACATGCGTGCTTCGCAGGGATCGAAGGAAGGGGGGAACCGCAGAAGGTCGACATCGCGTTCCGCGTTCGCGGGACATCGATGGAGCATGCCCCCGAGGGGAACTCGAATGCCCGCGTAAAGTATAGTTGGTCCGAACTGATATATTAGATTAGGGTGAAAAGTTTCTTATCTCCAGGGGACGATCCGTGTTTTGCAATGGGTTGAATATTTCCTATCACCTTCTTGTTTTTCTAGATGTTTCATGGATGTTTATCCAGAGTGACATGCTCGATTTCCCTTGCGCTCGAAGGTCGCTTGACAATGCGAAGAAGCATGGCATGCTGTTCCCCCAGAGCCCATTTCCAGACCCGACCTCAAGCCAGGTGATGTTTGACATGCCAAGGGAAGGCTCTAGATATTCGATCATGCGTCCCCCTTGGACGAATAGAGAACCTGTTTCTATATTTCCGATGGACGAGAAGAGGCAATGCGGCGCCTGATCGCGATTCCAGGTGCGTGAATCGGAGGACGTTGCCTATCGTTTCCACCGCGTGTTTTTCATGGCGGCCTGACGCCGTGCGCTCAAGATCCAGGCGGATATGGACTTCCGCCCTTGACGCGGAGAAGGGCTATGGCATGCTCATCAGTCACTATCCACATTCCCATTCACAAGGAGGCTTCATGAAGTCTTATGTGCTATCTGCGGCTGTCGCCGCGATTCTCGCGGGCACGTTCCTGGCCTGTGGCAAGAACAGCAAGGAGATCATCATCGGCGGCGTCGCTCCGCTGACCGGCGAGGCCGCGACCTTCGGTGCGTCCACCAAGAACGGTTTCGATCTCGCGATCGAGGAATGGAACGCCAAAGGTGGCATCAACGGCAAGATGATCAAGCTGGCCTTCGCCGACGACAAGGGCGATCCCGCGGAAGGCGCCACGGTCTTCACGAAGCTCATCCAGCAGGACAAGGCCGTCGCCTGCGTCGGCCCCGTGATGTCCAAGGTCGCTCTCGCCAGCGCCCCCATCTGCCAGGCCGCCGGGATCCCGATGATGACCTCCGCGGCGACGAACGCCAAGGTGACGTTGGTCGGCGACTACATCTTCCGCGCCTGCTTCATCGACGATTTCCAGGGCGTGGTGGGCGCCAAGTTCGCGTTCAATGACCTGAAGACCAAGAAGGCCGCCTGCATCTTCGATGTGGGCAACGACTACACCAAGGGCCTCTCGGAATTCTTCAAGAAGCAGTACACGGAGATGGGCGGCCAGGTGGTCGCCTTCGAAGGCCACGCCACGGGCACCACCGATTTCAAGGCCCAGCTGACGAAGATCATCGCCGCTGGACCCGAGGTACTCTACGTTTCCGACTACTACAATGACGTTGCCCTGATCGCCAAGCAGGCCCGCGAACTCGGGTTCAAGGGCCCCATGGTCGGCGGCGACGGCTGGGATTCCCCCAAGCTGGTCGAGATCGGCGGCGCGGCCGTCGAGGGCGGCTTCTTCACCAACCATTACGCGGCTGACGACACCACCCCGGTCGTCCAGGAGTTCGTGAAGAAGTACACGGCCAAGTTCAACGCCGCGCCTGACGCCCTGGCCGTGCTGGGCTACGACGGCTGCTACCTGCTGTTCGACGCCATCAAACGCGCCGGCAAGCTGGACGGACCCTCCATCAAGGCCGCCCTCGCCGCCACCGACATGCAGGTGGTTTCAGGCAAGGTGAAGTTCGACGAGAACCGCAATCCCCTCAAGTCCGCCGCCATCGTCGAAGTCAAGAACGGCAAGTTCGTCTATCGCACCACCGTCAATCCGTAGCGCGCGCATCAGTGTTCACCTCGGAAGGGGTGGCCCCCGGGCCTCCCCTTTCTTTTAGTAAGGGGTTACTAAAACCATGGGAGAACTCTTCAGTCTCCAGCAGCTCGTCAACGGTCTGCAACTCGGCTCGATCTACGCGCTCATCGCCCTGGGCTACACGATGGTCTACGGAATTGTGCGCCTCATCAACTTCGCCCACGGCGATTTCTACATGCTCGGCGCCTATGCCGCCTATGCGGCTTTTTTCCTGTTCAATGCCTACATCATGCCCGGCAACGTGTTCGTCTTCATCGTCCTGATCGTGGCCATGATCGGCGGCGCCGCCGTGGCCATGCTCGCGAACCGCTTCGCCTACAAGCCGCTTCGCTACAAGCCGAAACTCTCGTCCCTGGTCACGGCCATCGGCGTGTCGATGTTCCTGGAGTACTTCTGCTCGGCTCTTCCGGTCATTGGTCCTTCTCCCCGCGGATTCCCGGAGATCCTCCCCAAGGTCATGTGGAAGATCGGCTCCGCGCAGGTTTCCAACTATGTCGTCATCGACCTCGTGGTCGCGGCGGCGCTCATGGCCGGCCTCACGCTCCTCGTCCAGAAATCTCCCCTGGGCAGGGCCATGCGTGCCGTGTCGGAGGACAAGGACGCGGCCAAGCTCATGGGGATCAACGTCGAGGGAATCATCTCCTTCACGTTCCTCGTCGGGGGCGCCTTCGCCGGCGCGGCGGGCCTGCTCGCCGGGCTGACCTATCCGCGCATCACGCCCTACATGGGCATCCTGCCGGGGCTCAAGGCGTTCATCTCCGCGGTGCTCGGCGGGATCGGGAACATCCCGGGAGCCATGCTCGGCGCCTACATCATGGGCATCGCCGAAACCACGGCCAACGCCTACAACTCCCTCCTCGGCGAGGGTATCGCCTTCGTGATCCTCATCATCGTGCTCTTGGTGAGACCCACGGGCCTGCTCGGCGAGAAGACCGCCGACAAGATTTAGGGAGCGCAGAATGGGCAATTTCAAGCTACCTCGCCTGCTCATCGTGGCGGTGATCTTCTTCATCGTCGTGACCGTCCTCAGCCTTGATCAGGTCTACATCTTGAACGGCTATTTCATGGTCATCATCAACCGGTGCATGATCTTCGTCATCCTTGCGTCGAGCCTCAACCTCATCAACGGCATCACGGGACAGTTCTCCCTGGGACACATGGGGTTCGCCGCGGTCGGGGCCTATGTCTCAGGGACGATCACGACCTTGTTGCTCAAGCTTCCGCCTCCGCCGCCGGGGTTCGCGATCTCCGGCTCCATGTTCATCTTCGTCGTCGCCATTCTCGTCGGGGGTATTTCCGCGGCCTTCGTGGGTTTCCTCATCGGGTTTCCTTCCCTGCGGCTCAAGGGCGACTACCTGGCCATCGTGACCCTCGGATTCGGCGAGATCATCCGCACGATCCTCAACAATATCGACTATGTCGGCGGACCCCGGGGCCTGCTTGGCATCCCGAAGTTCTCGAACTTCACCAGCATCTGGGCGTTCACCCTGCTCACGATCGTGCTCCTTCGCAACCTGGTGCAGTCCTCCCATGGGCGAGCGATGCTGTCCATCCGCGAGAACGAGCTCGCTTCCGAACTCTGCGGGATCGATACGACCAGATACAAGGTCATGGGCTTCGTCGTCGGCGCATTCTTCGCAGGCGTGGCGGGGGGCCTGCTGGCGCACCTGCTCCAGATCGCTCATCCCACCCAGTACGGGTTCCTGCCTTCCTGCCTGGTGCTCATCATGGTGTACGCGGGCGGCATGGGTTCCATGACGGGTTCCATCCTGGCCGCCTTCTGTCTCACCTTCCTCACGGAAGGCCTTCGCGTGGGCATCGACGCCCTTCCTGTCTTCACGTTCGGGGCCACGACTTTCCGCATCGGCACGGAATGGGTCATGGTCATCTACTCGGTCCTCCTCGTCCTCATCATGCTCTTCAGGACTGAAGGCATCATGGGCATGCGCGAGGCCAAGCTTCTCATCATCGAGGAGAAGAAGAAATGAGCGCCCTCCTCTCCATACAGAAGATGTCCCACTACTTCGGCGGTCTGAAGGCCGTTTCCGATTTCACGTTCGACGTGCCGGAGGGCGTGATCTACGGCCTCATCGGTCCCAACGGTTCCGGCAAGACGACGACCTTCAACCTGATCACGGGCATCTACGCGCCCACCGAGGGCAAGATCTTCTTCGACGGCAAGGACATCACCGGCCACAAGCCCTTCCGTATCGTGCAAGGGGGCATCGCCCGCACCTTCCAGAACCTGCGCATCTTCGGCAACCTGTCCGTGGTGGACAACATCCGGGTCGCCAGGCACTACACGGTCAAGTCCGGCTTCTTCACGTCGATTCTGCGGCTGCCCAGTTTCAGGAAGGAAGAGGAAGAGATTCGCGAAGACGCGATGCAGCTCATCAAGATGATGCATCTGGAAGATCGCGCGCTCGACAACGCCAAGAACCTGCCCTACGGCGCCCTGAGGCGTCTCGAGATCGCCCGCGCCCTGGCGACCAAACCGAAGCTCGTGCTGCTGGACGAGCCCGCCGCGGGCATGAATCCCAAGGAGACGGAAGAACTGATGGGACTCATCCGGCGCGTCCGGGACGAGTTCAAGGTCACGGTCTTCCTGATCGAGCACCACATGAAGCTCGTCATGAACGTCTGCGAGCGCGTGAAGGTCATCGACTTCGGCGAGACGATCGCCGAGGGAGCGCCCCAGGACGTCGGCAAGGATCCGAAGGTGCTTGAAGCCTATCTCGGAAGGGGAGGCGCTGAATGCTGAGCGTAAAGAACCTGAAAGTCTCCTTCGGACAGATCGATGCCATCAAGGACGTGTCCTTCGAGGTCCCGGAAGGCAAGATCGTCACGCTGATCGGCGCGAACGGGGCCGGCAAGACGACGACGCTCAGGGCCGTGAGCGGCCTGGACAAGTCCTCCGCCGGTTCCGTCGTCTTCAAGGGCAAGGACATCACAAACATGGAGGCTCACGATCTGGTGTCCATGGGGATCTCCCACGTGCCCGAGGGCCGGAAGATCTTCCCGACCCTCACGGTCCGGGAAAACCTCGATATTGCGGGCTGGACGGTCAAGGACAAGACGATCGTGAAGCACCGCATCGAGGAGGTCTTCGAGCTGCTGCCGCGCATCAAGGAGCGCAGCGGCCAGCTCGGAGGGACCCTGTCCGGAGGCGAGCAGCAGATGCTCGCCGTCGGCCGCGCCATCGTCACGGGCGGAGACATCCTCCTGCTGGACGAACCCTCCATGGGACTGGCCCCCGTGCTCGTCGACGAGATCTTCGACAAGATCGTGGCCATCAACAAGCGGGGGACCACGATCCTCCTCGTCGAGCAGAACGCCTCCGAGGCGCTTCACATCGCGGACTACGCCTATGTCCTGGAAGTGGGGTACACCACCATCTCCGGTCCCGCGCAGGAGATCGCCGCGGATTCCCGTGTCCGGGAGGCCTACCTCGGCGTCTGACGCCGCTGATTGGAAAGGAAACCGGACGGGCCGGTCCGGGGGGCGACCCCGGAACCGGCCCGCCCGGATCACAGATCGAGGGCCGGGAAGGGAGACAATCCCTGCACCGGTTCATGCGCGGAGCTACACTACGGCCATGTCCACGGAACAGGGCGACGGAACGCCGGGAAGCGGCGGGCGGACGCAGCCGAAGAAGGCCCCCGCGCGCTTCCGGGAACAGGACGTCCCCCACCCCCTTTCACGCCTGTGGCGGGCGATCCTGCTGCTGGCCGCCGTGGTCCTGATCGGGGCCCTCGGCTACCACCACCTGGGCAGGTCGGGCTACCTCGACAGCTTCTACATGTCCGTCACGACCCTGTTCACGGTGGGATTCCGGGAGCTGGGAGAGGTCAACGACGTCACCAAGCTGTTCACCATCTTCTACCTGGTCACCGGGCTGGGGATCGCCACCTATGCCCTATCGAGCCTCACGGCCCTGATCGTGGAGGGCGACCTGAGGGGATATCTCAAGGAGCGCCGCATGGAGAAACGGCTGGCAGCACTGAGCGAACACATCATCATCTGCGGGCTCGGCAAGGTCGGCTTCCAGGCCGCGTGGGAGTTCAAGCAGGCCGGCGTGCCGTTCGTGATCGTCGAGAAGATTCCGACCAAGTCGGGCAACCTGCGTTTCGAAGGAGACCCGATCGTCATCGGGGACGCCCTGGACGAGCTGGTACTGGAGCGGGTCGGCATCCACCGGGCGCGGGGCCTCGTCGCCGCGGTCGGATCCGACGCGGACAACGTGCTCGTGACGCTCACCGCCAAGCAGATGGCGCCGGACCTGGTGGTGGTGGCCCGGGCGGCCCGGCTGGGCACCGAAAAGAAGCTGAAGGCGGCGGGCGCGGACCACATCGTCAGCCCCTACGAGATCGGCGGCCGCCGCATGGCCCAGCTGCTGATCGCGCCGGACCTCCTGAACTACGTGGACCTCATGGTGGACAAGAAGCCCGTGGAGATGGCCATCGAGCACATCCTGGTCAACCCGGCGTCCGGCCTGGTCGGCTGCACCATGCGCGAAACCCGGCTGCGCGACACGACGGGGGCCCTGGTGGCGGGCATCATCCGGCCTGGGGAGGGGCTGCATTTCAATCCCCGCGGCAGCGAGACCTTCGAGCCGGGAGACGTGATCCTGGCCATGGGCACCCACCGCGCCCTCGAGGACCTGAAGGCCCTGGCGCACGGCAAGCCCTCCCCGGCCTGAGCACGCAATCGGCCCGGTTTTCCCTGGATATCCACCCGCCGTTGTCCGGCTTCCCTCAGCCCTTCTTCTTGAAGAACTTGCCCCCCGTCCTGCGCTCCGGCTTGAACCTGTCCTCGGCCTGCCGGAAGCCGGGCCGCTTCGGGCCTCGCGGCCTGTCCTCGAAGGTGCCCGCCGTCTTCCCGTGAGGGCGGGGCGGCCTTTCCCGCCTGGCCTCGGGCGTCCAGCCGGGCTTTTCGCCCGGGCGCGGCGCGTAGGTCCGCTTCTCCCGCCGGGGTTCGGTCCTGCTGGGGGCATCCGGGATGTCGAAGCCGCCGTGGGCCTCGTCCTCGATGAGCGAGAGCAGGGCGGCGACGAGGGCGGCGGGGTCCCGTTCCGACAGCAGGGTGCCGGCCAGGTCCAGGAAGGCGGGCGCTTCCTGGGCGCCCACGCGCTCGGCCAGGCGCCGCGCCCTGGCCTCGCGGATCTCCCCCTGGGTGGGAATGCCGCGCCATTCGAGCTGCAGGCCCCCCCGGCGGGCCCAGGCCAGCAGGATGCGGGACTCCTTGAAGTTCACCAGGGCCATGGACGTTCCCTTGGCGCCCGCGCGGCCCGTGCGGCCCGAGCGGTGGATGTAGTTCTCGAACTGAGTGGGGATGCCCATGTGCACGACCAGCGGCATGTTCTCCACGTCGATGCCGCGCGCGGCGACGTCCGTGGCCACCAGGTAGCGCAGCTTGCCCTCCTTGAAACTGGTCATGATGCGGTTCCGCGCGCCCTGGTTCAGGTCTCCGTGGAGGTAGTCCGCGGCGAGCCCGGCATCCCTCAGGGCCTCCGCCACGGTCTCGGTCTGCTGCTTCATCTTGGTGAAGATCAGGGCCGAGCTGGGCTCGTCCAGGAGCAGGAAGTTCACGAGGGCCTTGGTCTGGAGATGTTCCGCCACGAGGCAGGGCGTGTGCGTGATGTCCGCGTGCTGGGTGGCACCGCCCGACTCGCCGAGCTGGATCCGGAAGGGATCCTTCAGGAAACGCTTGGCCAGGCTTGCGATGGGGGCGGGCAGGGTGGCGGAAAAGAGGTAGGTCTGGGGATTCTCGGGGATCCTGGACAGGATGTGCTCCACATCCTCGATGAAGCCCATGTTCAGCATCTCATCGCACTCGTCCAGCACGACCATGGACACCTTGGAGAGGTCCAGGCTTTCGCGGTCCAGGTGGTCCATGACCCGTCCCGGCGTCCCGACGATGACGGAGGCGCCGAAGTGCAGGGCCTTCAGCTGCGGCACGTAGCTCAGGCCGCCCACGAGGAGGGCCGTGGCCAGGCGCGGCTGGACGCTGCAGAGTTCGTCGGCCACCTGCTGGGCCAGTTCCCGGGTGGGGGTCAGGATCAGGACCTGGGGATGCTTGTCCGGCGTGAGCCGGTGCATCAGGGGCAGGCCGAAGGCCAGGGTCTTGCCGCTGCCCGTCCGGCTCTGGACCAGGAGGTCCCGGCCTTCGAGGCCCGGCTGGAAGCAGGCCTCCTGCACCGGGGTGGGCGCGGTGAAGCCGCGGCGGTCCAGGGCGGCCAGAAAAGGTTCGCTGCAGCCCATGGCTGCGAAGGTGCTCGTATTCAAGAATGCTCCCGGGGCGCTTGCCGGATCTGAAAGGCGGACTGCGCCTGCCGGGCCTGGCCCAAACCTCCATCCTCTCATGGGATCCGGAGGCTGGCGAGAGGTTTTTCCCCAAAGGGCCCGGTCCCCGGATCGATATAATCGCTCCCATGGTCACGATCCTGCTCATCCGGCACGGCATCGCCGAGGACACCCCGGGGGCCGACTCCGAACGGTCCCTCACTGCGGAGGGCTGGGAGAAGTCCCAGGCGGCCATGAAGGGGCTTGTGAACCGGGGCTACCGGCCCAGCCGGGGCGTCTGCAGTCCCTGCCGGCGCGCCGCCCAGACCCTGTCGTGCCTCCAGGAGGCGGCGCGCGGGGGCTTCCCGGTGGATTCCTGGGACGGCTTGAAGCCCGGCGGGGCTCCCGCGAAGGCCGAGGCATGGCTGCTGGGCGAAATGGCCGGCATGGAGCCCTCGGGCGTCCTGGCGCTCGTGAGCCACGAGCCCTTCCTGTCGACCTTCATCCACCATCTCACCGGGCGGACCGTCGAAGTGAAGAAGACGAGCTGCACGGTGCTCCGCTGGGACGGGGAGGGTTTTCGGTTCTCCGGTCACCTCACGGCGGCGGAACTGCGGGAAGGTTGATCAGCTCCCTCGCGATCTCCCGGCCGACCTCGGCCAGGACGCGGTTGTGGGCCGCGACGAGGTCTTCGATGCCGTTCCCGGCCACCGGTTCCGCCAGGTCCACGCGGCGGAAGAGGACCATGCGGCCGGTGTCGGAACGGGTGGCCATCCAGGTGGCCCGGAACCGGAGGGTGCCTCCGGGCGCGCCCTCGCACTGATGGACGTCCAGAGAGACTCGGCAGGCGGCCCCTGCCTGCTCGCCCAGGGGGGAGGGCACGACGACGACGCCCTCCAGGGTTGACGCCAGGTTCTCGACCAGGACGCGCTGCATGTCCTTCTCGAGGGAGTTCCCCCAGCGGTGCACGGGCGACAGCCGATGTCCGTCCCCGCCATCCGCGAGCACGACCTGGGGTCTCTGGAGCAGCTCCGGCACCTCCACGGGCATGATCTCCAGGGCGAGGAGGCCCTTCGGGGAGAAGGGCTTCTCCGCCGCGGAGGCGAGGGGGCTCAGGGTGTGGAAGACGGCCTCGGGCGAGGGACTCCTGCAGGCTCCGAGCAGCAGCAGGCCGAGGCACGCGAGGGACGGGGTCCGCTTGGTCATTTCCCTTTCTCCTTGCCCCAGACGATGGATTCCGGATTCCGCTCCAGGGTGTCCGCCAGGCCGCGCAGGGCGCGGGAGGCCGCGGCGAACTCGTCCAGTGCGCGCCTCAGGTCCTGTTGCACCGGGGAGTCGGACCTCAGGGTCTTCTCGAGCGAGGCCAGGGCGGTCTGCGCCTGGACCAGGGTCGCCTTGGCCTGGGGCGCCGTCTCGCGGTCGAGCCGCTCCATCAGGGCGGAGGCCTGCCGCAGGGTTTCCCGCAGGGCGGGGATGCTGGCCCTCAATTCGCCGGCGATGTCCTCGATGGGCAGTTTCTGGAGCCGGTCCATGAAGCTGGTGAGGTTGGTCACCAGGGCGCCCATGGTGGTCGGGATGGTCGGGATCCTCAGGTATCTCCCCTGGCGGTCCACGGTCCGGGAGGGGGCCTGGGGATGGAAGTCCAGGTCCACGAAGAGGCTGCCCGTCAGCAGGGAACTCATCTTGAGCTGGGCCCGGAGCCCCCTGGAGACCAGCTTCCCGACCACGTCGTCCATCGAAGCCAGCCGGCCTCCTCCCGTCATGGAAAGGCGCTCGGGTTCGAGGGCGATCAGCACCGGAACGTGGAATTCCAGCTTCTGCGCCTGGAACTCCAGCTTCAGGTCCTCCACCTGCCCGACCTTGATGCCCCGGAATTCCACGGGTGCGCCCCGCGTCAGGCCCCGCACCGACTCGTTGAAGTCCAGGAGGTAGTAGTGGCGGTCCTGGTAGATCTTCTCGTAGATCCGGTCGTGGCTCGCGTAGAGGGCGAAGACGTGGCCCGGCGGCATCGGCTCCGCGTTCTCGAGGCTCACGGGATTCTCGAAGGAGACTCCGCCCAGGAGCAGGTCGATCATGGAATCCGAGCTCATGCGGATGCCGTTCGTGTCGAGGGTGACATCCACGCCTCCGACGTTCCAGAAGCGGGTGTCCTTGCGCACCTGCTTGTGGTACGGAGCCCGGACGAACACCTTGATCGTCACCGACTGGCCGTCGGGCGCCAGGTCGTAGCCGGCCACGTCCCCCACGGGAATCTGCCTGAAGTAGACGGGGGAGCCGATGTTCAGGGACCCCAGTTTCTCGGCGCGCAGGGTGAGGATCTGGCCCTCCTCGTGGTCCGTGACGATGGGGGGATTCTCCAGGCCGACGAACTGCTTCGGAGGGGCGCCCGGAGCCCCGGGATCCATGCTGATGTAGGCTCCCGAGAGCAGGGTCCCCAGGCCCGAGATCCCGCTCGTGCTCACGCGGGCCCGGACGATCCAGAACCGGCTGCTGCCGGAGAGGAGTTCCGCGGCGTCCCGGGTGAGCTCCGCGGTGACCTCGACGTTGGCGCGGTCGTGTCCCAGCTTGATGGACTTGACCACCCCGACCTCCACGTTCTTGCACTTGATCTTCGTGCGGCCCGCTTCCAGCCCCTCCGCGTTCTGGAAGGTGAGCGTGAAGGTCGGGCCCTTGTTCACGAAGGCGTTGAAGGCCAGCCAGACGCCGATGAGCGTGGCCACGAGCGGGATCAGCCACACGGTGGGCAGGCGGCGCCGGATCCGGAGGACGGGCGCGGGTTCCGGTTCGAGCGTTTCAGGGGCCGGACTGGGTTCGTTCATGAGGCATCCAGGGCGCGGCGCGTCATCTCGTCCCAGATGATGCGCGGATCGAAACTGTGGGACGCGAGCATGGTGGCGACGACGACCAGGGCGAAGGCCATGGCGGCCGGCCCCGGCTCGATGGTGGCGAGCGTTCCCATGGACACCACGGCGACCATGAGCGTGACCACGAAGATGTCCACCATGGACCACCGGCCGATGGCGACGGTGAGCCGGTAGAGGCGGACCCGGGTCTCGGGGCTCCACCGGGAGTGGCGGTGCACGGAGAGGAGGAGGCCGCTGAGGATGACGATCTTGAGGAGGGGCACGACGATGCTCGCGAAGAAGATGAGGAGCGCCAGCGGCCATGAGCCCGATTCCATGAAGTAGATGATGCCTCCCATGATCGTGTCCGTCCGCTCCCGGCCGAAGGACACCACCCGCATCACGGGCAGCATGTTGGCCGGGACGTAGAGGATCACCGCCGTGGCCAGCAGGGCCCAGGTGCGGTGGAGGCTCTCGGGCTTGCGGCTGTGGAGCGTCGCGCCGCACCTGGGACAGATGTCGCGCCCCCCCAGGGGCGAGAGGCGCCCGCAGGCGTGGCAGCTCACCAGGCGGGCGTCCTTCGCCGTCAGGGGGCCGGCGCCCGTCATGGCGTCTCCTCGAGGGCGTCCCAGACCGCGGCCGGATCCAGGGAAGTGTCCAGGGCGGCCATGGCCACGGTGAAGGCGGCCAGCGCGTAGACCGATGCGCCGGGCGCGACCTCGGCCATGTCGCCGAGCTTCACGTAGGCCACGAGGATGCCCAGGAGGAAGACCCCGGCCATGCCCCAGGGATGGAATTCCTGGATGATCCGGAAGATGCGCATGGTCCATGGCGTCGCGCGCCGGCGCCTGGCCCGCACGAGCACGAGGACGAGGCCGGCGAGGTAGACCGGCGGTCCCAGGACGACGGTCGTGATGAGGATGGCGGCGAGCCACGGCCAGCCCAGGGAGACCAAGGCATGCACGCAGCCTGGAATCGTGGCCAGCTGGATGGATCCGTGGAGCTGGAGCACCAGCAGCGGGAAGGCGTTGGCCGCGCCGAACAGCGCCAGGGCCACGAAGGCGATCGAAAGGGGCATGTCCAGGGAAGGGGGCGTCCCCCTGCGGAGGAAGGCCCCGCAGCGTCGGCAGATGGCTGTCTCGTCCCTGGAAAGAGCGCCGAGGCGATACAGGAGATCACATTCCGGACATGCCATGAGCCTGGACCTGGTCAACCTCATCCTCGAGAAAACGTATGGGGATTATGAGCCAGGGGACGCGGCCGGTCCACCCGATCCGCAGTTCCGGGCGGAACCCCGGGGCCGGGAGGAGAACGCCCCGGGTGGGGCTTCTTCCCGGGGTCCAAGTGTGGTGAGCTGTTTCCATGAAACGCCCGAGCCCCACCTTCGCGACCCTGTCCTCCGGCCTGAAGCTCCACTACCGCGTCCAGGGGGAACCCGGCGCGCCGTGGATCGTACTGGTCAACGGCCTGCTCTCGGACACGACCATGTGGGCGGGGGTCCTGCCGGGGCTGACGCGGGACTTCAGGGTCCTGACCTTCGACTCCCGGGGCCAGGGACGCTCCGAGGTCCCCGACGACGGGCCCTGCACCGTGGGGACCCTGGCGGAGGATGCCTGGGAGCTGCTGGCCGTGCTGGGGATCCGGGAGCCCTGGCTCCTGGGGCTCTCCAACGGCAGCTCCATCTCCCTGGAACTGCTGGCGGCCCATCCGGAGGCCTTCGCCGGCGGGGTGTTGACGAGCTGCATGCCGCGCATCGACTTCACGACCAAGCTCAGGATCCAGCACTGGATCCACTGCCTCGACCTGGGCGGGCCGCTGATGCAGTTCGACGCGGCCGCCCCCTATCTGTGGGGGGACCGGTTCCTGGAACAGCGGCACGGCGTCCTCCGCGCCTATCATCGGGTGATCGCGTCGGGGCGGGGGCACATGGATGAAGACCGGGGTATCGATATGTACAAAGGAGCCCGCCTCCAGATGGAGGGGATCCTCGACTGGGACATCCGGGAGCGGCTGGGGAGGATCAAGGCCCCGGTGTTGCTGATTTGTGGGGCCGAGGACCTGTTGACGCCTCCTTGGAAATGCCTCCAGACGGCCCAGGGAATTTCCCATAGCCGGTTCGAGCTGGTCCCGTCCATCGGGCACGCCTTCCCGGTGGAGGATCCGAAGAAGTATGTGGAATATGCCCTCTCATTTATTGACAAAACGATAATGAAGACGGAAAAGCATGGCTGAAAACGCCAAAGTGAGCCATACTTTGACGTTCCACATCAAACCGCGCGTGTTTTTTTAACTCCCCCGGGAGGGGAAGACTATGTCGACCGCAGTGCCATCGCCCGCCATCCTCAGCCTCCAGGAGCTGAAGGAGGTCTCCATCGGCCGCTTGGCGGAGATGGCCAAGGCCTACGCGATCGAGAATCCCCTCGGACTGCGCAAGCAGGAGCTGATCTTCCGCCTCCTGGAAGCCCAGGCCCGCAAGGAGGGCATGTTCTTCGCCGAGGGCGTCCTGGAAGTGCTCCCGGAAGGTTTCGGCTTCCTTCGCGCCCCCGAGCACAACTACCTGGCGGGACCGGACGACATCTACGTCTCGCCCAGCCAGATCCGCAAGTTCAACCTGCACTCGGGAGACACCATCTCGGGAATGATCCGGCCTCCGAAGAACGAGGAGAAGTTCTTCGCGATGCTGCGCATCGATGCCATCAACTTCGATCCTCCCGCGGTGACCCAGGACAGGGTCCACTTCGACAACCTCGTGCCCCTCTATCCGACGGTCATGCTGAAGATGGAGCGGGATCCCCAGGAGCTCTCGACCCGCTCCATGGACCTGATGACGCCCCTGGGCAAGGGGCAGCGCGCCCTGATCGTCGCCCCCCCGCGCACCGGCAAGACGGTGCTCCTCCAGAACATCGCCAACTCCATCACGGCCAACCATCCGGAAGTCTTCCTCCTCGTGCTGCTCATCGACGAGCGCCCGGAGGAGGTCACGGACATGGAGCGGCACGTGAAGGGGGAGGTCGTCTCCAGCACCTTCGACGAGCCCGCCACCCGGCACGTCCAGGTGGCCGAGATGGTCATCGAGAAGGCCAAGCGGCTCGTGGAGCACAAGAAGGATGTCGTGATCCTCCTGGACTCCATCACGCGCCTGGCGAGGGCCTACAACACCGTGGTGCCGCCCTCCGGGAAGGTGCTTTCGGGCGGCGTGGATTCCAACGCCCTGCAGCGTCCCAAGCGGTTCTTCGGCGCGGCGCGCAACATCGAGGGCGGCGGCAGCCTCACCATCGTCGCCACGGCCCTGATCGAGACGGGTTCGCGCATGGACGACGTGATCTTCGAGGAGTTCAAGGGCACGGGCAACAGCGAGATCGTGCTGGACCGCAAGCTCTCCGACAAGCGGGTCTTCCCCTCCATGGACATCGGCAAGAGCGGCACCCGCAAGGAGGACCTCCTCATCGACGCCGCCCGGCTCCAGAAGATCTGGGTGCTCCGCAAGATCCTTTCCGCCTCGGGCCCCGTGGAGAGCATGGAACTGCTCCTGGACCGCCTGGGCAAGACCCGGAACAACGACGAGTTCCTGGCCAACCTCCAGGACACGGGCGGGGGACGGCGCCAGGGATGAGAAGAGGGCCGGAACCGGCCCCCTTCCCGCGGATACTGGGGTGGATCACCCGTTCGTCAGGGGGTTCGTGTAGGCGCTGGACTGCCAGTACATGGAGAGCAGCAGGGCCTGCAGGTCCGTGGACTGGCCCTGGGCATTCCCGCTCGCGGCGGACGAGGCGCCCGCATCCTGGAGGGCCTCGTCCAGCTCCGTCCAGGCCGTCTGGGCCGCGCTGGCGTCGCCGGACGCGAGGGCGGTGCCGAGCGTGGAGAGCAGATCGCTGAAGTCGCTGGAGCCCGTGCCCTGGCTGTCCGTCTGGCCGGCGGCCTGGAGGTGCTCCTGGATGGTCTCGTAGAGGGACTGGGCGGAGGTCAGGTCCCCCGACTCGATGAGCGCGGCGAGGTTGTCCATGTCGTTCTTCAGGGGATTGGATGACGAGCCCGGCTGGCCGGCGCTGAAGGAGGCCAGGCTGGACTGCATGGTGTCCCAGGCGGCCTGGGCGGCGGTGAGGTCCCCCGAATCCAGGGCGGTGCCGATGGCCGCGAAGTCGCCGGCCAGGGGATCCTCGCCGCCCTGCGCGCCGCTCATCTTCTCCTGCATGGCTGCGTAGGCCTTCTGGGCGCCTTCGAGGTCCCCGGAGGAGATCAGGCCGCCCAGCTCGTCGAAGTCCGTCTTGAAGGGGTTGTCCTCCTGGGTCCGGGCCAGCCACTGGCCCTGTGTGGAGATGCTGAGGGAATCCTGCTGGGCGCCCAGCAGGCTGAAGAGGTCCTCGCTGCTGCTCGAGGCGCTGCTCGACTTGCCCAGCTGCGAGATCAGGCCGAGGGCCTGGATGTCGTAGCTCCCGATCGAAGTGATGCTCATGCGTTCCTCCCGGCTTGGTGTGGATTCGTCCGGGAAGCCGCGTGCAAGGGGCCTGCCAGCTCCGGAGGCGCCCGGGCGGCCCGGAGCCGGGGGCCGGAACCCGAACGGTCCGTTTCCGCCGCCGAAGGTTGAAGGCCGGGGGGTGGGTGGACGGGGCCGGGATCTCCCGGCGTCGCCGGCCGGGACCAGCGCGTCGCCAACTCATGCAAGACGAGAGGATAAAGAGACAGGGCAGATTCGGCACCCCGGGAAACGGCGCCGTGTCCGGTCGCGTACGGCAGGCAAGGCGGGACGAGGATGCATCCGGCGGGTCGAACTGGACGTTCGGCGGTAGATTCAAGGCATCCGGCCCGCGCTCCCTTCATTCGGCCGGGTGGGCTGTTTTCATGAATTGGAGCCGGCTGGTCCGGCCGTTCTCGTTCCCAGGGCCTCGCCATGCGGCAGGAAGTCATCAGGTCATCCCTCCTTCACCGGGTCCGCCAGCGGACCAACCTGGTGCTGGTGAGCCTGGTGGGCGGAATCTTCTGCATCTTCCGCCTGACTGCGGACATGCGGGGCCCGTTCCTGGCGGAACTGGTGCTTCCGTTCGTGCTGCTCTACGCGCACCTGGCCCTGTCGCCCATCCCCTGGCAGTGGACGGGGGACGACGAACCGCGGGCCGGCCTGGGCCGGGGCTTCCTGCAGGCCCTGGTCTTCAACGCGGCCTGGATCGGGCTGGCGATGGCCGGCCTGTTCCTGTTCGCCGGGCCTCCGAAGGGCGGGTTCATGGACCAGCCTCCGCCCCCGCCGCCGGGCTCCATGCCGCCGCCGATGGGGCCGCGGATCTTCCGGCCGGAGTGGACCCTGGGCATGCTCAACCTGGCCTTCGGGATCATCTTCGGATGGGTCTTCGCCGAGAAGGAGGCCACCGAGGCGCGGGAGCGGCTGACGGCGGACCTGCTGCGCCAGTCCAGGTCCAAGGCCCTGCAGAACCAACTCGAGCCGCACGTGCTCTACAACGCGCTGAACAGCCTCTCCGAACTGGTCTACGAGGATCCGCTGGCGGCGGAGGAAGTGATCGCGCGGCTCGCGGACCTCTACCGGATGCTCACGATCCACGGGAAGGCCGACCGGATCCCCCTGGGGCAGGAACGCAAGCTGGTCGAAGCCTACTTGGCCATGGAACAGATGCGCCTGGGGGAGCGGCTGGCGGTAGTGTGGGACTGGCCGGCCAGCGCGGACGAGATCCTGGCGCCTCCCCTGTTCCTCCAGCCCCTGGTGGAGAACGCCATCAAGCACGGGATCAGCCCCTCCGACCAGGGGGGGACGCTCGTCATCTCCTGCGTGAAGATCGGGCCTGCCGTCAAGCTCTCGGTGAGGAATTCGGGCTGTGCCCCGCGCGAGGGCGCCCCGCGCGGGGTCGGGCTGGGCAACCTGGAGAGCCGCCTGCAGCTCTGGACGGAAGCCGCGGGGCGGTTCAGCCTGGGGAGCCAGGACGGCTGGACGACCGCCAGGATCGAATGGACACAAGGGGCGACGGCATGAACGGGCAGAGACTGAAGGTCGTGGTCGCCGAGGACGAGGCGCTCAGCATGAAGCGCCTCGTGCGGCTGCTCCAGGAGGCCGGGTGCACGGTGGTGAACCGGTTCTCCGAGGGGCGCGGGGCCATGGAATGGCTCCAGCACCACAAGGAGCTGGACGCCGTGTTCCTGGACATCCACATGCCGAACCTGGACGGCCTCGCCATCCTGAAGGAACTGAACGGCCAGATCCCCGTGGTGCTCACCACCGCCTTCGCGGAGCACGCGGTGGAGGCCTTCGACTCCGAGGCGGTGGACTACCTGCTGAAGCCGGTCACGGCCTCCCGGCTGGAGAGGGCCCTCAAGCGGATCGAGGCCAGGAAGAGCGCGGCCCAGCCCGCCCCGGCTCCCGCGCCGCCGCCGGGGCCCCTGCGGTATCCCATCAACGCGGGGGAAGGCGTGGTGCTCGTCGACCTCCACAAGACCACCTATTTCGAGGTGGAGAACGAGGTGGTCTGGGCCCACGCGGGAGGGAGGCTCCGCACCCAGTGGACCTCGCTGGGCGAGGTGGAGGCGGTGTTCCCGAACTCCGGGATGCTGCGGGTCCACCGGCATCTCCTCGTGCGTCCGGAGGCCGTGATCGGCCTGAAGCCGGCCCCGGGCGGACGCGCCATCGTCCGGCTCCTCGGCGGCGAGGAGATCGAAGCCAGCCGGGGCGGCGCACCTCGGCTCCGCGAGCGCCTGGGGTTGTAGCGGGGCTCGCCGATCCGCTCAGGGGAACCATGAAGACGAGAACGAGACGAGGATGGATCATCGGCTGGGCCCTTGCGGGCGTCCTGGCCGCGGGCGGCGCCTGGCGTCTGTGGAAGCCGGCGGACGAGGTGAGCTGGCGGTCGGCCCGGATCGAGCGCGGGGACGTCACGCAGCGGATCCAGGCCACGGGCACCCTGAACGCCCTGATCCAGGTGTCCGTGGGGACCCAGGTCTCCGGAGTGGTGACGGACCTCTACGCGGACTTCAACAGCCTCGTGAAGAAGGGGCAGGTCCTCGCCCGCATCGATCCCACGCTCATGGAGAACCAGCTGGTGGACGCGCGGGCGGCCCTGGACGGCGCCCAGGGAACCTATGCGAACGCCAAGGCGGACCTGGAGCGCTACCGGAACCTGGCGGCGGCGCAGCTGGTTTCCGCTTCCGACCTGAACGCCAAGGAGACGGCCTTCCGGACCGCCCGGGCGGGCCTCGAATCCGCCCGGGCCGCGCTGGGCAAGGCCGGCATCAACCTGAAGTACTGCACGATCAAGGCCCCCGTGGACGGGGTGGTCGTGTCGCGGATCGTGGACGTGGGCCAGACGGTCGCGGCCAGCCTCAGCACGCCCAACCTCTTCACGGTGGCCCAGGACTTGTCGCGGATGAAGCTCGAAGCGGCGATCGACGAGGCCGACATCGGGCAAGTCCAGGTCGGCCAGAGGGCCACCTTCACGGTGGACAGCTACCCGGACGAGACGTTCCAGGCGCAGGTCAGCGAAGTCCAGCTCAATCCGACGGTCAGCAGCAACGTGGTCACGTACAAGGTGGTGCTGGCCGTCGCCAACACCGCCCGGAGGAACCGGGGGCCCGCCGGGAACGGCGCCAACACCACGGCGCTCTACATCCCCAAGGGAAGCCCTGTCTACCAGGGCGACATGGCCTTGTTCCCCGGCATGACCGCGAACGTCTCCCTGGTGATCGACGAGAAGAAGGGGGTCCTGCGGGTGCCCAACGCGGCCCTCCGGTTCAATCCCGGGACGGCGTCGAAGATCCAGGGCGGCGGGCAGGAAGGTGGCGCCCACCTCTGGATCCTCGAGCGCGGCGTGCCCCGGCGGCTCGAGGTCCGGACCGGCCTGAGCGACGAATACTTCACGGAGGTCACCGGCCCGGCGATCCGGGAAGGGCTGGCCGTGCTCGTGGGAACGGACAGCGCGCCGAAGACCCAGGCCTCCACCGCCCTGCCGGTCACCAAGTCCGCTGGGCCTCCTCCGCCGATGTAGGGCGGATCGATTCCTGTCCGTGGAAAGGCTGATCCGTGGGAATTCGTGATTTCCTCCTCCTGGCCCTCCAGGCCATGGTCCGCAACAAGACCCGGGCCATGCTGACCATGCTGGGCATCATCATCGGGGTCGGCTCGGTGGTGGCGATGATCGGCATCGGCGAGGGCTCCAGGCGGGCCTCCCTTGCGATCGTCCAGAGCATGGGCTCCAACACCCTCATCATCTTCAACGGGGGCAGCGGCGGCGCGAACAGCCGGATGGGCCCCATGGGACTGGGCAGCGTCGAGGTCCTCAAGGAGGAGGATTCCGCGCTGATCGAGCGGGAGCTCGGGGCGTCCAGCGTCGTCGCCTCCACGCCCCAGGTGCGGACCTCCGCCGCCGTGGTCTACAAGGCCAACAACTACCTGACCAGCATCCAGGGCACCGGCCCGCGGTTCGACCGCATCCAGGGGTGGGAGCTGGGGGAGGGGCGGCTGTTCTCCGAACGCGACATCCGGAGCCAGGCCAAGGTCTGCCTCCTGGGCACCACCGTGGTCTCCAGCCTGTTCCCGGAGGGCGGCGACCCCGTCGGGAAGGTCCTCCGCATCGGGAAGCTGCCCTTCGAGGTCGTCGGAGTGCTGGCGTCCAAGGGCGCGGGGATGATGGGGGACCAGGACGACGTCGTCATGGCCCCCTACACGACGGTCATGCGCAAGATCATGGGCCGCGACCGCATCCAGAACATCCTGGTGAGCGCCCAGGAGGGGAAGGCGGACCTCGCGGAGGCGGAGATCAAGGCCCTCCTGCGCCAGCGGATGCGGCTCACCGCCAAGGACGAGGACCCCTTCACGATCCGGAAGCAGGACGACCTCGTGAAGATGATGAACCAGCAGGCGGACGTGATGACGATGTTCCTGGCCATGGCTGCGGGCATCTCCCTGATCGTGGGGGGCATCGGCATCTCCAACATCATGCTGGTGAGCGTCCAGGAGCGGACCCGGGAGATCGGCATCCGGCGGGCCGTGGGCGCCCGCCGCAGGAACGTGCTCCTCCAGTTCCTCGCGGAGGCGGTGGCCCTGGCCCTGGCCGGCGGCCTCCTGGGGATCGTCCTGGCGGCCATCGCGCTGGCGGTCCTCAAGGACTTCTCCTCCATCCCGGCCGCCGTCGCGCCCTGGTCCGTGGGCCTGGGCATCGGCTTCAGCGCCGTCGTGGGCGTCACGGCGGGCATCCTGCCCGCCGTCAAGGCGGCCAGCCTGGATGTCATCGAGTCCCTGCGCTACGAGTAGGTGTATGTTGGGGGGCATGCTCATGCGCGCCATGCTCCTGGACCATCCGGGCGTCCCCCTGCGCCTCGCCTCCCTGGAAGTCCCGAGCCCGGGGCCAGGGCAGGTGCTGGTGAAGGTCTCCGCCTGCGGGGTGTGCCGGACGGACCTGCACGTGGCCGACGGCGAGCTGGCCTCTCCCAAGCTGCCGCTGGTCCTGGGACACGAGATCGTGGGCGAGGTGGCCGGCCTCGGTCTTGGCGTGGGGGGGCTCGAGCCGGGCCAGCGCATCGGCGTGCCCTGGCTGGGCCGCACCTGCGGCTGCTGCGCCTACTGCAGGACGGACCAGGAGAACCTCTGCGATTCGGCCGCGTTCACGGGCTACACCCTGGACGGCGGCTACGCCGAGTACACGGTGGCCGAGGCCCGGTTCTGCTTCCCGCTGCCCGTGGACGGTCGGGCGGTCGAGGCGGCCCCGCTGCTCTGCGCCGGGCTCATCGGCTACCGCGCCTATCGGATGGCCGGTCCGGCGCCTCGGCTGGGGATCTACGGCTTCGGGGGCGCGGCCCACATCCTCACCCAGGTCGCCGTCCAGCAGGGCCGGGAGGTCTTCGCGTTCACCAAGCCGGGGGACGCGGACGGGCAGGCCTTCGCCCGGACCCTGGGCGCCGCCTGGGCCGGGGGTTCCGACGAGGCGCCGCCCGTCCTCCTGGACGCCACCCTGATCTTCGCGCCGGTGGGCGCGCTCGTCCCGGCGGGGCTCCGGGCCGTGAGGAAGGGGGGCGTCGTCGTCTGCGCCGGGATCCACATGTCCGATATTCCCGCCTTCCCCTACGCGCTCCTCTGGGGAGAGCGGACCGTGCGGTCCGTGGCCAACCTGACCCGCCGGGACGGCCTGGAGTTCTTCGAGGCGATCCGGACCTGCCGGGTGCACACGAAGGTTCGGACCTACGGCCTCGAACAGGCCAACGAGGCCCTGGACGATCTCCGGGCGGGGCGCTTCCAGGGGGCCGCCGTGCTGGCCTTAGGGGAGCCGTGACGTACGGGGCCTTCCGCGGCCGGCCGGGAACGGTCCCGGAGTCTTGAGCCCATGGAATCCGGGGGTGCGATGACGGTTCGAGGATGGAGCACCGGGGCGAGGGCAGCCTGCCTGGCCGGAGTCCTGCTGGCCGGCGGCGGGCGGGGCCGCGCGGACGGGGTTCCCGCCTCCATGGACTGGCGCCCTCCCGCGACGGACCTCCTGGCCGATTCCGTCCATCACGCGCGGATGAAGTTCGCGCGCGAGGGGCCTCCGTACGCCTGCCATGCCCCGGGGCAGAGCCGGGAGATCGCGCGGAACCTCCTGCTCTGGCAGAACCCGGACGGCGGATGGCCCAAGAACAAGGACTGGTTCCAGGTCCTGGGAGCCGCCGAGCGCGCGGCCATCCTCGCGGGCAGGGGGAAGAAGGCGGACCGCAGCACCCTCGACAACGGAAGCACCTGGGGACAGCTTTCCTACCTGGCCCAGGTGCGCCGGCACTCCGGCACCACGGACTGCGACGCGGCCCTCCTCCGGGGCGTGGAATACCTGCTGGCCGCCCAGCGGCCTTCCGGCGGCTGGCGGGGCAGCGACGTCGACGCCGTCACCTTCAACGACCAGGTGATGGTGGGGGTGCTGCGCACCTTGAAGCAAGTGGCCGACGACCTTTCGCTCTATGGGTTCCTGGACGTCCGGCTGCGGTCCCGGGCGCGCGAGGCCTTCGGGCGGGGCCTGGCGTGCCTGTTGCGGTGCCAGGTCCGCGTCGACGGGAAGCTGACGGCCTGGGGCCAGCAGCACGACCACGGGACCTGCCGGCCCGTGTGGGGGCGCCGGTACGAGCCTCCGGCGCTGGCGACACGGGAGAGCTGCGAGATCGTCGAGTTCCTGCTGGAGCTGGACAGGCCCTCGAAGGAGGTGGTCCGGGCCGTTCGTGCCGCGGCGGACTGGCTGGCGTCGGTCCGGATCGACGGCCGGCGCCTGGTCTCCATCCCGGCCGAGCCTGTCGTCGACCACTACCAGCTCAGCACGACGGACTGGGTCCTGGTCGAGGACCCGGCCGCTCCCCCGCTGTGGGCGAGGTTCTACGATCCCCGTAGCCGGAAGCCGGTGTTCTGCTCGCGCGAAGGCGTCCTGCTCGACCGGTACGAGGACCTCACCCGGGAGCGGCGGACCGGCTACGAATGGCTCGGCACCTGGCCCGCGGCGCTGCTGCGGGACCGGATTCCGGCTTGGCGGGGGCGCCCGTGAACGGAGGAATCCAGGACCAGCCGCGGGGAGGCCGCTCCGGGAGGGGGCTTTCCATCCTCCTTCCGACCTGCTTCGTCGTTGCGGCCGCCCTGCTGTGCTGGGCATTCCAGAACTTCGAGTTCAATCCGGACGAGGGGGGGAACCTGATGAAGGCCCTCCTGGTGAACCGCGGCCACGCGCTCTACACCGAGGTATGGAGCGACCAGCCCCCGCTCTTCACCCACCTCCTCGCCCTCCTGTTCCGGTTCACGGGGCCTTCGGTCCTGGGGGGGCGGCTGCTGGTGGCGTGCTTCTCAGGCCTGCTGCTGTGGGGCGCGTACGACTACCTGCGCACCGCCGCCGGAACGGCGGCCGCTGTGGGCGGCTGCGCGCTGATCGTCGTGCTTCCCCACTTCGTCACGCTCGGCATCTCCGTGATGATCGGCCTTCCCGCGCTCGCCATGGCCGTCCTGTCCCTGGCCGCGTTCGCCCGCTGGCGCGGCGGCGGGCCGGCCTGGATGCTCGCCCTTTCGGCCGCCTTCCTGGCGCTGTCCGTGATGATCAAGGGCTTCACCCTGGCGCTGCTGCCCGCCTTCGCGGCCGGGATGCTCCTGGACCGGGGGCTCGGCGACCTGCGGCGGCGGCGGGAGGCGCTGCTCGCATGGAGCCTCGTGTTCTCGGCGGTAGCGCTCGCGGCCGGGGGCCTGCTGGCGGGAACCTCCGGGCTCGGCCAGCTCGTGGCGCCGCACTGGATGGCCCGCGACGCCTCCTTCTACAAAGGGATCGGATTCGCTTCCGCCGTGCGGCCGGCGAGGGAGATGCTCGTCCTCGGCGCCGCCGGAGGCGGCCTGGCCTGGTCGAAAAGGGACGGCTGCGCGCTCTACCCCGCGCTGTGGGGGGTCTCGGCCGCGCTGCTCCTCGCGTTCCACCGGCCGGTGTGGTTCCACCAGCAGCTGCTCGTGTCCATTCCGGCGGCCCTGCTGGCCGCGGAGCTCTTCACCGCGGGGCCCTGGCTGGCGCGCTGCCTCCGGGGCGGGCGGCGGAGGAGCGCGTTCGCCCTCGCGCTGGCCTGCCTGTGCCTGGCCCTGGTCGGGAGGCAGGCCCGGCGCACGTACCACAAGGCGGTCCCGTGGCTGGCGGCGGGGGACGAGCCCCTGCAGGCGGCGGACTGGAGACTGACGGCCCTCATGGCCCGGCATGCCGCCGCCACGCGCTGGGTCGTGACGGATCGGCCCATGTACGCCTTCCGGGCCAACCTGGAGGTGCCGCCCGAACTGGCGGTGGTCTCGGAGAAACGTCTCCTGGCAGGTTTCCTGGACGGACGGTTGCTCATGGCATGCATCGAGCGGTACCACCCCGGACAGGTGGCGCTGGTGCGCTTCCCCTGGCCCGGGGTGCGGCCGGTCCTGGAGGCCCGCTATCTCCAGATCCCCGGGGAACAGGGACGGGACCTGTTCCTGGAACCGAGGATGCTGGTGCCACACCCCAGACTCGCGAAAACAGGGCCTTGATTCTTGCTCCCTCACTTTAGTTTCGAATTGAAATCAATGGCCAGATTCGCCTGGATGATTGGTATCAATTCAATCTACTTATATTTTTATTTTTTATCCCTTTTATCCCTTTTATCCATGTTGTAAACATCTTTAAAAGATGAATGAACAAGGATGCAAGGGATGAAAGGGATGAAAGGGATGAAAACAAATCAAATCCTTGTGCGTAAAATCTTTGCACATCCATTTCGTGGTATGCAGAATGCCAGAATAACTTTTAATCTAGTGATATTAATATCATTTGTGTGCCGAATGTCCGGGTCGGATGGCGATCGTTCCATGCCTCTCGGTTAGGGCGGCGCCCAGGACGCTCGCGCACCATACTTGTCCTCGGCATTCCGCCGCCGACCAGGGACTTCCATGCCCCACGCCATCCTCGAATATTCCGACAACATCCTCGACGACGCGGACTACGTCCACATGTTCTCGCGGCTGCACGAGCTGCTGGTGGAGACCGGCGGCTGCCGACTCCAGGAGATCAAGTCCAGGGTCTATCGCGTGGACCACTACCGGGTCGGCGACGGGAACGAGAACAATTCCTTCGCGCACCTGACCATCCGGGTCAAGGAGGGGCGGCCCCCCGAGATGCTCCAGCGGATGGGCGAGGCGGCGCTTTCCCTGTTGAAGGAACACTATTCCCTCTCCCTGGAGAAACAGCGCTGCGACCTGACGGTGGAGATCCACCCGATGCGGCAGGACAGCTACTTCAAGATCAGCAGCGCCGGGAACTGAAGGCCGTCGTGCGGGGAGTGCGCGGGAAGCGATGACCGGGGCGCCGCAGGGGCCGTTCCCCTTTCTTCGCATAGAATGGGAGGTATGGCGGCCGGATGCCCGCCTTCGCCTCCCCACTCCCTCCACCGAGCGCCGCCCCTTGTCCTTTCCCCGCACCGCCTTCCTGATCGGCTCCCTCGCCATCGATCCGCCGCTGGTCATGGCGCCCCTCCACGAGATCACGGACCGGCCCTTCCGGAGGATGCTCCGCGAACTGGGCGGCGTCGGCCTGACCGTCTCCGAGATGATCAGCAGCGAGGCCCTGGTGCGCCATGCCTTCAAGGCCGAGCGCATGATGGCCTCCGAGGGGGAGCGCCCCTACGCCATGCAGCTCGCGGGCAGCGACCCGGACCGTCTGGCCGAGGCCGCCCGCATCGCCGAGGGGGCGGGGGCCGATATCGTGGACCTGAACATGGGCTGTCCCGCCGGCAACGTGACCAAGGGGGGCGCCGGCTCCGCCCTGCTGCGGGACATCCGCCTGGCGGAGGCCTGCGTCTCGGCGATCGTGAAGGCCGTGCGGGTGCCGGTGACCGTGAAGATGCGGGCGGGCTGGGACGCCAGCCAGAAGCAGCGGGCCGAATACCTCGACTTCCTTAAGATGTTCGAGGCCGTCGGCATCCAGGCCCTGGCCATCCACCCCCGAACGCGGTCCCAGCAGTACGAAGGGCATGCGGACTGGAGCCTCATCGCCAAGGCCGTCGAGGCGGGGACTCCCTATCCCATCATCGGCAACGGGGACGTGGTCGTCGCCGAGGATGCCCACCGCATGGTGCGGGAGACAGGCTGCCAGGGCGTGATGATCGGGCGCGCCGCCCTGACGAATCCTTGGATCTTCCGGCAGGTGCTGGAGCCGGGTTTCCAGGTCACGGAGGCGCAGCGCATCGACCTGTGCGCGCGCTTCTTCAGGCTCCTCCTGGAGACGCTGGAGGAGCGGGAGGCCGTCCACAAGATCAAGAAGATCGGAGGCTGGTTCACCAAGGGCATCCGCCACGGCGCCCACTTCCGCCAGCGGCTGAACGAGATCCACGCGGCGGACGAGCTGATCCGCGAGCTGGAAGCCCTGAAGACCCTGTAGCCGAGGAAGCCCATGCAGATCCCCGAACGTTTCCAGGCCGTGCTCTTCGACATGGACGGCACCCTCGTCGACAACATGGACTTCCACGCGCGGGCGCTGCTGGAAATGGCGAAACGGCACTTCGGCGTCGAGCTGGACTCCGACCAGGCCAACCGCGATTTCTCGGGCATGAAGAACGCGGAGATCTTCGAAATCCTCGCGAGGCGGCCGATCACGCCGGAGGAGGCCACGGCCTGGGAGACCGAGAAGGAGGAACTCTACCGCGAGATCTACCGGCCCCACCTGAAACCCGTGCGCGGGGTGCGGGAGCTCCTGGCCAGGCTTCGCGGGGCGGGCGTCGGGCTGGCCGTGGCCAGTGCGGCCCCCCGCGGGAACCTCGCCTTCGTGCTGGACGGCCTCGAACTGCGGCCGCTGTTCGACGCGGTCGTCGGGCAGGACGACGCGGCCAACGGCAAGCCCGCGCCGGACCTCTTCCTGGCGGCGGCGTCCCGGCTCGGCGTCGATCCTTCGGCGTGCCTCGTCTTCGAGGACGCGGTGAACGGCGTGCTCGGGGCCCGGGCGGCGGGGATGTCGGCCGCCGGCCTCGCCACGGCCTGCGGGCCCGAGGAACTGCTCGCGGCGGGCGCGGCGTGGGTCATGCCCGACTTGTCGTCGCTTCCGGTCGACCTGGAGCGCCGTCTTTTCGGCTGACTGGCCCAGGAGCCGGGTTTCCGCGTCAATCCTCGACGGCCGTCCGGGCCAGGCGGACCCTCTTGCGCGTCGGATCGCAGTGGAGAAGGATCCAGTCTCCGAGGCGCCCCGCGAACCTACCGCAGGCTCCTCCGGCGGAATCCCGCCGCGTTCGGACATCCAGGCAGACCTTTTCGCCGCGCCGCGTGACGAAATACTCCCGCTTGAACGCCTCGATCATCCCGTGGTGCTCGAAGCAGGCCCGGAGGTAGCTTCCGGAGGGGGGAGCGACCGTCTTCGCATAGTGCATCCGCCTGAGCATCTCGTTCCAGAGATGGAGGAACGTGGCGCCCTGGACGCTCGTCGCCACGGTATTCCGCGCCCTGGGATCCAGGACCTGTTTCGCCTGGCTGTAGTGGATGGGATAGAAGGAATCCTGCGGGGAGGCCAGGTGCTGCATCCCGTTTGCATGGATGCCCCGGGTCATGAGGTCCGGGCCGGTCTGGCCGAACAGCACGCCCCGGCCCATCGTCGTGGCGGTCGTGTAGAGCCAGTCCATCAAGGGGTGTCCGGCCGGGAACTTCATGATCGCCACGTTGTAGCGTCCGGGTTCCTCCGGGGCGAAGACGACTTCGGCCTCCGGGAGATCGGACGCCAGGCAGAGGACGTCCGTGTCGACCCACCACCCCCCCTTCTCGGCCAGCAGCTTGTACCTGAACAGGTTCGCGAACCCGGCCGGGCTGCCCTTGCCGTGCCCATCCCGGTAGCGGAAGACCTGTTCCCGGGGCTGGATGGCTCCGGCGTCCCTCAGGGTGCATCCCTCGGGCAGCCCGCGGAGTTCTTCGTAGGCGTAGAGCTCGAACTCGTGACCGTGCACCAGGAAGGAGCGGATGCAAAGGATCTCGAGCGGAGAGAGCGCCTTTCCGATCCACAGGCTCTGGAACTTGGCCATCAGGTTCCCTTCGGAAGGAAGGCCGTTCCTCCAGCGTGGAGGAGGCCCGGTTGGGGGACGGATTCCTCATTGAAGCACATCCCGACGGGCTCGGACCTCGAAAAGGGCATTCCGGGATCAGTCGGATGGATCGGGGATCCTGGGCAGGGGCTGCGGGATTTCGGCCGTGAATTCCGCCCATCGTCCGTGTTCGGCCTGGGCGTCGATGTGCCCGCCGTGGAGGTGGACGATGCGCCAGGAGGTGTAGAGTCCGAGGCCGGTCCCCTTGCGGGTCCGAAGCTCGGGGGTCTGCAGGCGGCCGAACTTCCGGAAGAGCTTCACCCGCTCCCCGGGCGGCCAGCCGGGACCCTCGTTGTAGACGCTCACCCGGAAGCCGGCCGCTTCCCGCTCGGCGCGCACCCGGATCAGGCCCCCCTCGTTCCCGTACTTCGAGGCGTTGCCCACGAAGTTGACCAGGACGATCTTCAGCAGGGCGGGATCCACTTCCACTTCGAAGGGCGTGGGCGGGTACATCCGCTCCAGGACCTGCTTCTTCTCCTGGACCTGGGGCAGGACGAGATCGATGGCCGGCTCCAGGATCCCGGAGACCAGGTCCACCTTCGCGGGGGCCACCCGGAGGGTTCCGCCCTCCATCCGGGCCAGGTCGAGGTAGTTGCGCACGAGGTCCAGGAGGTATTCGCCCTTCCTGATGAGCTTCTCCAGCTTGGCGGTCTGCCTCGGCTCCATGGGGCCCAGGTAGCCCTGGCTGAGCACCCGCGCATCGGTGATCATGCTGGCCACCGGGTTCTTCAGTTCGTGGCTCACGAACCCGAGCACTTCCGTGTAGGCCTGGTTCGCGGCGGTCAGCTGTTCGATCCGCCACGCCTTCTCGACGGCCTGGGAGAGGCGCTCCGCGATCAGCCGCCAGAGCCGCACGTGGTAGGGCGTGTAGCTGCGGGGTTCCCGGGAACTCAGGAAGAGCAGGCCCACCGGGCGGTCTTCCACCGAGAGGGCGCAGGTCAGGCTGGAACGAACCCCTTCCCGGACGAGGATGCCTGAGGAGACGCTCCGGGGATGCTCCTCCAGGTAGGCCGCCAGGTCGTAGATGATGCGGGGCGATCCGCTCTCGAGGACGGTCCGGAGGCTGGAGCGGCTGATGTCCTCCGAATAGCCCTTCTTCAGGTGGACAGGTTCGTAGAGTGCCCGGGTCCAGTGGGCGGTGACCCGGCGCCCCTCGTCCTCGAGGAAGGACAGGCCGATCCGGTCGCAGGGGTAGAGCGCCCGGATCGTGTCGAAGAGGAAGTCCATCAGGTCGTCCAGGGAAGCCGCCGCGGCGACCTTCTGGTTGATGAGGTCGAGGACGGCCTGCTCCTCGCGGGGGAAGCGCTCGTGATCCCCCGGCAGCGCGTGGAGGAAGTGGAGGACGGGGTTGGAATCCGGCATGGCGCCCCCGGGGATGCTGTGGCGAGCATGCGAAGGCCGGACGAATGCCCGGCCTTCGCGGGTTTCCGGCTCTAGCCTACTCGATGTACTTGCCGCGCAGGGTGTAGTGGGTGTGCAGGAGCTTGTGGCTCCGGTGGCCGCAGGGGCCGTCCGTCAGGAACTCCTTGTAGATGGTGAGCACGTCGGGGTTCTCGTGGGACTTGCGCACCACGTAGGCGGCGTCCTCCGCGTAGATCGCCTTGGCGCGGGCCATGCGGATCTCCGGGGAGGTGGGGATGGGCTGGCCACCGCCGCCGATGCATCCGCCGGGGCAGCCCATGAACTCGATGAAGTGGCACTGGCTGAACTTGCCGCCGGCCTTGATGTCCTCCATGACCTTCTTGGCGTTGGCGGTGCCGTGGGCCACGGCGACCTTCAGGGTGGCGCCCTTGAGCCAGTTCCAGTCGGGGACCAGGTGCTTGAGGATGTCCGGCACCGGGCCCACCTGCGGGATGGTCAGCTCCATGTACTTCACGCCGTCGAAGCCGCGGACGGGGATGATGTCCGCGTGGTCGAAGAGGTTCTCGACCTTCAGGCCGGTCACCAGCTCGATGACCGTGCGCAGGGCCGCCTCCATCACGCCGCCGGTGGCGCCGAAGATCACGCCCGAGCCGGTGGCCGTGCCGAAGGGCGCGTCGAAATCGGACTTCGGGAGCTTGGGCAGCTCGAGGCCCGCCTCGCTGATCATCTTGGCCAGCTCGCGGGTGGTGAGGCCGTAGTCCACGTCCTTGAAGCCGCTGTCGTCCATCTCGGGGCGGTTGCACTCGAACTTCTTGGCCGAGCAGGGCATGAGGGCGACCGTCACGATGTCCTTGGGATCGATGCCGTGCTTCTGGGCGTAGTAGGTCTTGATGACCGCGCCGAACATCTGCTGGGGGCTCTTGGCGGAGGACAGGTTGGGGATGTATTCGGGGTAGAAGTGCTCCAGGTACTTCACCCAGCCCGGGGAACAGCTGGTGAACTGCGGCAGGGCGATCCCCGGCTCCTTGCCCACGAGGGCCTTGTAGAGGCGGAGGATCAGTTCCGTGCCTTCCTCGATGATCGTGAGGTCGGCGGTGAAGTTGGTGTCGAAGACCCGGTCGAAGCCGCACATCTTCAGGGCGGTGTTCAGCTCGAAGGTGAGCGGGGCGCCCGGGGCCAGGCCGAAGCACTCGCCGATGGCGGCCCGGGGGCTGGGGGCGGTCTGGATGACCACGTGCTTCCTGGGGTCGTCGATGGCGGCCCAGACCTCGTCCGTGGGGTCGTTGGCGCGCAGCGCGCCGGTGGGGCAGCGGTTGATGCACTGCCCGCAGTTGATGCAGACCACGTCGCCCAGGGGCTTGTCCTGGAAGGTCGTGATGTAGCTCCTGGAACTGCGCCCCGCCACCTCGATGGTGCCCACTTCCTGCAGGTCGATGCAGGTCCGGACGCAGCGGCGGCAGAGGATGCACTTGTTGTTGTCGCGGATCACGGAATAGCTGGAATGGTCGATCCCGTACTTCGGCTTCTCGGGATGTCCGAACCGGAAGAAGTCGACGCCGTATTCCTTCGCGAGGCTCTGCAGCTCGCAGTTGTTGTTGCGGCCGCAGGCGTAGCATTCGCCGTAGTGCTCGGAGAGCAGGAGGTCGATGATGTGGCGCCGCGCCTGGCGCACCTTCTGGGTGTGGGTGAGGACCTTGATGGGGGCCGTGACGGGATAGGCGCAGGCCGATTGGAGGGTGCGCTGGCCCTCCACTTCCACGACGCAGATCCGGCAGACGCCGGCCACGCACAGGTCGGGGTGGTGGCAGAGGGTGGGGATGCGCACGCCGATCTGCTGGGCGGCCTCGAGGATCGTGGTGCCCAGGGGCACCTTCACGTCCCGGCCGTTGATGTTGACGGTGACGGTTCCGCCGATGGCGTCGGGGCTGGACGGTCTTGGTACGGACATGGACTGCTGGCTCACCGGAGCCCGGCTGCCCGCTTCATCGCTAGGTGTCTGTGACATGCTCGACTCCTCGCTCGGTCACACGTGGGAAGGGGTTCGGCCCATGATCTCTTCGCGGAAGTGCTTCACCACGGAGAGGAAGGCGCTGGGGCTGCTCTGGCCGAGGCCGCACTTGGAGGCGATCTGCATGGTCTCCCCCAGGGCGCACAGTTCCTGCAGGTAGGCCATGGAACACCTGCCTGCCTTCAGGAGCTCGATGCCTTCCAGCAGCTTGGTGTTGCCGATCCGGCAGGGCGTGCACTGGCCGCAGGACTCGTCGACGAAGAAGTCCATGAAGTTGTGGAGCATGTCCAGCATGTCGCGCTGGGGTCCGAGGACGATGATGGAGCCGCCGGTGGGGATGTCCTCGAAGGCGATGGCGCGCTCGAACTGGGAGGCCGGGACGCACTGCCCGGAGGCGCCGCCCACCTGGACGGCCTTCGCGCCCTCGCCGCCGACCTCCTCGAGGAGCTGCGCGACGGTGATGCCCATGGGGAACTCGTAGACGCCCGGCTTCCCGCAGTCGCCGGAGACGCTGAAGAGCTTGAAGCCCGTGGACTTCTCGGTGCCCCGGGCCTTCCACCAGGCCGCGCCCTTCTGGAGGATGCAGGCGGCGGAGGCGAGGGTCTCCACGTTGTTGACGATGGAAGGACGCCCCAGGAAGCCCGTGTTGACGGGGAAGGGGGGCCGGTTGCGGGGTTCGCCCCGGAAGCCTTCCAGGGCCTCGATGAGGGCGGTCTCCTCGCCGCAGATGTAGGCGCCCGCGCCCATGAAGATGCGGATCTCGAACTCCAGGTCGGTGCCCAGGATGTTCCTGCCGAGCAGCCTCTGCTCGCGCCGCCTGGCGAGGACGGCGTCCAGGTGGGGGCGCAGGTAGGTGTACTCGCCCCGGAGGAAGAGGATGCCTTCCTTGGCGCCGATGGCCTTCCCCGCGAGGGTCATGCCCTCGAAGACCAGGTCGGCGTGCTCCTGCAGGATCACGCGATCCTTGAAGGTTCCGGGCTCGCCCTCGTCCGCGTTGCAGATGACGAACTTCTCGTCCGCCCTGGCGGCCGCGGCGAAGTTCCATTTCATGCCGGTGGGGAAGCCGGCGCCGCCCCGGCCCTTGAGGCCGGAACTGCGGATCTCTTCGATGATGTCGGGGCGCCCCATGGAGAGGGCCTTCTTCAGGCCGGCCTCCGGGGTCATGGTGCTGAAGGTCGGGAGAGGGCTCATACGAGATGCACCTCCTTCTGCTCGGTGGCGTGGACGCCAAAGGAACGGCGGCATTCCTCCAGGATTTCGTGGACCTTCTCGGGGGTCACGCGGGTGAAGAGCTTGTCGTTGACCAGCAGCGCCGGGCCCTGGTCGCACATGCCCATGCAGTTGGCCCATTCCAGGCTGAACTTGCCGTCCGGGGTGGTCTGGCCGAAGCTGATGCCCAGGTCGTTCTCGAGCTGGCGCTTGACGCGGTCCTTCCCTTGCATGTCGCAGGAGATGGTGCGGCAGAGGCGGATGATGAACTTGCCCTGGGCCTGGCTGCCCAGGAAGGCGTAGAAGGAAACCACGCTGTAGACCTCCACGGGGTGGATGCCGAGCTGGTCGGCGATGACCTGCATCGCGTAGCCGTCGAGCCTGCGGTACCTGCGCTTGATCTCCTGGACCATGGGGATCAGCGCGGTGCGGCTCTTCCCATGTTTCTCGGCGAGGGCCTGGATCTCTCCGGCGAGGCGCTCGCGTTCCGTCATGAGCATCGCGTCCTCCTATCGCTTCAAGAGATGGTTGACCTTCTCGACCAGCTTGGCTGGCTCGATAGGCTTGGTCTGGAAGTCGTCCACGGGCACCATCTCGGCGTCCCTCCCGAAGGTGAGACCCGAGACGGACTCCACGGAGGTGAGCATGAGGATGGGGATCTGGTTTCCCGCCCGGCGCAGCTCCTGGGCCATGGTGAACCCGTCGTCGGGCTGCTCCATGATCACGTCGAGGATCAGCAGGTCAGGGTGGAAGGAGTCGACCTTCCTGAGTCCGTCCTCGCGGCTGTAGGCCCCTTCGACTTGGTGACCCTCCTTGGTCAGGAAGAGCTGAGTCGCTTCGACGATGTCAGGATCGTCGTCCACCACTAGGATTCTGGCCATGTACTAGCTCCTTTCTCGAATAAGGGCCGTGAGGCCGCGGTTCTTGATCAAGAGGCCACCTGCAGGTTCGCGCGCGGAGTAGACGTGCGGGCTGACATGCGGGATCGGAGTGCCGGACGGGGATGGAGGGGGGATCTGGTTCGCATATCCTATGCGAATCGTTACAACGAGACCAAAAGAATGGTGAAAATATTACTCGAAATGCGAGAATTGAATAAAAATTAACGAAATTTGCAGCATTGAATATTTAATAATAATTTGATGCAGAAAATCAATGTTTAGCTTGGTTGTTCTACGTGGTTGCAATGTGAAATTGATAACGTCTGGTTGAACCATTTAGCATTCAAGTAACGTTTCATCGGGGAGAAACCCGCGGTGGCCTGGGCCGGTCTCGCTTTGCTGGAGTGCCCTGCTGTCGATGGCGATGCGATCAGGGTTGTCGAGGGAATGTAACGCGGACCGTTGCGTGCTTATCTGAATATTACAAAGACTTCCTGTGCGTTATCGGATTCCGCGAGGAGTTCCATGAGCCCTGTCCTCCGGTCCGCGCCGGGGTCCAGGAGGCCGCCTCGTTCCCGGGGTGCGGTAGACTTGAAAAGAGCCGGATTCGTGACCGGAATCCCACGGTCTCCGGCATCGAACTTCACGACGGAGGGGCGAACCATGTGCACCACTTGTGGATGCGGCGGCGACGGCACCAGGATCGAGGGCGCCCACGTGCATGACCATGATCATGCCCACGACCATGATCACGGACCCGCGACCTTCAAGGGGGTCCGAAGGCACGCCCACGTCCACCCCGAGGCCGGCGACGGCCGGATGATCCGGCTGGAGCAGGACCTGCTGGCCAAGAACGACGCCTTCGCGGCCGAGAACCGCGCTCTCTGGAAGGAGCGCGGGATCTTCGCGCTGAACCTCGTCTCCAGCCCGGGCTCCGGCAAGACCACCTTGCTCACGGCGACCATCGAGCGGCTGAAGGCGCGCGTGAAGATCGCCGTGGTGGAAGGGGACCAGCAGACCTCCTTCGACGCCGACCGCATCCGCGCCACGGGCGTTCCGGCCATCCAGGTCAATACCGGCAAGGGATGCCACCTGGATGCCCACATGGTGGGCCATGCCGCCGAGCAGCTCGGGCTGTCCGGGAATTCGGTGCTCATGGTCGAGAACGTCGGCAACCTGGTGTGCCCGGCGGGCTTCGATCTCGGCGAGGCCCACAAGGTGGTGATCCTGTCCGTCACGGAAGGGGAGGACAAGCCCATCAAGTACCCGGACATGTTCGCCGCGGCGGACCTGATGATCCTCAACAAGATCGACCTGCTGCCCTACGTGGCGTTCGACGTCCAGAAATGCATCGACTACGCCCTCAGGATCAACCCGAAGCTGCGGGTCCTGCAGCTCTCCGCGACCACCGGCCAGAACCTCCAGGCCTGGACCGACTGGATCGAGGAAGGGCTCCGCGGGCTGCGCCTGGCCCAGGAGGAGACCCTCGCTTCCCTGAAGCGGCGCATCGCCGAGTTGGAAGCGCAGCTGGGCAAGGCCTGACGCGTGTCCCGCCTAGGCGTCCAGGTCAGGGGAGTCGTCCAGGGCGTCGGGTTCAGGCCCTTCGTCTTCCGCATCGCGCATGTCCACGGGCTGACGGGCTGGGTCCGGAACCGGCCGGACGGCGTGGAGATCGAGGTCCAGGGAGCGCCGGGGGACCTGGACGGATTCCTGGTCGCCCTGGAAAGGGAACGGCCCGCGCCCGCCCGCATCGAGGAGGTGGCGAGCCGGGAGATCCCGGAACTGGACGGGGAGTCCAGCTTCGAGATCGTCGCCAGCGGCGCCAGCGCCGACACCCGCCCTTCCGTCCCCGCGGACCTGGCGATCTGCCCGGAGTGCGCGCGGGAGATGGACACCCCCGGGGAACGACGCTACCGCTATCCCTTCACCAACTGCACCTACTGCGGGCCGCGCTACTCCATCATCGAGGGCCTCCCCTACGACCGGCCCAGGACCTCCATGAAGGGTTTCCCGCTCTGCCCTGAATGCCTGGAGGAATACCGGGATCCCCTCGACCGCCGCTTCCACGCCCAGCCCGTGGCGTGTCCCGCCTGCGGGCCCCAGCTCAGGCTCACGGACGCGCTCGGCGCGGAGAAGGGGGTCCGGGAGGCCGCGTTGACCGGAGCCGTCGAGGTGCTGTCCGGGGGCGGGATCCTGGCGCTGAAGGGACTCGGCGGGTTCCAGCTCCTGGCGGACGCGACCTCCGAGGCCGCCGTGGCGGGCCTTCGGCGCAGGAAGCGGCGCGAGGAGAAGCCCTTCGCGGTGATGTTCCCGGACCTGGACGCGCTGCGGCTGGACTGCGAGGTGGACGAGGCGGAAGCGGACCTGCTGGGCTCTCCCGCGGCGCCGATCCTCCTGCTCAGGCGCCGCCCAGGGGCGGTGGCGGCCTCCGTGGCCCCCGGGAACCCCAGGCTGGGGGCCTTCCTGCCCTACACGCCGCTCCACCGCCTCCTCCTGGGGGAGGCCGGGAGGCCCCTGGTCTGCACCAGCGGGAACCTCTCCGAGGAGCCCATGGCCATCGATGATGCCGACGCCTTCGAGCGCCTGGGGGCGATCGCCGACGCCTTCCTGGTCCACGACCGGCCGATCCTCAGGCCCGTCGACGACTCGGTGGTGCGGCTGGACGCCCACGGACCCACCCTGCTGCGCCGGGCCAGGGGGTATGCCCCCCTGGCGCACGGCGTCCCGCTGGACGCCCCGCCGGTCCTGGCCCTGGGGGCGCACCAGAAGAACACCATCGCCCTGCTGAGCCGGGGACAGGCCGTCGTGAGCCAGCACCTGGGCGACCTCCTCAGCCTCCAGGGGGCGCAGCTCCTGGAGAGGACGGTGGAGGACCTGCTGCAGTTCCTCGACATCACGCCGGAGATCCTCGCCTGCGACCTGCATCCGGACTACGCCTCCACGAGGCTGGCGGAGCGCCTGTCGGCCCGGTGGGGGAGGCCTCTCGCCCGGATCCAGCACCATCACGCGCACGTGGCGGCGGTGATGGCGGAGCTGCACCTCGAAGGCCCGGTGCTCGGATTGGCCTGGGACGGCTCGGGCTTCGGGCCCGACCACACCATCTGGGGGGGCGAGGCCCTGCGCGTGGATGCCGGGGGCTTCGAGCGTCTCGGCCATCTGCGGAGCTTCCCGCTGCCCGGCGGCGAGAAGGCCGTGAAGGAATCCCGCCGCAGCGCCGGGGGGCTCCTCTGGGAGCTGACCGGGACCACCGGGCCCGTGGATGCCCTCTACACGCCTTCCGAGCTGCCGCTCCTCCAGGCGATGCTGGCCAGGGGGCTCAACACGCCGCGCACCTCCAGCATCGGCCGTCTCTTCGACGCCGTGTCCGCGCTGACCGGCATCCACACGAAGCGCGGCTTCGAGGGCCAGGCCGCCATGGCACTCGAATATGCCGCGGAGCGGACGGAGGATGCCGAGGCCTATCCCTGGGCCTTCCAGGGCGACGGCTGCCTGGTGGCGGATCCGGCGCCCATGGTCGAGGTGCTCCAGCGGGACCTGTCGCAGGCGGCCCCCGTCGAACGGGTCGCCCACAGCTTCCACCGCGCCCTGGCAGACCTGGCCCTGGCCTGGGCCCGGCATGCCGCCTTGCCGGACGTGGTCCTCTGCGGAGGCTGCTTCCAGAACGCCCTGCTGACCCGGCTCGTGCGGGAGCGGCTGGCGCGCGAGGGGTTCCGCGTGCACCTCCCTGCCGCGTTCCCCGCCAACGACGGCGCGATCTCCCTCGGCCAGGCCTGGGTCGCCGCAAAGGAATCGGCCCGGGGCAAGTGAGGCGGACGGCCCGGGTTCAGGCCACCAGTCTCCTCCGGGCCTCGTCGCGGAAGTCCCTGGCCATGTCCAGGGCCTGCAGGGCGGCCTTCCGGTTGGTCCGGGATTCCGGTTCCAGGCTCTGGTCCGCGAAGATGGTCAGGACGCGCAGGTTCTCCCGGTAGGTGTCCCAGGAGGGTTCCAGGTCGAGGCAGAGTTCCAGGAGCACCACCAGGTGGGAGGTGACGGGGAAGGCGACCTCCCCCTCCTCGAGCCGGGCCCTCAGGTAGTGCAGGGCGCATTCCTTGGCGTGATGGCAGACGGCCTCGAAGTTCGGATCGTCCTTGACCGTGGCCTCGCGTGCGGCGGTGGCGAGGTTCGCTTCAGCCTTGACGGCCCAGGCCCTGGTCATCGGTTTCATGTCGGCTGCGCTCCAGAGTATGGATACAGGCTAGCACTTCTCCGGAGCCCACGCGGCCTAGCTGATGAACTCAGGGGGAAGGCCCAGGAGGCGCTTATCCAGCAGGTGGCTGGTCTTCACGTTCTTCATGGCCCTGAGCAGGCAGAACTTGATCTCCGGGATGCTTTCCCGCAGGCCGGCCACCAGCGCCTTGATCTGCGCACGGCGCGATTCCAGCACGGAGGCGCCGCACAAGGGGCAGCCGCAGGGCACGATGGGATGGCCCTTGAGCCATGCGAAGCGGCGCAGGTCCTCCTCCTCGCAGGTGCCCAGGGGACGGATCACCGTGTTGGTTCCATCGTCGCTCACGAGCTTCAGGGGCATGGTGGACAGGCGCCCCTCGAAGAACTGGTTGATGAGCAGCGTCTCGATGAGATCGTCCAGGTGATGCCCCAGGGCGATCTTGGTGTAGCCGTTCTGCCGGGCGAAGGAGTAGATGACGCCGCGCCGCAGGCGGGAGCACATGGCGCACGGGGTGATATCCGGCTTCCGGCGCACCAGGGCGTCGACGGGAGCCCCCAGGATCCGGTGGGGGATGCCCATCCGCTCGCAGGCCTCGGCGATGCGGTCGGGATCGTAGCCCGGGAAACCGGGATCGACCGTGATGCCGTGCACTTCGAAGTGGACGGGCGCGCGCCTGCGCAGGGATTCGAGGAGGTCGAGGAGACACCAGGAGTCCTTGCCGCCGCTCAGTCCCACCAGGATGCGGTCCCCCTCCTGGATCAGCTCGTAGTCGGTGACGCAGACGCCCACCTTCCTCCGGAGGCGTTCTTCCAGCTTGGGGAGGCCCGCCAGGTCCGCCTCGGTGGGCGGTAGGGCCAGGCTGGGCAGGGCGCAGGGATTGCTCAAGTCCGGGGTCCTAGCCGAGAGGAGCGCAGGGCTTTCCCTGGCCGCGCTTCAGCTCGGCCTCCAGCTCGTGGGTGTAGCCGGCGCAGGTGCAGTTCGGGCAGCGGTTGCTTTCGCTCTCCACGCAGAGGTCCGCGAGGGTGATCGTGTCCATGAAGTTGGTGATGTGGTCGGAGAGCTGCTTCCACAGGAGGCTGTTCATGGCCGCATCGGCCTTGATGGCGGTCTTGGCGCCCTTCGGGTCCTCGCGGGCCACGGCGTAGAAGTTGCCGTCCGTGAGGCGCAGCACGTCGCCCACGGTGACCTGGTTGCAGGGCCGGGTGAGGACGTAGCCGCCCTTGGGCCCCCGCACGCTCGCGACGACTCCCGCGCGCTTCAGCTTGTTGAAGATCTGCTCCAGGAAGGGCAGGCTCAGGTCCTGGCGCTGGGCGATGAGGTGGAGCGGGACCGGCTGCCCGTGACTGTTGTGCGCCAGGTCGAACAGGGCTTGCATCGAATATCTACCGCGGGCTGAAATCTTCAAGGCCGGCACCCCACCAGTGTGTCAAGTCCCAGTGTATGGTTCCTGAGCAGATTGGTCAAGAATATGATGACTCCATCATGGAGCCGGGAACCCTCCGCATCCTGGCGGGCCTGGGCTAGAGCCGGTCGAAGCGGATCTCGATCTTCGCGGGCTTGGCCTTCGGAGCCTCGGCTTCCTTGGGCTCGCGATGCTCTCGGTGCTCGTGGCGCGGGTGTTCGCTCTTCTGGGGCTCGGGCTTCGGCTGCGGTTTCGGCTGGGGCTCGGGCTTCGGCTGCGATTTCGGCTGGGGCTGGGGTTGGGGCTGGGCGGGCTTGCCGGCCCAGGCGACCCCCACCTGCTTGATGCGGTCGATGAGCCGCTGGGGCTCGAGCACCTGGATGCCGTCGCCGAACTGCATGCACCATCGCGCAATGGCGCGGAGGTCGGTTCCCACGAAGGAGACCTGGGCCTTACCCTCCTCGAGATCCTCGATGCGGAAATCGGGGAATACGGCGGGGGCCTGCTTCACGGCGTAGATCCACTGCTTGAGGAGGACGGCCTTCACGGGGATGGGTTCGCCTCCGAGCCAGCCGCCGACCTGATTGGCGGGCGTGCCTTCCTTGTAGGGTCCCTGGGCGGCGCGTCCCATGCCCTCCACGGGATTCACCTCGGCCAGCAGGTCCACGCGGTGGTGGCGCTCGGCGTTGTAGCGCCGGTCCCAGCCCCAGGCGAACCAGGCCTTGGTGAAGACGTCGAAGATGAGCTGGCGGGGTTCGAAGGTGCGCGGCGGATTGGCGTCCGTGTCCGCGAAGATGAACTCGACGGCCCGGCCCTCCTGGATGGCGCCCAGGATGGCCTGCACCTGCGGGGACAGGGAGATGGGCTCGGCCGCGGGGACGGGGGCTTCAGCCGCCAGGGGAGCCGGCTCGGATGCCGGCGTCTCGGGAGCGGCCGCCAGGGGGGCCTCGACGGCCTTGGGCTTCCGGCCGCGCTTGGCGCGCGGCGCAGGCTCGGGCGCGACTTCGACGGCGGCCGCGGCCTGGAGGGGTTCCGGGAGCTTCTCGGGCGGAGCGGCCTTCCTGGTGCGGGGCTTGGCGGCCTTCTTCACGGGGGGCTTTTCCTCGGTTGATTCAGGACTCTTGATGCTCTTGCGAGGGGCCATATCCACTTTTCTCCAGGCTCCATCATGACTCCGGCCCGCCTCCGGCGTCTACAGGCCCGTTCGAGCCCGGTCCTGTCAACCTGGGAGGATGCGAGCCGATCTCCGCTTCTGGTCCACCGTGGGAACCCACACGCTCCTGGCGGCGGGCATCTATCTGTTCGGGAGGCCGGCCACCCTGGAAATCCCGATCCTGGCCCTGGGGATGCTGCGCTTCACGGTGGCCGCGCTCGGCTTCCTGGTCCTCGCGAAGGTGCGCGGATACGACCTCGCGACCCCGTTCCGGCAGGACCGGGCCTCCTTCCTGCTGGGCGGGCTGCTGGGCGTCATCATGAACCAGGTGGTCTTCCTCTGGGGGCTGGAACTGACCTTGCCCGCCCACGCGGCCCTCCTCTACGCCCTCACGCCCACGATCGTGCTGCTGATCGGATGGCTGCGCGGGGTCGAGCGCCCCACCGCCAGGAAGGTCCTCGGGATCACCCTGGCGTTCTCCGGGGTGCTGGTCCTGTTCACGGGGCGCCATGGAGCCACCTTGCCGCCCCGGTGGGTGCTCGGGGATGCCCTGCTGCTCCTGTCGGTGCTCTCCTGGGCCGGCTACACCGTCATCAGCAGCGCCCTCGTGAGGAACTACGGCTCCGAGCGGACGACGGCGCTCACGATCCTCGTGGGGTTCGCGCTCTTCCTTCCCCTGGGCTGCTTCGGCTTCGTGGGTTTCCATCCCGCGGCGCTGTCCGGGGCGGCCTGGTTCGGGGCCGGCTATCTCGGGGTGGTCGGCAGCGTGGTGATGTACCTCCTGTGGTTCAGCGCCCTCGGGTTGAGGGCGCCGAGCCGCGTGGCCATCGCAGCCAACGGCCAGCCCATCCTCACGGCCCTGGCGGGCTGGATCTTCTTCGGGCAGGCCGTGACGCCCTCCTTCGGGATCGGCGCCGCGCTGGTGATCGCCGGCGTGATCACCAGCCAGCTCTGAGCCTATTCCGCCGAGCGGGGATGCATGCGGTCGTAGAGGGCCCGGAGGCGGGCCTGGTGGACGTGGGTGTAGATCTGCGTGGTGGAGATGTCCTTGTGGCCGAGCATGGCCTGGACGGCGCGCAGGTCGGCGCCGTGGTCCAGCAGGTGGGTCGCGAAGGCGTGGCGCAGGACGTGGGGACTCACGGCCGCCCGCGGGAGGCCGGCCTTCACGGCGTAGTCCTTGATCAGCCGCCAGAGGTGCTGCCGGGTGAGCGGCTCCCCGAGGCGCCCGACGAAGAGGGCGCCGGTCCTCGGCTTGAAGCCCGGCCTGAGCCTGAGCCAGGCGCGGATCCAGTGCTCCGCGCTCTCGCCGAAGGGGACCAGGCGCTCCTTCCGGCCCTTGCCCATCACCTTCAGGAAGCCTTCGTCCAGGAAGACCGAGAGGGCCGGGATTTCCGCGAGTTCCGAGACCCGCAGGCCGGACGCGTAGAGCAGCTCCATCCAGGCCCGGTCCCTGGTGCCGAGGGGCGTGTCGAGGTCCGGGGCGGCCAGCAGGGCCTCCACCTGCGATTCGGACAAGGTCCGGGGCAGGATCCTGGGCGGCCGCGGCGGGCGCACGACGGCCTCCGGGCCGGCGGAGCCCTCCCCCTCCATCCGGAGGAAGGCCAGGAACTGGCGCAGCGCGGAAGAGAGCCTGGCGATGCTCCGGGAAGCCTTGCCTTCGCCGTGCTGGCCGACGAGGAACCGCGTCACGCCGTCCCGGTCCAGGTCGGCCGGCGCGGTCCCGCGTTCCGCGGCCCAGGCGGCCAGGTGGCGGAGGTCCGAGAGGTAGCCCGACACGGTATGTGAGGATAATCCGCGCTCCACGGCGAGGTATGTCTGGAATTCCGCCAGGGAACTGCTCCATCCCAGCGGCCAGCCGGTATCGGGTTCGGGGCTATCGGTTCGGCGAATCATGAGGATCTGAACGGTGACTTGGCATCGCGATTTCGCTGTGATAGCCTCGCATGGTTTCGAGGAGAACAAGAATGGCTGAAATTCGTAAGAAGGTGATCGCAATCATCGCCGAACAGCTTGCCAAACCCGAGGATTCCATTTCCGAGAGCAGCCACTTCGTTGACGACCTGGGCGCCGACAGTCTGGACACGGTGGAGATCATCATGGCCATCGAAGAAGCTTTCGGCCTCGAGATTCCGGAGAGCGAGCAGGAGAAGATCCGTACGGTCGGCGATGCCATTTCCTACATCGAGAAGAATTCCAAGGCCTGATGCCTTCGAGTCTTCGAGTCACGCGCCGCGGAGCCTCGTGCTCCCGCGGCGTATACCTGTTGATGTGCGAGGCTGTCTTCCGCCGGGGCACATCCCAGTCGGGGCTGTCGTCCTGCCCCCGTGGCATCCTGGTGCCGCATTCGAGGTGACGCTATGACATCCATCCAACGACGCCGCGTCGTGATCACGGGCATGGGGACGATCAACCCTTGTGGCCTGAATGTTCCTGAGACATGGGAAGCCCTGCTCGCCGGCAAGAGCGGGATCGGGATGATCACGAAGTTCGATACCACGGACTTCGCCTGCAAGATCGCGGGAGAGGTCAAGGGCTTCGACCCCGATCCGTTCATCGAGAAGAAGGAACAGAAGAAGATGGACATCTTCATCCAGTTCGCCATGGCGGCCGCCACCGAGGCCATGGAGGATTCCGGACTGGGGGCGATCGAGCTGTCCAAGGCCGAGCGCGAGCGCTTCGGCGTCAACATCGGCTCCGGCATCGGCGGCCTGGGCACGATCTGGGCCGAGGCCCACGGCTATCGTGGTCCGCGCCGCACCAGCCCCTTCTTCATCCCCAGCCTGATCGTCAACCTGGCGTCGGGCTACGTGAGCATCAAGTACGGCCTCCAGGGTCCCAACAGCGCCTGCGCCACCGCCTGCGCCACGGGCACCCACTGCATCGGGGACGCGACCCGGCAGATCATGTTCGGCTATGCGGACCGCATGCTGGCAGGCGGCAGCGACTCGGTCATCAACGAGCTGGGCGTCGGCGGGTTCGCCGCCATGCGGGCCCTGTCCACCCGCAACGACGATCCCCAGAAGGCCAGCCGTCCCTTCGACAAGGACCGCGACGGGTTCGTCATGAGCGAAGGCTCGGGCATCGTGCTCCTGGAGGAGTACGAGATGGCCAAGGCCCGGGGAGCCAAGATCTACGCCGAGATCGTCGGCTTCGGCATGACGGGCGACGCCAACCACATCACGGCGCCCAACGAGGACGGTCCGTCCCGCGCCATGCGCCTCGCCATCGAGGATGCCGGCATCACGCCCGGGCAGATCGGCTACATCAATGCCCACGGGACTTCCACCCCGCCGGGAGACAAGAACGAGTGCAGCGCCATCAAGCAGGTGCTCGGCGACCACGCGGCCGGAGTGAAGGTGAGTTCCACCAAGTCCATGACCGGCCACCTCCTGGGGGCCGCGGGCGGACTGGAGACCATCGTGGTGGCCATGGCCCTGAGGACGGGCAAGATCCCGCCCACCATCAACGTGGAGAACCAGGATCCCGACTGCGACCTGGATGTCTGCGCCAACGCCCCGTCCAGTTTCGACGGCGAGTATGCCCTCAACAACAACTTCGGGTTCGGCGGCACGAACGCCTGCGTGGTCCTGAAGAAGGTCTAGGGCCCGGCCGGAAGGCGGGAAAGCGAGGCCGGGAGCCGCAGCTCCCGGCCTCGCTTCTTCTCTACACCTGGAAGACGGCGACCTGCCTGGCCAGGGTCTCGGCCACGGTCGCCAGCTCCCTCGCGGTCCGCGCGACTTCCTCGGTGGTGGCCGAGAGCTGCGTGGTGGCGGAGGCCGTCTGGATGGATTCGTTGACGCCGCGCTCCACCTGCCGCGCGGCCTCCTCGCCGGTCCGGCTCTGTTCCGCCGTGGCCTGGGCGATGTGGGTGGCGAGGCGGCCGAAGGCCGTGAGGTTCTTGCGAATGGTCTCGAGGGCGTGCACGGTGGACTCGACGGTGCTGCCGCCGCGGTCCACGGCCTCCTTGGCCTCCTGGATGAGGAGGTTCACTTCCTTGGCGGCGCTGCCGGAACGCTCCGCCAGCTTGCGGACTTCCTCGGCCACCACGGCGAAGCCCTTGCCCATCTCCCCGGCCTTGGCGGCTTCGATCGCGGCGTTCAGGCTGAGGAGGTTGGTCTGACGGGCGATCTCCTGGATGACCACGACGGCCTGGGAGATGGCAGCCGCCGTCCGGGTGATGCCGGCCATCGCCTCGGTGGTGTCGCCCCCCGCCGCGGTGCCCTGTTCGGCGGCCTTCTGGGCGTCCACCAGCCGGGTCTGGGTCTCCTGGGCGCCGGAAGCGACCTCGGAGATGCTGGCGGAAAGCTCGTTGATGGCGGCCGCCATCTGCTCGGCTCCCTCCTTCTGGACGTTCGTGCTCTTGGCGATGGTGTCCGTGGTGGCGGACATCTGGTCCGCCGCCGCAGAAAGCTCCTGGGAACCGCTGGCCACCCGGTCCACGGCGGACTTGATGGTGTCCATGGTCTGCTGGAGCTTGTCCCCCATCTGGTTGAGGGTCTTGGCCATGGAGCCGAACTCGTCCTGCGTGCGCAGCTGGCTCCTGGCCCGGAGATCCCCGTTGGCCGTGGCCTGGAGCACCGTCGAGAACTCCTGGAGAGGCTTGCTGATGCTGCGGTACAGGGTGACGGCCAGGGCGAAGCTCAGCAGGACGGCGAGCCCGCTCACGGCCAGCGTCGTGATCATGGTTCGCCGGTAGGCGCCGGCGATGGTGCCGATGGCGCCCTTGGCCTGGGCCAGGTGGCCGTCCACCAGCTTGGTCACCGTCTGGCTCATGGTGGCCTCGACGGGCATGAACTCGCTGTGGATGAGCGAGGAGGCCTCGTCCTTCTGGCCCGCCTTGGAGGCGGGAAGGACCTCCTGGTCCCGGATCATCTTCATGGACGCGTAGGTGGAGAGCAGCTCCGCGCTGCCCCGCTTGTCCGCGTCGGTCATGGGCCCGTGGGAGGTGTCCACGGTCTTGAGGAACTGGATCATCTGCCGCTCGAACTCCCCGTCGTAGTACTTGCAGAGGGCGTCGTTCCTGGCCATGTCGTTCTCGTCCTTCGTGATGAGATGGGCGAGTGTGGTGTACTGCATGCGGAGCCGGGCCGTGTTGCCCTGGCTCAGCTGGATGATGGGCGTGAGCTGCTCGTCGAACATGCCCTTGGCCTTCTGGAAGGAGGCCCGCAGGCTCCAGAGGCTGAACACCATGAGCCCCATCAGGCACGCCAGGATCAGCCCGAAGGAGATCATCAGGCGAAATCTCACCGACAAGTTCCTGAACCACCCCATGCCCATCCGAGTGCCCTCCTCAACTGGTATTAAACATGTCAGAATCGCGTAAAAGCATAGTCGATGCCGTCTTCGGGCGCTAATCATTTCGAGCGCCCCCGGCGGATTTTCGGAAGGGCCTGCCGGAGTAGGCGATAAAATCACGGAATGGCCAGATTCCGCCCCTTCGATCTGCGAGCTCCCTACGAACCGGCAGGGGACCAGCCCGAGGCCATCGAGCAGCTGGTGAAGGGCATCGAGGCCGGGGAACGTTTCCAGACGCTGCTGGGCGTCACCGGATCCGGCAAGACCTACACCATCGCCTCGACCATCGCCCGGCTGAACCGTCCGGCGCTGATCTTCGCCCCGAACAAGACCCTGGCCGCACAGCTCTTCAGCGAGTTCAAGCAGTATTTCCCCGAGAACGCCGTCGAGTACTTCGTCAGTTACTACGACTACTACCAGCCGGAGGCCTACGTCCCCGAGCGGGACCTCTTCATCGAGAAGGATTCCCAGATCAACGACGAGCTGGAGAAGCTGCGCCTCAACGCCACGCGCAACCTGCTGGAACGGCGGGACACCATCGTGGTCGCCTCGGTGAGCTGCATCTACGGGCTGGGGGATCCCAGCAGCTACCTGAACCTGTCGGTGGCGCTCGAGGTCGGGGATGTCAAGGACCGCGCGGTGCTCCTGCGGGACCTGGTGGCGATCCAGTACGCCCGGAACCAGATGAGTTTCGAGCCGGGCGTCTTCCGGGTGAGAGGGGACGTGGTGGAGGTCTTCCCGGCCTACGAGGACGTGGCCTACCGCATCGAACTCTTCGGCGACGAGATCGAGCGCCTCTCCCGGATCGATCCCTTGCGGGGCGTGGTCATCGAACGGCTCGACCAGCTCACGATCTGGCCCAAGTCGCACTATGTCACGCCCGAGGACAAGCTCCAGAAGGCGATCCGGGGGATCAAGGAGGAACTGGAGACGCGGGAGGAGGAACTGCGCGGCCAGGGCCGGATCGTGGAGCTGCAGCGCCTGCACCAGCGCACGATCTACGATCTGGAAATGCTCAAGGAGATGGGGTTCTGCTCCGGCATCGAGAACTACAGCCGCTTCCTGGACGGCCGCGAGCCCGGGGAGCCCCCCCATACCCTGCTGGACTACTTCCCCGAGGATTTCGTCCTCTTCATGGACGAGAGCCATGTCGCCACGGGCCAGCTGCACGGCATGTACAACGGCGACCACAACCGGAAGACCACCCTCGTGGACTACGGGTTCCGGCTGCCCTCGGCCCTGGACAACCGTCCCCTCCGCTTCGAGGAATTCGAGACCCGGGTGAACCAGCTGGTCTTCATCAGCGCCACGCCGGGCGACTACGAGCTGCGGCAGAGCGGCGGCGTGGTGGTGGAGCAGGTGGTGCGCCCCACCGGGCTCGTGGACCCCCTCGTGGAGGTGAGGCCGGTGGGGAACCAGGTGGACGATCTCCTGGAGGAGATCCGCAAGGTCACGGCCAAGGGGGAGCGGGTGCTGGTGACCGTCCTCACCAAGAAGCTGGCGGAGCAGTTGACGGCCTACTACCAGGAACTGGGCGTCAAGGCCGAGTACCTGCACAGCGAGATCGACACCCTGGAGCGCGTGGAGCTGCTGAAGGATCTCCGCAGGGGCACCTTCGACGTCCTCGTCGGCATCAACCTCCTGCGCGAGGGCCTGGACCTGCCGGAGGTCTCCCTGGTCGCCATCCTGGACGCGGACAAGGAAGGCTTCCTGCGCAACACGCGAAGCCTCATCCAGACGATCGGCCGGGCCGCCCGCAACGTGAACGGCAAGGCCATCCTCTACGCGGACGTGGTGACGGGCTCCATGACCCAGGCCATCGGGGAGACCGAACGGCGCAGGGCGAAGCAGGTCGCGCACAACGAGCTGCACGGCATCACGCCCGAGACGATCCGGAAGAACATCGACGACGTGCTGGGCGAGGCCCTGGCCCGGGAGTTCGTCCCCGTCCCCAGGGACGAAGCCGCGGAGGAACCCATCCTCTACCTGTGCGACCCCGAGTTCGAGAAGGAGATCGCGAAGCTCGAGCGGCAGATGCGGGACCATGCGAGCCGCATGGAGTTCGAGGAGGCCGCCGCGCTCCGGGACCGCGTATCGAGGCTGAGGAAGGAACGGTTGACCGAGGTGGGCGTGCCGACCGGCCAGCCGGGCGGGGGCGTCGCGGACTGAGCGGCGGCCCGCCGCGCGCGGAACTTCAGCCGCGGCCCTGCCTGGCAAGCTCGGTCCAGATGAGGGCGCCGGCGCCCAGGACGCCGGCCCGCCCCTCGGGGATGCCCGAGGGGAGCAGTTTCACGGTCCCGCGGTAGATGTTCAGCAGGTTCTCCTCCAGGGCGCGCCGCACCGGCTTGAAGAGGAGGTCCCCCGCGGAGGTCAGGCCGCCGAAGAGGAAGATCGCTTCCGGGCTCGTGTAGGCCACGGCGTCCGCCAGCTTCCTGCCGAGGATCCCGCCGGTGATCTCGAACCCTTCCAGGGCGATGGGGTCCCCGTGCCGCGCCGCCTCGAAGATCATCCTCGCGCTGAGGTCCTCGAGCGCCTTGCCGCGAAGCGGACTGGGATCGCTCCTGCGGGTCAGCAGCTCGGTCACGGTGAGCCGGAGGCCCGTCGCGGACGCGTACACCTCCAGGCATCCGCGGCGGCCGCATCCGCACGGCCGGCCGGCGGGATCCACGATGGTGTGGCCGATCTCCCCGGCGAAGCCGCTGGCGCCGTAGACCATCTCCCCGTTCACGACGATGCCGCTGCCGAGGCCGGTGCCCAGGGTGATGACGATGAAGTCCCGCATGCCCTGGGCGGCGCCGAAGAGCATCTCCCCGAGCGCCGCGGCGTTGGCGTCGTTGGTGGCGGCGATGGGCACCGGGTAGTAGGGCTGCAGTTCGGCCCGGATGTCGACCCAGTCCCAGCTCAGGTTGGGAGGCTGCTCGATGGTCCCCTTGTGGTAGTTGGCGTTGGGGGCTCCGATCCCCACGCCCAGCAGGCGGTGGGGGCCGGCCAGGGTGCTCCGGAGCTGCTCCGCGTGCGCGTTCAGCCGCCCGAAGAAGGTCGCCGGCGACTCGTCGGAGCGGGTGGGCATGACGGTCTCCGCCAGGCAGCCGCCCCGGCGGTCGACATATCCCATCTTGGTGTTCGTGCCGCCGATGTCGATGCCGAGCACGATGTCTGTGTGGACCATGGTCGCCTTCCGGAGCGCAGGATGCGTGGGTGCAGATCCGCATTCTACGCAGGTTCGGAAGAAACGGGGCAGGGCGCTCAGCCGCCTGGGGGCCTGTCCGACAAGGCCGCGAGTGCGGCTATACTGGACTCCTGAGGCACGGTGGCCCGCGAGTGGCTCGCAGGGCGTCCCTGCAGGACTCAACGTGCGCGTCCGTGCCGCGCCGCCGCGCTGGACGCAGTGTTCCACCGCGCTCCAACCGTGAGGGCTCCATGAATTCCCGAATGGCGACATTGAAAGCGGATGGCCTGCTGCTGCTGACGGCGGTCATCTGGGGCTTCGCCTTCGTGGCGCAGCGCAAGGGCATGGACGACATCGGCCCGCTCGCCTTCAGCGCCGCGAGGTTCGCGCTGGGCGCGCTGTCGCTGCTGCCCGTCCTGATCCTCGACAAGCGCAGGCAGGGGCGCGCCGGCGAAGCGGCTCCCTCCCCCGGGAAGCTGAGCCCCTGGACCCGCCTGTCCTGGTCCGTGGTCGCCGGAACGGTGCTGTTCGTGGCGGCCTCCCTCCAGCAGATCGGACTGGTGAGCACCACGGCGGGCAACGCCGGCTTCATCACCTGCCTCTACGTGGTCATCGTGCCCATGATCGGGGCCTTCATGGGACGGTCCACGAGCACCCGGATCTGGATCGGGGCCGTGCTGGCCTTGATCGGACTCTACATCCTGAGCATCGGCGCCGGCTTCACGCTCGCCCCGGGCGATTCCCTGGAGCTCCTCGGCGCCTTCTTCTGGGCCGGCCACATCCTCATCATCGGCCACGCCTGCTCCCGGATGAACGCCCTCGAGCTTTCCGTGGGGCAGTTCGTCACCTGCTCGCTCCTCAGCCTGGTCGTGGCCCTGATCCACGAGCCCGCCCCCTTCGCCGGGCTCCTTCCCGCCGCGATCCCCATCCTCTACGGCGGCATCCTGTCGACCTGCGTGGCCTACACCTTCCAGATCATCGGCCAGCGCACGGCCCACCCGGCCCATGCCTCCATCATCTTCTCGATGGAAGGTTTCTTCGCGGCCGTCGGCGGGGTCCTGATCCTTCACGAACCCCTCACCACCCGCCTGGTGATCGGCGGCCTGCTCATGCTCGCGGGCATGATCTGCTCCCAGCTGGAGCCGAGGAAGTCCGCCGGGTGACAAGAGGCTGTATCTCCCCCGCGGGATCAGGACCATAATGCTGGGAATCCTCCCCGAGGCGCCCATGCCGCTCGTACTCCAGATCGTCCTGTGCCTGGCCGTGATCGTCCTCACCGTCTTCCTGGTCCTGCTGCTGGTCCAGGCGCGCCGGACCGCCAAGGCGGTCGAGCGCCTGGCGGAAAGCGCCGCCCAGGACCTGCGCCAGGTCTCCGGCGACCTCCACGAGATCCGGACGCGGGTGGACGGGATCGCGGGATCCGTCATGAACGTCATCGAACCTCCCTCGGTGCTGTCCCAGGTGGTGACGGGCGTAGTCAGGGCCGTTCCCGCTTTATTCCATCGCCGGGCGGATTCCCTGGATATTTTCGAATCGCTCGTGACAGGCGTCGAGACCGCCCTACATTTGTTTCGAAGCCACAAGGCCGATTTGCCCAAGGAGGAAACCGATGAGTGAAGAACACGGATCGATCGGAACATCCCTGCTCGTTTTCCTTGCCGGAGCCGCGGTGGGCGCCGCCATCGTGGCCCTCACGACCCCCAAGACCGGACCGGAACTGCGGGGGGACCTCAAAGGGCTTGGGGACAAGATGAAGGACCGCCTCGCCAAGCTGCGCTGCCACGAGGGCGAGGAAGCCAAGGCCTGACGGGATCCAGCTTCCTGAGACCGCCCGTCGTGCGCCCCGCCTTCCCACCGATGGGGAGGCGGGGCGCCGTCGCTGGACGGGGCGGCTTCCCGGGTCCCCGCGCTATGTGTCGAGTTCCAGCAGGTCCGCGATCACGCCGTAGGCGGTCGTGGAAAGGTCCGGCCCGTCCTCCGCGACGAGGAGGCGCCCCAGGAGATCCGTGTGGAGCCTGAGGACGGAATCCGCGCCGTCCACGCGGGCGAAGGGGTGGGACAGCGGGAGTTCCTTCATGGAGACGGCCGCCTGGACCTGGTCTCCCACCCTGGAGGCCTCGCAGACCATCTTGATCCGGCAGCCCCGGTCCCGGGCGGCCTCCAGGGCGGTCCGGTCCAGGTCCCCCAGGCCCCGGCGCGCGATCCGTTCGGGGGGCAGATCCGCGTCCATCAGCACGTTGGCCAGGGCGGAGAGCTTGACGGCCGCGTCCCAGCCGTCCAGGTCCGCGCCGGGGTCCGCCTCGGCGATGCCCATGGCCTGGGCCTTGGCCACGGCCTCCGCAAGGCTGGCGCCCCGTTCCATCTCGCCCAGCACCACGTTGGAGGTCGAGTTGAGGACGCCGTCGAGGGCGAGGATCGTGTTGCCCCGGAGACAGTGCCGTCCCAGGTTGAAGATGGGCGCGCCGTCCATGACCGTCGCCTCGTGCAGGAAGCGGACGCCCTTCTCCCGGGCGAGATCCCGCAGCTCCCGGCAGGCCCAGGCGACGGGGCCCTTGTTGGCGCTGACCACGTGCCGACCCCTGGCCAGGGCCTCCCGCACGTGGGAGACGGCCGGCTCTCCCCTGCCCGCGATGCTGAGGGGCGAGAGCTCCACGAGCACGTCGAAATCGACCGTGCGGACGGCCTCCAGAGTGCCGAAGCTGTCCGGGAACCCGCCCTGGGCCCGATGCCGTTCCAGGAGGACCTCGGGCGCGAGGCCCGCCGGGTCCGCCCAGGATCCGTGGCGTCCCGTGGTGACGGCCACGATGGAGACGTCGAGGGCGGCGAGGCCCGGATGCGCTTCCTGTGCGGCGAGGATCTCGACGAGACGGCGGCCGACGTTCCCGAACCCGGCGAGGAGCAGGCGACGCCGAGTCATCGCGTCGGCCTTGCGCGGGGGAAGTCGCGGGCGGGAAGGATCACGGCGCACTCCAGGGATCACGAAAAGTATTGCAGGATTGGGGCATGGCTGTAGGATATTGTTGATATACCAATATCGGGAGCCCCCTCCCACGGACCAGGAGGTCATCCATGAGCATCCATCCACATCTTGCCGGACTCCTTTCCCTGGAAGGGAAGGTGGCCGTGATCACCGGCGCCTCCTCCGGCATCGGACGGGGCACCGCCAGGCGACTGGCCGAGGCCGGCGCCGCCGTGGTGGTCCTCGACATCAACGAGGCCGGCGGGCAGGGCACCGTCCAGGAGATCCTGGACGCCGGCGGCCGGGCCGCCTTCCTGCGCTGCGACGTGCGCGCGGAGGCGGACTGCCGGCGCGCGGCCGACGAGGCCGCGGCGCGCTTCGGGCGCATCGACATCCTCTTCAACAACGCGGGCGTGGCCATCCGCAAGACCGCGCTGGACCTGGAGGAGGCCGAGTGGGACCTCGCCCTGGACGTCATGCTCAAGGGTGCCTACCTGCTCACGCGCCACGTGGTGCCCCACATGATCCAGGCGGGCGGCGGCAGCATCATCAACACCGGCTCTGGCTGGTCCCTCAAGGGAGGGCCCCGGGCCGTGTCCTACTGCGCGGCCAAGGGCGGCATCTGGAACATGACCCGCGCGATGGCCATCGACTTCGGCCCCCACAACATCCGCGTCAACGCGGTCTGCCCCGGCGACATCGACACGCCGATGCTGCGCAGCGAGTGCGCGCAGCTCGGCGAGAACGAGCGGGCCTTCATGGAGGAGGCCGCGGCCCGGCCCCTCCACCGCGTGGGCACCCCCGAGGACGTGGCCAATGTCGTGCTGTTCCTGGCATCCGGACTGTCCGCCTGGGTCACCGGCACCCACATCGTGGTGGACGGCGGCGGCATCGCCTGAATCGAGGAGAACCCATGAGCGAACGAACTGCCCATCCGTACATCCCCAACTCCGCCCCGGGCGTGAAGGCGGAAATGCTCGCCGAGATCGGCGCCGGGAGCATCGACGAGCTCTATGCCGACATCCCTGAATCCCTCCGCTTCCGGGGCAGGATGAACCTGCCCGGGGCCATCGAGTCCGAATCCCTGCTCAAGCGGCACGTGGAGCGGATCCTGGCCAGGAACACCTCCTGCGAGGAGGCCACCAGCTTCCTGGGGGCCGGGTGCTACAACCACTACGTGCCCGCGCTCTGCGACGAGATCAACCGCCGCAGCGAGTTCCTCACGGCCTACGCGGGCGAGCCCTACGAGGACTTCGGGCGCTTCCAGGCCCTGTGGGAGTACGAAAGCCTGATGGCGGAACTCCTGGACATGGACATCTGCAACGTGCCCACCTACGACGGATTCCAGGCCGCCTGCACCTCCCTGCGGATGGCCGGGCGCTACACCGGAAGGACCAGGGTGCTGGTGGCCGCGAGCATCAGCCCGGACCGACTGCTGGCCATCCGCAACTACTGCCAGCCGGTGCTCCGGATCGAATCCCTGGTTTTCGACGCGAAGACGGGGCTCATGGACCTGGTGGACCTGGAAGCGCGGCTGGGCGCCGACGTGGCGGCGGTCTACTTCGAGAATCCAGGCTACCTGGGGGTCCTGGAGACCCAGGCCCAGGCCATCGCCGACCTGGCGCACGCCCACGGCGCGCTCCTGGTGGTGGGCACGGACCCGAACTCGCTGGGCGTGCTGGCGCCGCCGAGCCACTTCGGCGCCGACATCGCCTGCGGCGACATCCAGACCCTGGGCAACCACATGAACTTCGGGGGCGGCCTCGGAGGCTTCATCGCCAGCCGGGACGAGGAGAAGCTCGTCATGGAATACCCCAGCCGGCTCTTCGGGATTTCCACGACGGAGAAGCCCGGCGAGCGGGGCTTCGGCGACGTTGCCTACGACCGCACCTCCTTCGCCCACCGGGAGAAGGGCCGGGAGTTCGTCGGGACCGCCGCGGCCCTCCACGGCATCACGGCCGCCGTCTACCTCTCGCTGATGGGCCCGGAGGGCATGAAGGCGCTCGGCGTCCATCTCCTCCAGAAGGCCCAGTACTTGTCCCGGAAGCTGTCCGCGATCGAGGGCGTCAAGGCTCCGGGGCTGGACGCCCCCTTCTACAAGGAGTTCGTGGTGGACTTCAACGCCACGGGCAGGACGGTGGCGGAGATCAACGACGCCCTGCTGGAGGCGGGCATCTTCGGGGGGAAGGATCTTTCCGGGGAGTTCCCGCAGCTCGGCCAGTCGGCGCTCTACTGCGTGACCGAGCTCGTGGACCAGGAGGAGATCGACCGCTTCATCACCACGCTCGCCGCGCTGCTGGGAGGGAATTGACATGGCTACCAAGCGTCCCGTCAAGGTTCGGGAGAACTTCCACCAGGCGAAGTGGGACGAGGAACTGATCTTCGAGCTCCACAAGCCGGGCGAGCGCGGGATCGTCGTCGCGCCCGTGGAGAAGGGCATCGCCGCCGAAGTGGGGGACGGTCTTTCCGCCCTTCCCGCGCACATGGTCCGGCGGACGCCCCCGGCGCTGCCCGAGGTGGGGCAGATGCGCGTCGCGAAGCACTTCATGCGCCTCTCCCAGGAGACCCTGGGGGGCGACTTCAACATCGACATCGGCCAGGGCACCTGCACGATGAAGTACAACCCCAAGATCAACGACGTGCTGGCCGCCAACCCCCGGATGTCCCGGCTGCATCCCCTCCAGGATGCGCGGACCGTCCAGGGCGCGCTGCAGGTTCTCCACGAGCTGGACCTCACCATGCGGGAGATCTCCGGCATGGACCGCTTCAGCTTCCAGCCCGCGTCGGGTTCCGCCGCCATCCTCAACATGGTGTCGATCATCCAGGCCTACCACCGGGACCGGGGAGAGGCGGAGACGCGGGACGAGATCATCACCACCATCTTCAGCCACCCGTCGGACGCCGCGGCGGCCGCCGTGAAGGGCTACAAGGTCGTCACGCTCTTCCAGGACGAGGACGGCCTTCCCACCGTCGAGGACCTGAAGAAGGTCGTGGGACCCCGCACCGCGGGCCTGCTCATCACCAACCCCGAGGACACGGGCATCTTCAATCCCCAGATCGCCGAGTTCGTGCGGATCGTGCACGAGGCGGGCGGCCTGTGCGGCTACGACCAGGCCAACGTCAACGGCATCATGGGCATCACCCGAGCCAAGGACGCGGGCTTCGACATGTGCTTCTTCAACCTGCACAAGACCTTCGGAACCCCCCACGGCTGCGGCGGTCCGGCCGGCGGCGCCCTGGGCGTGACGGCGGCCCTGCGGGACTTCCTGCCCGTTCCCCTCGTGGCGTGCACCGACGGCCGCTATTCGCTGGACTACGACGTCCCGAAGAGCATCGGGAAGACCCGCGCCTTCTACGGGACGGTGCAGGTGGCCCTGAAGGCCTACGCCTGGACCCGCGCGCTCGGCGCCGACGGGCTCCGGGAGGTCTCGGAGGTCGCGGTGCTCAACAACAACTACCTGCTGGAGAAGATCCGCAGGATCCGCGGGGCCTCGGCTCCCTATGCCAAGGGGCGCCGGCGCATCGAGCAGGTCCGCTACAGCTGGGAACAGCTGTACAAGGACACGGGCGTGACGACCGAGGACATCGCCTACCGCATGGCCGACTACGGCATGCACCTCTGGAGCAGCCACCACCCCTTCATCGTGCCCCAGCCCTTCACCGTCGAGCCGACCGAGAGCTATTCGAAGGAGGAACTCGACGAATACATCGCGGTGCTCGCCCGGATCTCCGAGGAGGCCTACACCGAGCCCGAGACCGTGAAGACCGCGCCCCACCGCAGCGTCTGCCACCGGGTCCGCCCCCAGGACTTCGACGATCCCGCGAGGTGGGCCATCACCTGGCGCCTGTACAAGCGCAAGCACCTGGGCTGACCCTGGACCCGCGGGCCGGAGCGATCCGGCCCGCGGTCTTCAGGCCTGGCGCATCAGCTGGAGGATCTCCGTGCTCTTCTCGGAGAGCAGGGACATCCGCTGCGCGAGGTCGTCCAGGAACTGGAGGATGTCGGCCGTGATCGCCTCCGTCTCGCTGGAGGTCCTGATGCTCTCGGCGCTGGCCTGGGTCGAGGCGGCCGCGCTCTGGGTGATGCCCGTCAGGGCCTCGGCGATCTCCTGGGCCTGTCCTTCCGTCGAATCCGAGAGCTTGCGGATCTCCCCGGCGATGACGGCGAAGCCGCGGCCGAGATGGCCGGCGTGGGCCGCCTCGATGGTGGCGTTCAGGGCCAGCAGGTTCACGACGACGGAGATCTCGCCGATGATGCCGACCATCTTCATCATGTCCTCGACGCTCGCGGCCATCCGCGTGATGTTCTCGTCGCTGGCGACGAGCTTCTCGTGGCTCTCCTGCGTCATCCGGGCGAGCAGGGCCAGCGTCTGCTTCTTCTCGCCCGTCAGGCTCGTGATCCGCTCGACGGCCTCGAGCATGGGGCTGACCAGCTGGTTGATCCGGTCGTTCCGCTCCTTCAGGTCCTCCTCGGACCGCTTCTGGCTCTCGAAGGAAAGGGCGTTCTGGATCGCGATGGCGGTCGAACTGGCGATGGCGGTCAGCAGCTCCAGGGAATGCTCGTCGTAGATTCCCGAGAACTTGTAGCTCTGGACCGCGATGACCCCGAGCACCCGGTCCCCGATCAGCATCGGGACCCCGAGCCAGGAGCGGGCGGGCTCGCCCAGGGACTCGATCCCGTGGGCCTGCGCCCAGGCCTGGTAGTCCTCCTTGATGAGGACCGGCGTGCGGTTCGCGATGATGTATCCCGAGACGCCCCTGCCCGCCGGGACGATGGTCAGTTCGTCCTTGTCCTGGGCGGAATCGGTGACGTCGTAGACGAAGTGGATCTCCTCCTTCTCGGGATGGTAGAGGGCGATGAAGAAGTTGCTGGTGTCCACGAGGCGGGACGCCTGCCGGTAGGTCTCCTCGAGCACGTCGCGCAGGCTGAGCCGTGTGGTGAGGGCCCGGCTCAGCTCGTTCAGCACCGCCATCTCGGAGGCGAGCCTTTCCGCGTCCTTCAGGAGCCGTTCCCGCTCGAGTTCCTCCTCCTTCCGCCCCTGGACGTCGTCCACGAAGAGGACCATCTCGGAAGCCTCGCCGGGGGTTCCGGCCGCGAGGAAGCCCAGGCGGGGGAACGGGGCGGGCTTCCGGAAGGCCTTGCCCCGCAGGGAGAACCAGCGGAACTGCCCGTCCGCTGCCCGCAGCCGGGCCTCGGTGTCGAACCGGGCGCCCTGTTCGAGGTGGTCCTTCATCCGCGCCGTCACCTGGGGATGGTCGTCCGGATGCAGGTAGGCCGTGGGGTCGTCCGGCGCACCCGCCGCGCAGAGCCTCGTCCGGAGCCCGGGGGAAAGACGGCACTTGCCGGTCTTGAGGTTCCAGAACCACAGGCCGGAATCCGTGAATGACTCCAGGCGCCGCACGTCCAGGCTGGAGATAACCGGGGCCTCCTCCCGGGGGTCCGTCGTGGAGAGGTCGCTTGCGGGCATGCCGTCGCTCCGTGCACGAAAGCACCGGGATCAGCCTCGGCGCGGCCCCATTCTCTCAATGATGAATTGTGAGAATGGTCAAGTGATGGGGGAGCCGACGGCGATGTCCTTCTGGACGGTGAGGAGCACGCACTCGCTGCCGTCCTCCTTCTCGGCGCACAGCAGCATGGCCTCCGAAAGGTGTCCCGCGAAGGTCGTGGGCTGCAGGTTCGTGAGCACCACGATCTTCCGGTCCTGCAACTCCTCCTCGGTGTAGTAGGGCACGAGGCTGGTGACGATCTGGACGGGACGCTCGCCGCCCAGGTCGACCTGCAGCCTGTAGAGCTTCTTGGTCTTGGGGATCCGCTCCACCTCGCGGATCTGCCCCACTTTCATCTGCAGCTTCTTCCAGTCGTCGAAGGAGACCTCGGCCATGGCAGGATCCTTTCAGGAAAGTCCCACCGCGGCCCTGGTGAAGGCTTCCAGGTGGTCGATGAGCGCGTCCGAGGCCCCGGACGCCTTCGTCTCGCTGCCTTCCGCCACGGCCGACATGACGTCGGCGTGGAGCTCGGCCATCCGCGTCAGGTCGTCGGGCTGGCCGAAGGAGCAGTAGAAGCGGCGCGAATGGGAATAGAGGGGGGTCACGATGTCGATGGCGAAGGGATTGCGGGCCGCTTCGTAGATGATGCGGTCGCAGTCCTGGTCGCACTGCAGGAAGGCGTGGAGATTCCCGTCGGCGGCGGCCCGGACCATGGCGTCGGCCACCCCGCGCAGGGCCTCGCGCTGGGAAGCGTTGGCCCACCGGGCGGCCTTGGAGGCGATGAGGCGGTCCAGGGGCCTCAGCACCTCCAGCAGGGCCAGCTGGTCCTCGACCTTCATGTCGCGGACGATGAGCCCCTTCCGGGGCATGCTGGTGACCAGGCCTTGGTGCTCCAGGCGCTTGAGCGCTTCGCGGATGGGGGTGCGCCCGATGCCCGTCCGGGCGCTCAGGATGGCCTCGGACAGGGAGGCGCCCGGAGGGAGCACCAGCGTCACGATCATCTCCTCGAGCTGGCGGTAGGCCTGGTCGGCGAGGCTTCCGGTTTCCCGGGGGCTGCTGGAATGGGTATCCATAGGCGAAATCCTGGGCTCATCCCGTCGCACGGTCCTGCGGGCCTTGCTGCAGCGGGGTTCGTGTCCGGTCATTATACGCATGCTGTTGCAAGGGGGAATCTTGGCTTCGCCGTGGACATGGGCTGGGCGCGGTTCGGAGAGGTGCATGGACATGGCGCATCCATCGGCATAGCTGTAGGATATCATCAGGATACATACGGTTTCCGCTGGACCCAATCTTCTGCTGGAAGACACTTCCGGACGGATGCCCCGGCGGCGGGAACGGAGAGAGAATCGGCCATGCGCATCGGAATTCCACGCGAGATCAAGGATGGCGAAGGCAGGGCCGGGATGACGCCGGAGGCCACGGGCGTCCTGGCGCGGAAGGGGCACGACCTGTGGGTGGAAGCGGGCGCGGGCCGCGGCGCAGGCTTCGGGGACGACCTCTATGCGGAGGCGGGAGCCCGGATCACGGACGATCCCGGGGAGGTGTACCGCTGCGGCCTGGTCGTGAAGGTCAAGGAACTCCAGCCGGCGGAATTCCCGAGGCTCCAGCCGGGGACGATCGTGGCCGGCTACCAGCAGCTCGCCCGGGATCCCGCCCTCCTGGACGCCGTCCTCGCCCGCAGGATCACCTGCCTGGCCTTCGAAGGGGTGAGGAGGCCCGACGGGAGCCGGCCCATGCTCGCGCCGATGAGCACCCTCGCGGGGCTGGTGTCGAGCCAGATCGCCGCCTGGGCCCTGCAGCGGCGGGAGGGGCCCCTGTCCGGGAGCGGCGTCCTGCTGCACGGGCTGCCCGGAGTGGAGCCCGCCGCGGCGGTCGTAGTGGGGGACGGCGTCGTGGGCCAGGCCGCGGCCCGGGCCTTCCTGGCCTTCGGATGCCGGGTGACCGTGCTGGGGACCAGTCCAGACCTGCTCCAGGCCATCGAGGCCAGGGCCCGCGAGGACGGCAGGGGGAACCTGCTGCGCACCGCCCTCTCCTCGCCCGGGGAGCTCGCGGCCTGTACGGCCGGCGCGGACGTGGTTGTCGGGGCCGTCTCCATCCCCGGCCGGCTGTCCCCCAAGCTCCTCACGCGGGACATGCTGCGGGCCATGCGGCCAGGCTCGGTGCTCGTGGACGTCGGGATCGACATGGGCGGCATCGCGGAGACATCCAGGCAGACCAGGCTCTCGGACCCGCTCTACCTCGAGGAGGGCGTGCTCCACTACTGCGTTCCCAACATCCCGGCGCTGGTGCCCCGGGCGGCCACCCTGGCGCTCTCGGCGGCGATGCTGCCCTTCATGGCGCTCGTCGCGGACCTCGGGCTGGAGGCGGCCCTCGGCGCGGCCCCGGCCCTGGCCGAGGGGCTGCTCGTCCACGACGGCCGGGTCGTGAACCGGGCCCTTGCGGAAGACACCGGCCGGCCCTGCGCGGACTTCCCTTCCCACTGGATCCACCCAACGAAAAGGGGCTGACATGAACGCCGATTCCCCCATCCAGGTCCTCGACATGCACACCGGCGGAGAGCCGGTCCGCATCATCCAGAGGGGGTATCCCCCGGTCCCCGGCGCGACGATCCTGGCCAAGCGCCGGTACGTCCGCGAGCATCTCGACCACCTGCGCAGGCTGCTCATGTTCGAACCCAGGGGGCACGACGACATGTACGGCGTGCTGCTCGTGGAGCCCACCCTCCCCGGGGCGGACATCGCCGTGCTCTTCATGCACAACGAGGGTTACAGCACCATGTGCGGCCACGCCGTGATCGCCATGGGGCGCTACGCCGTGGATCATGGCCTGGTGCCGAAGGTCGAGCCCGTCTCGGAGGTGGGGATCGAGTGCCCCTGCGGCCTGGTGAGGGCGCACGTGGAGGTCCGCGGCGGCCGCAGCGGGCGGGTCACCTTCGACAGCGTCCCGGCCTTCCTGCTCGCGGAGCGGCTGACGGTCGCGGTCCCGGGGCGCGGGCAGGTGGTCACGGACGTCAGCTACGGCGGGGCCTTCTACGCCCTGGCCGACGCCGGGCAGTTCGGCCTGGATGTCCGCGCGAGCCGCGTGCGGGACCTGGTGGACGCGGCGACCGCGCTCACCGAGGCCGTGAACCGGACGATCGCCATCGAGCACCCGGTCGAGAAGGACCTGGGCTTCCTCTACGGCAGCATCCTCACGGACGGTCGCGAGCGGCCGGAGGAAGGGCCCTCCGCCAACATCTGCGTCTTCGCCGACGCGGAGGTGGACCGCAGTCCCACCGGCTCGGGCGTCACGGCGCGCATGGCCGCGCGCTTCCAGCGGGGCCTCGTGGGCATGAACCAGGTCTGCGAGATCGACAGCGTCACGAAGGCGCGGTTCACCGGCGAGGTGGTCGCCGTGACGTCCTGCGGCTCCAAGCCCGCCGTGACGATCCGTGTCGGCGGGCAGGCTCACTATTCCGGAGAGGCCCGCTACTGGCTCGAGGAAGGCGACGAGATCGGCAAGGGCTTCCTCCTGCGCTGAGTCTTGCTTCGCGTCCGTTCTCGAGGGGATTCCTCGTTGTGCCCGGCGGGCGGATATGCGAAAATTTGTCGTAAACGAGGTGTGCTGATGGATGGGATCAAGCCGGGGGCTTGCATGCTCTGGAGGCCGGCCACGAGCGGCGTGTCCGCCCTGGTGACGGTGGTCTCGCTGGACCTGGCGAACGACCGGGCGCTGGTCCACGTCACGCGGGCCTCCACCGGGACCTGCGCCGCCCACTGGGTCGACATGAACCAGCTCTCCGGAGCCCCCGCGGACGCCTGTCCGTGCCCCTGCGCCGCCAAGGCGGCCCGCGCGGACACGGGGCACGACGCCGCCTGAGCGCGGATCCCCATCACCCGGGCGGATCGGACGCCCGCGCGCGGAGCACCGGATGAGAATCCTGCACACGGCCGACTGGCACCTGGGGGCGACGCTGGAGGAGTGTCCGAGGGAGGCGGACCATCGCCACTTCCTGGGCTGGCTGAGGGATGCGCTGGTCGCGGAGGAGGTGGACCTCCTGATCGTGGCCGGGGATGTCTTCGACGCCCCGGCGCCCTCGGCCGAGGCCCAGTCCCTCTACTACCGCTTCCTGCACGGCCTGGCGGGCACCCCCTTGAGGCAGATGATCGTGGTGGGCGGCAACCATGATTCCGCCTCGCGCCTCGACGCCCCCCGGGACCTGCTGGCCGCCTTCGGCGTGCATGTGGTGGGCGGCGTGGAGGAACCGCCCGGGCGCCACCTTTTCCCGGTGACGGATGGAGCAGGGCAGGTGCGGGCCGTGGTCGCCGCGGTCCCCTTCGTCAACGAGTGGCGCCTGGGCTTCCGGGGCCGGGAAGGCAGCGACGAAGCGCAGCAGGAGGCGCTGGGCGCGCCGTTCCGGGCCTTCTACCGCGCGCTCGCGGACCAGGCCTGCCGGCGCTGGCCCGGCGTTCCGCTCCTGGCCACGGGGCATCTCGCCGCCGCGGGAAGCGACCGGACCGACGCCCCCCAGGAAATCCACCTCGTCGGCACCCTGGGGGGGCTCCCCGCGACCATCTTCGATGCCCGCTATGCCTACGTGGCCCTCGGGCACATCCATCGCGCCCACCAGGTGGACGGCACCCGGGCCTGGTACAGCGGCAGTCCCATCGCCCTCAACGTCAAGGAGGGGCGCTCGCCCCGCACCGTGAACCTGGTGGATCTGGCTCCGGACGGCTCCGTGGAGGTCCTCCGCCTGCCGATCCCGGGGACCCGGCAGGTGGTCGAATGCGCCGGATCCTTCGAGGAGGTGAAGCTCCGCCTGGCCCGCATGAGCTGGGACGAGGGGCTGCCTCCCTTGGTGAAGGTGGACCTGGAAGTCGAAGCCTATACCGTGGGACTCGAGGAGGAGTGCCGGCGGTTCGTGGAAGGCCTCGAGCCTGCCCCCGTCCTGGTCGGGATCGTCCAGACCCAGGCCCGCCGTCCCCAGGCCGAAGGCGCGCCGGCGCCCTCCAGGCTGGCGGACCTGGAGCCTAGGGAGGTCTTCCGGATGCTGTGCGGCGCGAGGGGGGAGGACTACGACGGCCTGAGGGACGCCTTCGAGGCCCTCCTGGCGGAGGAGGGACGGGCATGAGACTCCTCGAACTGCGCATGGAGAACCTCAACGCGCTCTATGGGAAGCACGCTGTCGACTTCCGGAAGGATCTCCAGGAGGCGCCCCTCTTCCTCATCAGCGGGCCGACAGGAGCTGGGAAGAGCACCCTCCTGGACGCCATCTCCCTGGCCCTGTTCGGCGTCACGCCCCGCCTGCGCCCGGAGGGAAGCCTGGAGGCCAGGCTCGACCAGGCCCCGGCCCACATCCTGTCCCACGGGACGGCCCGGGGGAAGGCCGCGCTCACCTTCCGCAAGAGCAGCCCCGGGGAGAGCCCCGCCATCTACCGCGCCACCTGGGAAGTCTGGCGCGGCAACCGGCGGAACCCCAGGCCGGAGGGCGCGATCCAGGGCCCCTACCGGTGGCTGGAGCGCCTGGACGGCCAGGAATGGGTACGGCTGGCCACCGACTACCCCGGCGAGCAGGGCCGGGTGCGGGACCTGGAGGCGGCCCTGAAGGAGGCCCTGGAGGGGTTCTCCCTGCAGGACTTCACCCGCTGCATGCTGCTGGCCCAGGGGGACTTCGACGCCTTCCTGAAGGCGCCGGAAGCCGAGCGGAGCGCCATCCTGGAGCGCCTCACGGGGACCGGGCAGTACCAGCGGATCGGGGCCCGGGCCGCCCGCCGCCTGCGCGAAGCCAAGGAAGCCTGCGCCCAGGCCGAACGCGCGCTGGGCGGCCTGACGGTCCTGGACGAAGCGGGTCTGGAGGCCCTGCGCCGCACCCTGGCGGACCAGGAGGCCGCGGTCCTGGAGGCCCGGCGGACCTGCCGGGAGATCCAGGCCTGCCTGCACTGGCTGGACGAGGATGAGGCGCTGACGAATTCCGAGGAGGCCGCGCGCGCCGCGCTGGCCCGCGCCGAGGAGGCCCAGGCGGCCGCGGCGCCGGATCTGGCCCGGCTGGCCTCCTTCGAGGAAGCCCGGGAGGCCTTGGGCCACCTCGCCTCGACCCGCGCCCGCCGCGCCGCCGTCCAGGAGCTGGCCGCCCGCCTGGAGGCGCTGGCTGCCGAAGCGGCCAGGCGGGAGGCGCAGCTCGAACTCGACGAGCAGGAGGAGCGCCTGGCGGCGGAGGCCCATGCGGAGGCCCGGGAGTCCCTGGCCGGGCGCGAGCCGGAGCTGCAGCGCGCGCGGGAGTTGCGCGCTGCCCTCGCCGCCGCCCGGGAGGAAGCCCGGAAGGCCGGAGACAAGCACCGAGCGGCGGAGGACGAGCGGACGCGGCGGGAGAGCGTCCTGGCCGAAGCCGCGGAGACGCTGCGGGCGCGGGACCAGGCTGCCGCGCAGGCGGAGGCCGATCTGGCCGACGCGCCCTGGGAATCGCTGTCCGGCGCCCTCGGGGCCCTGGAAGCCCGGCATCGCGCCCTCCAGGCGCGCGTGGAGCAGCTGGTCCGGGACGAACGTGAGCGGCGGGACCTGGCCGCGAAACTGCCGGAACAGGCGCAGATCTGCCTGGACGCCCGCGAGGGATGGAGGCTCCAGTCGGGGCTGCTCGAAACTCGCCTGGCCGAAGAGACGGCCTGCCGGAAGGACCTCGAAGCCCTGCTCGAGGGGGCCCCGGAGCCCGCCGAGGTCCGCCGCAGGCTGGAGAGGGACCGCGACGCGCTGCTGCTGCGGCGGGCTTCCCTGGAAGCGCTGGCCGGGCAGATCCAGGAAGCCGCCCAGGCCGGAAGCCGCGCCTTCGAGGCGGAGTCCCTGGCGGCGCGCGAAGCCGGCCGGGCTTCCGCCGCGGAAGCTCTCGCGCGGGAAGCCGGGCGGACCCTCGACGGGACCCTGGAAACGGAGGCCAGTCTGGCGCGGAGCCTCGACCTCATGCGCTGGGCCCGCGACCTGGCCAAGGAGCGGGGCCGCCTCCAGGAGGGCCGGCCCTGCCCGCTCTGCGGCGCGGAGGCTCATCCGGCCCTGGTGGATCCGGACCAGGAAGGCAAGGACCGGCAGGTCAAGGCCGAGTGCGCGCGGCTGGAGGCCGCCTTCGCCCAGGCCCAGGCCCAGGTGCTTCTGGCCCGGGGGGCGCTGCGGGAGGCCGAGGCGGCCTTCCACGCGGCCGGGGGGGAGGCGCGGAATGTCCAGCGGCTGTCCGAGGAGGCCAAGGTGGCCCTGGCCCGCCTCCGGGATTCCCTCGGCGCGGCCGCCGCGGTCCTCGGCGTCGAACCATGCAGTGCCCAGGTCGCCCGCGCCCTGGAGGCCGTGGACGAGGACCATCGGCGGCTGGAAGCCCGCCGGCGGGAGCTGGACGCGGCGGACTCCGCCCTGAGGAAGGCCGCGGGCGATGCCGCCGAGGCCCGCGTGCGGACCGGCGAGCTGGAGATCCTGGCGCGGCAGGCCGAGGACCGTCTCTCGTCGCTCCGGGAGCGTCTCCTGGCCGAGGATGCGCGGCTGGCCCAGGCGGAAAGCTCGCTGGCGGCCGACCGGGCTGCCCTGGCCGGGGACTTCGCCGCGCACCAGCTGCCGGAGGACGATCCCCTGGCCGAGGCCCGCGGTCGGGTGGGACGCTTCCAGAGGGCCCGCACCGCCCGCGAGGAGGCGGCCCGGACCCGGGAGGCGGCCCTTCGCGCCCACGAGGCGGCCGGCCTGGCCCTGGAGGGCGCCCGCCGCGAGGCGGACGCCCGGCGCCAGGAGGACGGGGAACGCCGGGCGCGCCTGGCGGAAGCCGGAAACGCTGTCGCGGGATGCCTCGGCGGCGAGGATCCCGAGCCGCTCCATCGGGCCTTGAAGGCGTCGGTGGACGCGCGCGGGAAGGAACTCCAGGACCGGCGGGACCGTCTCCAGGCCGCCCGCGACGCGCGGACCAAGGCCCTGGCGGACCGGGACGGCGCGGCCCAGGCGCTGGCTTCCGGGCGGAGGGAGCTGCTCGACCAGGAGGCCCGCCTGGCGGACCTGGCCGCGCCCCTGGGCGGGGAAGCGGCGCTGGACGCGCGGTTCCTTCCGGAGGCGGAAGCCAAGACCCTGGCGGACCGGCGCAACACCCTGGACGGGGCGCGCCGGGATGCCGCGACGGCCCTGCGGACCCTCCAGGAACATCTGGCCCTGCACCGGGCGCACCGTCCGGACGGGCTCGGGGCCTGTCCGGACCGCTCCGCCCTGGAACGGCGGGGGGAGGAGGCCCAGGCGGTCCAGGACCGCCAGAGCGAGGACGTGGGGCGGACCCGGGCCGCCCTGGACGAACAGGAGGGGGCCCGCCTCCGGCAGGCTGAGGCCCTGGAACAGCTCCGGGCCGCCCAGGCGGACCTGTCCCTCTGGACCCGCATGAACCGGCTGATCGGCGCCAACGAGGGCGAGGCCTTCCGGAGGTTCGCGCAGGTGCTCAACCTGCGGGACCTCCTCGCCAAGGCCAACGCCCGCCTCGCGCGCCTGCGCCCCCGCTACCGCCTCCAGCCGGCCCGGGACGACCAGGGCGTCGAGCGCCTGGCCTTCTTCATCGAGGATACCGCCCACGCCTGCGAATGCCGACCCGTGAGCACCCTCTCGGGGGGCGAGACCTTCCTCGTCTCCCTCTCCCTGGCCCTCGCCCTGGCCGACTACCGGACGGTGCGCATGCCCATCGAGACCCTGCTGCTGGACGAGGGCTTCGGCACCCTGGACCCCAAGACCTTGGCGGATGTCCTCGGAACCCTCGGGGCACTCACCAGCCAGGGCACCCAGGTGGGCCTGATCAGCCATGTGGAGGCCTTGCAGGAGAAGATCCCCGCCCGGATCCTCGTCGAGCCCACTGGACCCGGCCGCAGCCGGGTGCGAATCGGATGAATCCCGATCGAGAGCGCTGAGTGTGTCGCTCCGTGGGTGGGTGCCACGGGGGGCCTGGATGGGAGCACCTCGAGGATCCGGATGAGGAAGGGAACCAGCGGGTCTTCGGGTCCCGGACAGGCTCCCGCGGATGCGGTTCCTTCCCCTGGCTGAGATCGGCGCACGGGTCCCGTTCGGAAGCCGGATGGGGCCTGGCCCGGCCGGCGAGCGGACCCTTTGCCAGCCCAGGCGAGACCGTCAGCCGTTTCATCGGCATCCTTTTCGCGCCACGCATCCTGGTCGAGTGGGTTCTCCCTCTCGGCAGGGGCGGGCGTCACCGCTTGCGGCTGTAGGGAGTCCCGGGCAGGGGGAGCTGGGTGCGGAAGACACCGTCCCGGCGGAAGTAGGCCCCTGCCACGGCGGGGGCCGTGGGGATCGATACGATCTCGCCCACGCCCTTGGCGCCGAAGGCGACGCCGCTGGGCTGCGAGCGCACCAGGACGGTCTCGATCCGGGGCACCTGGGTGGAACGGAGCAGGCCCAGGGTCCCGAATCTGGCCGTCGGCTCGCCGTCCTTCAAGGGGTAGTCCTCCGTCAGGGCGAACCCCAGCCCCATGACCACGCCCCCCTCGATCTGGCCTTCCACGTTGATCGGGTTCACGACGCGCCCGAGGTCGTGGGCGGCCACCACCTTCTCGACCTTGCCGTCCCCGTCCAGGAGCACGACCTGGGTGGCGTAGGAGTAGGCGATGTGGCTCACCGGATTCGGCTTCCGGGACCCGAAGGGGTCGGTGACGTAGGAGAACTCCCGGTAGTATTCCCGGCCCTCCAGCGCGGCCAGGGGGGCGTGCGCCAGGTCCTTCGCCAGGTCCTGGGCCGCGAGCCGCGCCGCCTCGCCGTTGAAGACCGTCTGCCGGGAGGCCGTCGTGGTTCCGCCGTCGGGGGTCGTCGAAGTGTCCGGCCGGACCACGTCGATCGCGTCTGCGGGAATCCCCGCGGTCTCCCCCACGATCTGGATCAGCACCGAGGCCAGTCCCTGGCCGATGCAGGCGGCGCTCGTGTAGACCACGGCCTTGCCCTTCTCCACCTTGAGCCGCACGCGTCCGACGTCCGACAGCCCCACGCCGATCCCGGCGTTCTTCAGGCAGCAGGCGATGCCCGCATCGGGTCGGCTCTCGAACACGTCCTTCACGGCGAGCAGCGTCGCCTTGAGCGCCGTGTCGGGGCCGGCGACCTGGCCGTTGGGAAGCACGTCCCCGGTTTCCACGGCGTTTCGGAAGCGGATCTCCCAGGGGCTGATGCCCGCCTGGGCCGCCAGGTCGTCGAGGCAGCATTCCATGGCGAAGCAGGACTGGGTGACGCCGAAGCCGCGGAAGGCGCCGCCCGGAGGATTGTTGGTGTAGACCCCGAGGCCCAGGATGGAGACGTTGGCGATCCGATAGGGGCCGGCGGCGTGGGTACAGGCCCGTTCCAGCACCGGCCCGCCCAGGGAGGCGTAGGCGCCGGAATCGGCCAGCAGCACGGCCTTCATGGCAGTGAGGCGGCCCTCGCCGTCGCAGGCCACGGTGTAGTCCATCTCCATGGCATGGCGCTTGGGATGCACCCGGATGCTCTCCTGCCGGGAGAGCGTCAGCTTGACGGGGCGCCCGGAGATCCAGGCCAGCAGGGCTGCGTGGTGCTGGGCGCAGAGATCCTCCTTCCCGCCGAACCCGCCGCCGACCAGCTTGCTGACGACCTTCACCCGGCTCCCCGGGACGCCCAGGACGCCCACGATGCCGTGGTGGTCGTCATAGATGCTCTGGGTGCCGGTGTAGACCGTCAGGGTGCCGTCCGGCTCGGGCACCGCCAGGGCGCTCTCCGGCTCCAGATAGGCGTGCTCGGTGGGGGCGGTGCGGAAGACGTGGTGGGAGACATGGGTGGCTTCCGCGATCGCGGCCTCGACGTCCCCCCGGTGCAGTTCGGTACGGGTCTGCAGGTTGCCGCCGGGGTGCAGCCTGGGGGCGTCCTCGGCGAGGGCGGCCCGCGGCTCGACCAGGGGAGGAAGGATGTCGAAGTCCACCTTGATCCTGGCCAGGGCCGCCTTCGCCTGGTCCAGGGTCCCGGCGGCCACCAGGGCCAGGGCGTCCCCCACGTAGCGGGTCTCCTCCCCGACGGCGATCAGGGCCGGCCAGTCCGGGACGACATGGCCCTGGAACCGCTCGCCGGGCACGTCCCCGGCGGTGAGGACGAGGGCGACGCCCGGCGCCTTCCGGGCCTCGCCGACGTCGATGGCCTTGACCCGCACCCGGGGCTTGGGGGCCCGCAGGACGGCGCCGTGGAGCATCCCGGGCACGGCCATGTCGTTCACGTACTCCCCCGTGCCCAGCACCTTGGCCCTCGCATCCGGCCTCGGCATCCGGTCCCCGACTCCGAAGACGTCGGCCGCCCCGGAGGGCAGGGGACCGCCCTCCCGCAGCGCCTGCGCGGCGCGGAGGACGGCCTGCTCGATCTTCACGTAGCCCGTGCAGCGGCAGATGTTCCCGTGGATGGCCTTCTTCACGTCCGCCAGGGTCGGATCGGGGTTGGCGTCCAGCAGGCCCTTGGCGCTCATGACCATGCCGGGGGTGCAGAAGCCGCACTGGACGGCTCCTGCGCTGGCGAATGCCCAGGCGTAGATCTCCTGCTCGCGGGGAGAGAGCCCCTCCACGGTCGTCACCGTCCGGCCGTCCAGCCTGGCGGTGGTGAGCAGGCAAGCCCGGGCGGCCTTGCCGTCCACCAGGACCATGCAGGCGCCGCAGGCACCCTCCGAGCAGCCGTCCTTGGCCGAGGTCAGACGGAGTTCCTCCCGCAGGAAGGACAGCAGGTTCCGGTCCTGGTCGGTCGCGTGCGGATGGCCGTTGACGGTGAACGAGAACACTAGCGGCAGCCTCTCATGGATGGGGGAACACCTGTCGGATCGTCCCGGTCCTCTGGTCCATGGAACGGGCTCGAACTACGCGACGGAATGCCGGGACGCGAACGGAAGGAATCCCGCGTCTGCGCATCAACCAGGGTGCATGGGGGTTTCGTCGAACGACCTGAAAGACCCGATGCTACACGAGGAATCGTACCGAAACCTACCCGGATGGGCCAGTCATTTTTAGGATCCCCGGGCCCTCCGGGAGATCCAGAACGCGGCATGCAGGAGGCTGTTCCGCTCCGTCCCCATGTCACAGGCTCAGGGCTCGCCCCTCCAGGAGACAGCCGGCGATCTCCTGCATGTTGGTGACGCGTCCCGCGGACAGCTTCTCCCTGACCTTGTGGAACTCCAGGCAAGTGCCGCAGGCGAGGATCTCCACGCCGAGCCCGGCCAGCCGCTCGAGGTTGACGAGGTGCTCGGAACCCTCGATCGCGAGGAGCACGCCGCCGTTCATGAGGATCAGCCGCCGGGGCAGGTTCCCGGACTCCGTGAGGGTGTAGAGGAAGCCCCGCATGAGCAGGGCGCCCAGCTCGTCATCCCCCCGTCCGAGGGTGCGGCTGGTGAGGAGGAGGGTCCGGATGTCCGGATCGACCTTGGGCAGTCCGGGCGCGTCGCAGGGCGCCCCGGCGGGCGGCGGAAGCGCCTCGGAGCCGGACGGCCGGATGAGGATGCGGGCCTCGTCCCCGGATTCCTCGACACGCTCCACGGCGCAGCCGGCGTGGGTCGCGAAACGCACGACGTTCTCCCGGCTGGCGGGGGAGTCCACGATCACCAGGATCTGGCCGGGACCGCCCTCCGCCAGGGCCTTGCGGGTCAGGATCACGGGCTGGGGACAGGCGAGACCGCGGGCGTCGATGACCCTAGGGGCAAGGCTCATAGTGTTTCTCCTTTCGTCCGGATTCCGGGGACAGGGATTCGACGACGCGCCACAGGCCTTCCGCCCCCTGGGCCCTCAGGGCGGACATGGCGGTCCCGCAGGCCGGGGCGCCGGGCTCCAGGGGGCCCGCCAGCAGGCAGAACCCGCACTGGCCGTGGATCCTGCGGGGCACGGGAACCAGCTCCACCGGGACCTTCCCGGCCAGCTCCTTCTCCGCGCGGAGGGCCGCCTGGGTGGAGGGGAAGGTGGCGACGAGGTACATCAGAGGACGAACTCGACGGTGCCCGGTTCGCCGCCGGTCTCGCCGATGAGGGCGGCGGGCACGCCGCGGCCTGCCAGGGCGTCCAGCGCCGCGCTCGCCTGCTCGAGGGGCACGGCCGCCAGCAGGCCGCCTGAGGTCTGGGGATCGAACACCACGTCCAGGGCCACGGGGTCGAGGATTCCTTCGGCCTTCACGAAGCGCCCCCGCCCCTGCTTGTTGCGGTAGGCGCCCTCGGGCACGAGGCCTATGGCGGCGTAGTCCGCGGCGCCCGGGATCAGCGGCAGGGCGGCGTAGCGGATGCGGAGGCCGCAGGGCGCGCCGTCCGCCATCTCCGCGGCGTGGCCCGCCAGGCCGAAGCCGGTGACGTCCGTGCAGGCGAGCACGCTGAAGGCCGCGAGCGCCTCGGCCGCCGTCCCGTTGAGGGTGGCCATGGAGGCGTGGGCGATCCGGAGGGACTCGGGGTCCGCGCAGCCGGCGCGCAGGGCCATGTTCACGAGGCCGGTGCCCAGCGGCTTGGTGAGGATGAGGGCCGCGCCGGGGCGGAGCGTGTTGTTCCGCCAGGCCTTGGCGGGATCCACGAGGCCCGTCACGGCGTAGCCCAGCTTGGGCTCGGGGTCCTCCACGCTGTGGCCGCCCAGGAGGGCGCAGCCGGCCTCGACCAGGGCGTCCAGGCCGCCCGCCATCATCGCCTTCAGGGTGTCCATGCCCAGCGCCTTCAGGGGGAAGCACGCGAGACAGAGGGCGGTGAGGGGGCGCCCGCCCATGGCGTAGACGTCGGAGAGGGCGTTGGCGGCGGCGATGCGGCCGAAGAGGAAGGGATCGTCCACGATGGGCGGGAAGAAGTCCACGGTCTGGACCAGGGCCGAGCCGTCGTCCAGTCGGAAGAGGCCCGCGTCCTCGCAGCCCGAGAAGTCCGCCAGGAGCCGGGGGTAGGCCGGCTGCCGCAGGCCGCACAGCGCCTGTTCCAGCACGCCGGGGCCGAGCTTGGCGCCGCAGCCGGAGAAGCGCGTGAAGGACGTCAGGGCCGGGGAATCGCTCATGCCAGGATCTCCTCCATGGCCTGGACGGCGGCGTCGATCTCGCCCTCCGTGGTGAAGAAGCCGGGCGAGAAGCGCAGCGTCCCGCCGGCCTCGAGGGTGCCGAGGCTCCGGTGCGCGGCCGGCGCGCAGTGCAGGCCCATCCGGGTGGCGATGTCCCGGCGGTCGAGCTCCAGGGCGATCTCCCCGAGATCCCTCCCTTCGACGCGGATGGAGATCACGGGAACGCGCGGCTCCCCGGCGGCCGGTCCCGGAGATGCGACGCCGGGCAGCGCCAGCAGCCCGCGCAGCAGGCGGTCGCACAGGGCGCTCTCCCGGGCGCGCACGGCCGCCAGGCCCGTGTCCCGGAGGAAACCGACTGCGGCGAGCAGTCCCGCGAGTCCGGGGAGGTTCTGGGTCCCGGCCTCGTACCGGTCCGGCAGGAAGTCCGGCTGGCGTTCGCTGTCGGATGCGCTGCCCGTGCCGCCCCGCAGGAGGGGCTCCGGGCCGCGGCCCGGCGCGAAGTAGACCCCGCCCGTGCCCATGGGGCCCAACAGGCCCTTGTGCCCCGGGAAGCAGAGGAAATCGATGTCCTCCGCCGGGATGTCCACGTGTCCCACGGCCTGGCTCGCGTCCAGGCAGAGGGGGATGCCCGCTCCGCGGCAGAGGTCGGCGATCTCCCGGACCGGCGTGAGGCAGCCCGTGACGTTGCTGGCGGCCGTGAGCACGAAGAGGTCGGCGCTTCGGGCGACGGCCTGGCGGAGGAGGCCGGGGTCCGGGCGCCCGCAGGCGTCGAAGGGCACCACGACCAGGCGCGCGCCGCGCGCGGCCTCCAGGTGGCGCAGGGGCCGCATGACGGCGTTGTGCTCCAGGGAGCTGAGGATGACCGTCCCGCCGGGAGGGATCTGCCCCATCAGCACCAGGTTCAGGGCCTCCGTGGCGTTCTTGGTGAAGGCGAGGCGGTCCGGTTCCGCCAGCCCCAGGAGGCCGGCGCAGGCTTCCCGGACGGCGTAGAGCATCCGGCTGGCGTCCTGGGCCGGGTGATGGCTGCTCCGTCCTGCGTTCGCGCCCACGTCCGTCATGAAGCGCACGACGGCCTCGGATACTCCGGGGGCCTTGGGGAAACTGGTGGCGGCGTTGTCCAGGTAGATCACCGGCACCCTCCGTTCCCGAGCCGGAGGATGGCTTCCAGGACGCCCCCGGCGATGGCCCTGGCCTTGTCGGACACGGTGAAGCAGTGCTCCCGGACGCAGCGGGGATCGACGTCCGCCACCTTGAGCCCGGCGGGGGCCTCGTAGCCGGGCCGGATCAGGCCCCGCAGGATGCCGTCGATGCGGGGGGACACCAGGACGCGGCCATCCGGGCCGTGGAGGGCCAGCACCGGCTCCCCGGCCCGGACCTGATCGCCGATCGACTTCAGGTTCTCGACCTCGCCGGCGACGGGGGCATGCAGGACCCGCTCGCGTCCCATCCCGGCGATGAGTCCGGGCACGCCCGTGTCCGGCTCGGCGCCGCCCTCCAGGAGCACCCGCCCCAGGTCGTGGCCCCGGTTGGTCTCCACCACCGCGTCCGCGTCCACTCCCGCGACGAACCCCGGGCCCAGGGCCACCACGACCGGAGCCATGCCCCGGCGCGTGCCGAGGTTCCGCTTGGCGATGATGGCGTCCACCAGGGCCAGGGGATGGAGTTCGGCCAGGCAGGCGCACGCGGGATCCTCCAGGATCGGCACCGGCCCTTCCGGTCCGGCGGCGAGCAGGGCCTCCAGTTCCTCCAGCGACCCGGCGCGGACGGCCCGGACGCCCTCCACCTCCGCCCGGCCCTCGTAGATGGCCTCGGAAAGACAGACGGTCCGCCGGATGGCGCTGGGCCTGGCCGATTCGAGGGCCGCGACCTTGAATCCGGCCCGAACCAGGCGGAGGATGCAGCCCGTGGCCAGGTCGCCCGCGCCGCGTACGACCACGAGTTCTCCGTGGATCAGGGGCATGTCGGGGTTCCTCCCAGGGCAGGATGGGCGATGACGGCGCCTTCCGGAAGCTCCACCCGGGCCAGGACGCGCTTCGCCGGGTCAGGGTCGCCCAGGGCGCAGACCAGGATGAGGTCCGCGCCGCAGGGCCCGCAGGTCCGGAACCGGGCCCGCAGCTCTTCGAGGGCGAGGCCGCACCGGTCGGCCTTGTTGAGCAGGAGCACCCGGATGCATCCCGCGGGCGCGCCCTTGAACAGGCCTTGGGGCGACCGGGCGAGGGCCGCGAGGTGCTCCGGCTGGATGGAGTCTCCCGGCGCGCAGCCCGCGACGGGGCCGAAACGTTCCGGGCGGTGGACGGAGGCCCCGTCCATGGGCTGCCCGAGGCAATCGAGGCCCGCGAGGCCGAGCACCAGCCCGGCCGTGGCGGGAATGACCGGTTCGTGCGGGCCCGGGGCCTTGATGGAGCGGCCGCGGGCTCCGTCCGCCTCCACGAGGATGAACGTCTCCGGGCGGCTCAGTCCCTCAAGGCGTCCCGGTTCGACGCCACGGAGCTTGCCCGGCTCCCGCGCCTCGCGGGAGGCGAACACGATGCGCCGCCCGCGGTCCTTCCTGGGCGGCACCTGGTCCCAGGGGCTGGCTCCGGGGCAGGCTTCGTCCAGCACGACCTGGTCGAACGCGCGGCCCTGTTCCAGGCGGGGATCGAAGATGTGGGTGGTGGTGGTCAGGAGGACATCGCGCCCGGTCCAGGCCAGCTCCTCGCCCAGCCCGAACAGGGCGCTGGTCTTGCCGCCGGCGCCCACCAGGGCGATCACGCAGCCGAGCCCGGAGCCGGGAAGACAGGGCCGCAGGGCGTCGGTCAGGCGCATGGTGTCCCGCCACGAGGGGGCTGGGTGCCGGCCCGCCGCTCCCTGCAGTCGCGTTCCAGCCGGGGAAGGATCTTCGCCTGCCTCCGGACGGCGATGATCTCGCCCAGGATGGCGCTGGCCAGCTCGCCCGGAGTCTCGGCGCCGATGTCGAGGCCGATGGGGGCCCACAGGGCGTCCACCCTGGCGGGATCCCGGCCATCCTGGAGGAGCTGGTCCAGGAGGAACCTCACCTTGCGCGTGCTGCCCATGAATCCGGCGTAGCGGTATTCCCGGTCCAGGAGCGCGCGCAGGCACGCGAGATCGAGCCGGTGTTCCCGGGTCACGACCACGGCGTAGGTCGCCGGGTCGAACGGGAACTCCCGGACGGCCTGCTGGAAATCGGCCGTGACGGCCCGCACCCCTTCGGGCGGATCCCAGCCCGCGAAGGCCCCTGGCCGGTCGTCCACGATCGTGACCTTCAGGCCGACGGCGGGGGCGGCGGCCGCCAGGGCCATGCCCACATGGCCGCCGCCGAGGATCAGCAGCTTCTCCTCGGGCAGCACGGGTTCGAGGTAGACCCCGGAGGCCCCGTCGAAGTGCGGCTTGCCCTTTCCCAGGATCCCCTGGGCCTCGCCGGTGCTGACTCCGCCGGCACACCCATGGAGCGGCTTTCCGTTCCCGTCCAGCGCGGACACGGCCACGGCGAGGGTTCCATCCTCGGCGGCGGAGAGGCGCTTCCGGAGGAGGGTCCGCTCACCCCGGGCGCTGCGCTCCAGGGCGATCCGGTAGGGCTCCGCATCGTCCAGGCATTCCACGAGGACCGTGGAGACTCCCCCGCAGATCATCTCCGGCCCGGCGACATCCTCGCCCAGCATTTCCACGTCGATCAGCAAGGCGCGGTGCTCGTCCAGGCTGCGGCGACAGGCCTCCAGGGCGGCGAGTTCGCCCTTGCCGCCGCCGATCGTGCCGGTGCGCCCCGACACGGCGCCCAGGAGCATCGCGGTGCCCGGATGCCGCGGGGACGAGCCCTTCACCGCGATGATCGTGGCCAGGACCAGAGCCTCGCGGCTATCGGCGATCGTCTTGAAGATCGTGTGTTCCATCTCGTCTAGCCTGCCATGGGAATCGAGGACTCGTCGAAGAATGCACACCGTCCCGGAGAGGGAACAGCGAAACCGGCAACAGCCAGGAACAGAGGATCGAGGGACAGGGATCTGTCACAGGGCTTTTGCCCAGGTTGGATGACATCCAGGCCCAGGACTTCGGACCAGGGCACATGACCCGATCGTCTGCGGGCAGGCACATCGTTTCTGCGGTCTTTATCCCTTTCATTCCTTTTATCCCTGTCATTCAAATCTTTAAAAGATGAAAAAACAAGGATGAAAGGGATGAAAGGGATAAAAGAAATGATCCTTGAAGGTTCGTCCTCATGTGGGTGGTTGCAGGTCATGGAACTGTGACGGGGTTTGTGCTCCGGCCGCACGGCATCCAGGCCCAGGACTTCGGACCAGGGCACATGACCCGATCGTCTGAGGGCAGGCACATCGTTTCTGCGGTCTTTATCCCTTTCATCCCTTTTATCCCTGTCATTCAAATCTTTAAAAGATGAAAAAACAAGGATGAAAGGGATGAAAGGGATAAAAGAAATGATCCTTGAAAGTTCGTCCTCATGTGGGCGGTTGTAGGTCATGGAACTGTGACGGGGCTTGTGCTCCGGCCGCACGGCATCCAGGCCCAGGACTTCGGACCAGGGCACATGACCCGATCGTCTGAGGGCATGCACATCGTTTCTACGGTCTTTATCCCTTTCATTCCTTTTATCCCGGTCATTCAAATCTTTAAAAGATGAAAAAACAAGGATGAAAGGAATAAAAGGAATGATCCTTGAAGATTCGTCCTCATGTGGGCGGTTGCAGGTCATGGAACTGTGACGGGGCTTGTGCTCCGGCCGCACGGCATCCAGATTCAGGAACTCGGACCAGGGCACATGACCCGATCGTCTGAGGGCAGGCACATCGTTTATGCGGTCTTTATCCCTTTCATCCCTTTTATCCCTGTCATTCAAATCTTTAAAAGATGAAAAAACAAGGATGAAAGGGATGAAAGGAATGATCCTTGAAAGTTCGTCCTCATGTGGGCGGTTGCAGGTCATGGAACTGTGACGGGGCTTGTGCTCCGGCCGCACGGCATCCAGATTCAGGAACTTGGACCAGGGCACATGACCCGATCGTCTGAGGGCAGGCACATCGTTTATGCGGTCTTTATCCCTTTCATCCCTTTTATCCCTGTCATTCAAATCTTTAAAAGATGAAAAAACAAGGATGAAAGGGATAAAAGAAATGATCCTTGAAAGTTCGTCCTCATGTGGGCGGTTGCAGGTCATGGAACTGTGACAAGGTTTGTACTCTGGCCGGACTGTGTCCAGGCCCAGGAATTCGGACCAGGGGACATGACCCGATCGCCTGCGGCCACGCACATCGTTTCTGCGGTCTTTTCCCCTTTCATCTCCTTTATCTCTGTTAATGAAGTCTTTGAAAGTATGTTTAACAGAGGTGAAAGGAATGAAAGGGATGAAGGAAAGCATCCTTGTTCCGTTCCGATGACTAGAGTCTGCCCATGGCCTTGAGGATCCGTTCGGGGGTGAACGGCCACTCCCGCACCCAGGCGCCGACGGCGTCGTGGATCGCGATGGCGACGGCGGGGGCCGCGCCGTTGACCGCGATCTCCGAGACGCTCTTGCCGCCGAAGGGACCGACTTCGTCTGCCACGGGCATCAGTTCGACGTGGAAGTCCTCGGGCACCTCGCGGATGGAGGGGACCTTGTAGTCGAGGAAGTCCGGGTTGAGGCACCGGCCCTCGGCGTCGTAGATCATCTCCTCGTAGAGGGAATGGCCCAGGGCCTTGAGGCAGGCGCCGAAGATCTGGCCTTTCGCCAGGGCGGGGTTGATGGGTGTTCCGCAGTCCTGGTAGGCGTGGAACCGGCGGACCTTGACGTCGCCGGTTCGAACGTTGACCGCGACCTCGGCGAAGTGGGCGCCGTAGGGGATGGCGGCGTGGTTGGTCTTGAAGCCGCCGATGCCGACGAGGTCGCCGTGGCCTTCGCCCTGGGTGGACATGTGGGCGAGCTGGGCGAGGGTGATCTCGCCCTTCCGGCCGACCACCCGGCCGCGGGGGACGATGGAGAGGTCGGCGGCGTCCTCGCCGAGGAGCTTCGAGGCCACTTCCAGGATCTTGTCCCGGAGGTTCTCGGCCGCCTTCACGGCCGCGCCGCCGGAGAAGAAGGTGCCGCTGGACGCGTAGGCGCCGCTGTCGAAGGGCGTCATGTCCGTGTCGCCGGAGACGACGGAGACATCCGCCATGTCCAGCCCCAGGATCTCCGCCGCCGCCTTGGCCGTGATCGTGTCCAGCCCGGTGCCGAGGTCCGCCCCCCCGGAGAGGACGAGAACGGTGCCGTCGGCCAGGAGCCGCATCTCCGCGTTGGCCGCGTCGAGGCCGGGCAGGCCCGATCCCTGCTGGATGATGACGCCGCCCCGGCCGATCTTCCAGTCGGGATCCGGGCTGGCGGGCCTGGGGGAACTCCAGTCGAAGGCCTTCCTGCCCCGGTCGAGCATCTCGCCGAGGCCGCACTCGCCCAGGGTCACGACGGCCCCCGGCCGGCCTTCGCCCAGGCTGCGGAGGATATCCAGCCGCGAGTGGGAGCGCACGCGGTTCTTCTCGATGAGTTCGAGCTGGTCCATGCCGAGCTCCGCGGCGAGCTCCGCCAGGGCCGTCTGGAGCGCGAAGGAGCCCTTCGGCGCGCCGTAGCCCTGGTAGGCGCCGGCGGGGGAGAGGTTCGTGTAGTAGCTCTTCACCTCGAAGCGGACGTTGTCGCAGAGGAGGAGCGGGAGGCTCTTCGAGATGGCGTTCATGGGCACCGTGAGGCAGTGCGTGCCGTAGGGGCCGGTGTCCGCGTCGAGCCGCATGAGGATGGCCGTGAGTTTCCCGTCGCGCCTGGCGCCGAGCTTGACGGTGATCTCCATGCCCTTGCGCGTCCGGCTCGCGATGAACTCCTGCTCCCGGGTGTACCTGAAGAAGACGGGCCGGCCCGTCGTCCAGGCAAGGTAGCCGGCGACGTCCTCGAGGACGATGTCCTGCTTGGAGCCGAAGCCGCCGCCCACCCGTTCCTTGATGACCCGCACCTTGACCTCGGGGATGCCGATGGCCCGGGCGACGATGCGCCGGACGTGCCATGGCACCTGGGTCGAGGCGTGGATCAGCAGCCGGCCGCCGTCCACCTTCGCATAGACCACATGGGGTTCCTGGGGCGTGCACTGGACGCGGTTGCCCTTGTAGGTCCGCTCGATGACCACGTCGGCCTCGGCGAAGCCCTTCTCCATGTCCCCGATGCCGTCCGCGACGCTCGCCGCGAGGTTGCGGTGCGGGTCCGCGTGCAGGGGGAACTGGTAGATGATGGGGTCGTCGCGGTCGTCGCCGGCCACGGAAGTGCCCTTCGGGGGTTCCCCCACGACGTAGCCGACCCGGCCCGAGTGGACGATGGGGGCGCCGGGCGCCTTGGCTGCGGCGATGGAGAGCACCGGCTCCAGGACCTCGTATTCGACCCGGATGGCCTCGAGGGCGGCCCTGGCCTCCTCGGGGGTTTCCGCGAGCACGGCGGCCACGCGGTCGCCGACGTGGCGGACCTTCCGGGGGAACATGCGCTGGTCGTGGGGAGACGGCTCGGGGAAGCCCTGGCCCGCCGTGGTGTAGACCTTGTCTGGGCAGTTCTCGTGGGTGAGCACGGCCACGACGCCGGGCATGGCCTCGGCGCGCGAGACGTCGATGGACTTGATCCAGGCATGGGCGTGGGGGCTGCCGAGCAGGAGGAGGTGGCAGGCGTCCTGGTCGACGCGGTCCTCCACGAAGGCCCGCTCACCGCGCGCCAGGCAGGCCGCGTCCACCTTCTCTCGGTCCTTGCCCACGTGCCGCAGGTCGGGCCGGAACTCGGGCGCGGCGGCCTCGGCGTAGGCCGGGTCGGAGAGGCGGCGGGCGGCGATGCGCACCGCGCTGAAGAACTGCTCGTAGCCCGTGCAGCGGCACATGGTCCCCGCCAGGGCGTCGGCGATGGCGGCGCGGCCGGGGTCGGGATCGCGGGCCAGGAGGTCCTCGATGGCCAGGACGACGGCGGGAATGCAGTAGCCGCACTGGACGCAGGCCGCGTCCACGAGGGCGCGCTGCACGATGGAGAGGGTCCGGTCCTTCGAGAAGTGCTCGACCGTGACCACTTCGCAGCCGTCCACCTGCGCGGCCAGGATCTGGCAGGAGTTGACGGGCTTGCGGTCCAGGATGACGGCGCAGAGGCCGCAGGAGCCCTCGCCGTCGCAGCCGTTGCGCACGGAGACGATCCCCTTGCGGCGGAGGGCGTCGCGCAGGGTCTCGCCAGGCTCGCAGTTCCAGGAGACGGGGCGCCCGTTGAGCTTGAATGCGACGTTCATTTCGAGGCCTCCTTGCGGGCGTCGTGGAGCGCGTCGGCCAGCAGGGCGGCCGCGCGCAGCCTCTTGAAGGCGGCGCTCCCCCTGAGGTCGTCGAGGGGCGAGAGGAGCGGCGCGGCCATGGATTCGATCGCCTCGCGCCCCGGGAGGTCCTTCCCTTCGAAGAGGGTTTCGAGCTCGGGGAAGCGCCGGACATGCGGGCCCAGGCCGCCCATCGCGATGCGGAGGCCCGCGACGGCGCCGTCCTTCATGGTCAGGGAGACGGCGGCGGAGAGGACGGCGATGTCGCAGGCGGTCCGGGACCAGCGCCGGTAGACGGTCGCGCGGCCCCGCTCGAGGGGCATGGACGCTCCCAGGACGAGGCCCGCGGGCCTGGCGAGCCATTCCGCGGCGCCCGCGCGGCCCTCGGAAGTCTCCAGCACGGCCTCGAGGACGAGGAGGAGCGGAATGAAGCTGGCGCAGGACTTGTTGGCGCCCAGGTTTCCCCCGAGGGTGGCGCGGTTGCGCGTGTTGCGGTGGTTCATGCCGAGGGCGGCGTCCCGGAAGGCCCCGGGGACGGCGGGCGAGTCGGCGATCTCCTGGAAGGTCGCGCCGGCGCCGATGGACAGGATCCCGTCGGAGGCGGCGATGCCCCGCGGCAGGATGCGCCCGACGTCGATGACGGACGCCGGCTTGTCCCGGAAGTCGCCCGCGAGCAGGAAGGTGCCGCCCGCGAGCCAGGCCGCCGCCGGGTTCTTCCGCCTGGCCGCCAGCGCCTCCTCGACGCCTGAAGGTCTCTCGTAGCTTGCGATGGGGGTCTTCATGCTGGGCCTGCCTTGGCTGAGGGGCTCCGGACGCGCGGCCCGGAGGACATCTGATGATCGCGTCCCGGAGGCGCTAGCGGTAGGACACGCCGAGCTTCTTCTCGGCGGAAGCGAGCATCCGTTCGGCCACGCGGTTCGCCCGGTGGAACAGGGCCTCCTCGTCGACGCCGGCCAGATGGCCGTGCTCCACGACCACCCGGCCCGCGACCACGGTGTATTCGGCCCTCGGGGCCGCGCCGCAGAACAGCGGCGCGGAGGCCGGGTCCGTCATGGCCCCGGCGAACTCGATGCGGTCGAGGCGGAACAAGGCCATGTCCGCGGCCATGCCCGCCTGGATCCGGCCGATCTCGGGCTGGCCGAGGATGCTGGCGCCGCCCGTGGTGGCGAGCTGCAGCACCCGCCGGGGCGGCATGGCCTCCACGCCGGTGCCCACGCGGTGGACCAGGAGGGCGATCTGCATCTCCCGCAGGAAGCTGGAGGAGTCGTTGCTGGCGCTGCCGTCCACCGCGAGCCCGACCCGGACGCCCGCCTCCATGAGCTGGGGCACCTTGCAGATGCCGGAACCGAGCCTCAGGTTCGAGGCGGGGCAGTGGGCGACGCCGGTCCTGGACTGGGCGAGGCGCTTGATCTCGTCGTCGTTGAAGTAGATCCCGTGGGCGAACCAGACATCGGGCCCCGTCCAGCCGACCTTCTCCATGTAGTCCAGGGGGCGCTGGCCCACGACCTGCATGCAGAAGTCCTCCTCGTCCCTGGTCTCGCACAGGTGGGTATGGAGGAAGACCTTCTTCTCCCGCGCGAAGACCGCGGTCTCGGCCAGCAGCTCGGTGGTGACGGAGAAGGGGGAGCAGGGCGCCAGCACGATGCGGCACATGGAGAAGGGCTCGGGGTCGTGGTACTTGGCGATGAGCCGCTCGCAGTCCTTGAGGATCTCCTCGGGCTTCTGCACGACGTCGTCCGGGGGCAGCCCGCCGTCGGAGCGGCCGCGGCTCATGCTGCCCCGGGTGGGGTGGAAGCGCACGCCCATCTCCCGCGCGGTGTCGATCTCCACGTCCAGGAACTCGGCGGGCGCGCCCTTGGGGAAGACGTAGAAGTGGTCCGTGGTGGTGGTGCAGCCGGACAGCAGCAGCTCGCCCAGGCCCACCCGGGTGCTCACCTCCACCGCCTCCGGATCCAGCTCCCGCCAGACTTCGTAGAGGCCGGTGAGCCAGTCGAAGAGCTTGGCGTCCTGGACCTTCGGGATGTTGCGGGTCAGGGTCTGGTACAGGTGGTGGTGGGTGTTGACGAAGCCCGGATAGGCGACGCAGCGGGAACCGTCGAGGATCCGGTCGGGGAGAGGCTCCGGCCGGAGCTGGCTCCCGACGGCGGCGATCCTCCCGTCCTCGACCAGGACATCGACATCGTGGAGAGGCTTCTCGCCATCGACCATGGTGACGAGGGTGTGGATGTTGCGGATCAACAGGCTTGCCATGCAAGGCTCCGGTCAAGGATCTGGAGGTGCAGAAAACGAAGAACGGAAAATCTCAGTTTTTTGCATTTATCCCTTTCATTCCTTTCATCCTTGTTTCATTGATTTTTTGCATTTCCCGCTTGCGTCTGGCGATTCAGGATCGCAGGTGTCGAGTCGCGGGTTGGCTGCTGATGAAAAGCAAATATCAACAAGGATAAAAGAGATGAAAGGGATCAAGAAAAAAGGGAATTAACTATATGTACAAGGCCTTTGTTCCATTCCGGATGAACATCCCTTTCAGAATCTGTCCCAGAGCTTGACGGCAAGCTCCCGGGACCGGGCGACCATCTCCTCCTCGTCGAGGTCGATGGCGAGCTTCCGGCCTTCCATGAGGACCCGGCCGCCGCAGATGGTGGTGTCCACCACGGCCTCGCTGATGCCGAAGATGAGGTGGCCCAGGACGGTGCCGTTGTCCAGGGGCGTGAAGGGCAGGTAGTCCACCAGGATCACGTCGGCGGCGGAGCCTTCCTTGAGCTCGCCGATGGGGAAGCCCCACACGCGGCTGGCGATCTCGGGGTTGTTGGCCGTGAGGGCGCCCGCCACTTCCATGAATCCGCAGCTCGGGTTGTTGGCCCGGAGGTGCTGGGCCCACAGGGCGACGCGGGTCTCCTCGAGCATGGAGACGGTCATGGCGTCCGTGCCGAGGCCCGCGAGGACGCCCGCGCTCCGCAGGCCGATCAGGTCGGCGATGCCCACGGCGTTGTTCATGTTGCTCTGGGGATTGTGGGCGACCATGGTGCCCGTGCGGGCCAGGATCTCGATCTCGTGCTGGTCGACGTGCACGCAGTGGGCGGCCATGGTCTTCGGGCCGAGCATACCGAAGGACTCCAGGCGCTCCACGACGCGCTTGCCGTAGTGCTTGACGTTGTAGCCCACATCGGAGGACGCCTCGGCCACATGGACGTGGAAGCCCGCGTCCAGGCTGCGGCCCAGCTCGGCGGCCTCCGCCATGGTCTTGTCGCTGAGGGTGAAGGCGGCGTGCAGGCCGAAGAGGGCGGTGAGCTGGGGATCCTTCTCCTTCTGGCAGCGGCGGATGAAGGCCGCGTTCTCCTCGAGGCCCTCCTGGGTGATCTTCTCCCCGTCGCGGTCGGACAGCTCGTAGCAGAGGCTGGCGCGCAGGCCCGTCTCCTTCACCGCCTGGGCGACGGCGTCCAGGGAGCCCAGCACGGCGCCGGGGCTGGCGTGGTGGTCGATGAGGGTCGTGGTGCCCTTCCTGATCGCCTCCACCAGCATGAGCTTGGCGCTGTAGTAGCTGTCGTCCAGGCTCAGCTTCTTGTCGAGGCGCCACCAGAGGTTCTCGAGCACTTCCTGGAAGCTGGCGCTGGGAGCGGCCTTGCCCAGGCCCCGGACGAAGGTGGAGTAGAAGTGCATGTGGGCGTTGATGAGCCCCGGCAGGACCACCTTGCCCTTGGCGTCCAGCACCCGGTCGAAGGGGCCCTGGATCTCGGCCTTGGGGGCGATCTTCGCGATGCGGTCGCCCTCGATGAGCAGGGCCTGGTCTTCGATGGCCTGGCAGGACTTGCCGAACGTGATGATCGTTCCGTTCTTGATGAGGATCCGGGAAGGCATGTCTCACTCCTATGACGATTCGATGTCTCTGGGGGGCAGGATGTCAGGGCCGTCCTGCCGTGATCCCTTTCATCCCTTTCATCCTTGTTTCAGAGTGTTATCCCGAACAAGGATGGAAGGGATGAAAGGGATGAAAAAAACGGCATACATGGGGTTGATGTGGAATGAAATCAGTGTTCCGAGAGGACGGCCTGTTCCTCTTCCGTCCGGGTCCGCAGGTAGAGGGCGCCGGCGAAGCACTTCTGGGCGCAGATGGAGCAGCCGATGCACTTGGAGGCGTCCGTGACGGGCACCTTGTCCTCGTTCAGGGTGATGGCCATGTAGGGGCAGCGCGTGCAGTTGCCGCAGTGCTCGCAGAGGTCGGCCGACACGGCGCTGATCTTCTTCACCGGGGAGAGTTCCATGAAACCCGTGATGGGGTTGGGCAGCGCCCGGCCGATGAGCTCGTCGACGGACTGGATCCCCCGGGCCTCCATGAGGTGGCTGAGGCCGGCTTCCAGGTCGTCGATGATCTCGTAGCCTTCCTTCATGACGATGGTGCAGAACTGCACCGTCTTCACGCCCAGGGCCAGGAAGTCCGCGGCGGCCTTGTAGTCCATGGGGCCGCCGTTGCCGCTGATGTGCATGCCCATCCGGGACGCGGTGGCGAGGGTCAGGTTGCTGATGGGGGTGACGCCCTCGCCGGAGAGGCCCAGGACGATCCCTTCCTCCCATTCCTGCTTCCCGCCCTTGCGGAAGGCCATGCTGGGGAAGGTGTTGGCCAGGGTGACGCCGGCCTTCTTGCCAGGGTACTTGGCGAACACGTCCTGGATGGCCTTCAGGATCGGGTAGATGGCCGTCACGGCGGCAGTGAGCTTGAAGAGCTTGGGGATCCCGGGGTCGGACACCTCCATGACCCAGTCGATGATCTTGGCGGTGAGTTCCGCGTCCTGGCTCACGATGTCGCCCTTGGTGCCGTCGCCCCCCTGGGGGCAGGAGAGGCTGTACTCGATGCCCATGACGCCGCAGGCCTCGAGCTTCTTCGTGTTGGCCTGCCAGCCGGCCTTGTCGTGGGCGTCGTCGCCCGTCACGGGGCCGCCGGTGCTCGCCATGGTGAGCCGGTCGGGGTATTCCGCCACGAGGCGGCGCACTTCCTCGCACACGCGGTCCATGGGGTGGCCGCTCACATTGTCGCAGTTGGCGTAGGTCTTCTCGGTGATCTGGAACATGTACTCGGCGGGGATGTGGATGGGCACGCCGTCGAAGCAGGTCTTCATGACGCCGCCCGCCCAGCCGGCCTCGTAGGCCTTCTTCATCTGGTCGTAGCCGTCGCTCGGGGGGGCGGCGCTGAGCAGGAAGGGGGAGCGGAGCTTGCGGCCGAAGAAGTCGGACTCGATGCAGACGGGCTTCAGGATCCCGCCGGGCAGGGGGACCGCGTTCCGGGTGGGCCTGTCGGCGGCCGGCGCCGGCCGGCCCAGCAGGAAGGCCTCCACGGCGAGGGCCGTGTTCTTCCCGGCGGCCGCGGCTTCCACCACCGTGGTGGGGCCGTTGGCCAGATCGCCGGTGTGGAAGATGCCCCTGGCGTCCTCCCTGGCCATGGCGCCCCTGGCGCCGATGGCGATGACCACGGCGTCGAAGGCCAGGGTGTAGGCGCCCGCGGCGGCGTCGTCCACCATGTTGCGGGGATGGAAGGCCTTGCCCTCGGGCAGGACCACGCGCATGGTCCGGAGGCCCTTGACCTGCCCGCCCTCGACCACGATTCCGGTGCACTTGGTGCGGCCGGTGACGGCGATGCCCTCGTCCAGGAGCTCGGCCCGCTCGGCGCCCGTCAGGGGCATCTCGGGCAGGGTCTCCAGGCAGAACATCTCCACCGCCGCGCCCTTCTTCCGGGCCACCGCGGCGCAGTCCACGGCCACGGCGCCGCCGCCCACGACGGCCACGCGCCGGCCCTGGAGGTCGCCGGGCTGGTTCAGGAAGGAAATCCAGTCCACGGCCTTGTCCTCGCCGGGGATGCCGAGCTGGTAGGGGGCGTCCTGGCCGGTGGAGACCACGACGGCCTCGAAGCCCTGCTCCAGGAGGCTGGAGGGCTTCGCGACGGGGCTGGAGAGATGGAGCTTCAGGCCGGTCCGGGCCTCGAGCCAGTCGAGGTCCGACTTCAGCACCTGCTTGTCCAGGCGGTGGTCGGGGATCAGGTTGCACATGCCCCCGGCCTTGCAGTCGCGCTCGAAGACCTCGGCGGCGAAGCCCTTCTGGGCGAGCATGGCGGCGGCGGCGAGGCCGGCCGGGCCGGCGCCGATCACGGCCACCTTCTTCCCGTTCGGCCGGGCGCGCTCCAGGGAGGGCATCACGCCCAGGTCCTTGGCCTTCTGGATGAGGGTGGCCTGGACGGCCGGGATGTTGACCGGGTGGTCGAAGCCGCGGTGGGAGCAGGCCTTCATGCAGTGGAAGTCGGGGCAGACGGCGCCGCAGACGCCGCCCAGGGGATTGTGGGTCATGATCAGGGCCGCCGCGCGCTTGTAGTCGGACGGCAGGCCGACCCGGGCGGCCATGATGAAGTCCGCGGGCGAGCAGCCGGCGGGACAGGCCTCGCGGCAAGGCTTCTCGGCGCAGTTCTCGCAGCGGTTGAACTCTTCCTTCAACTGGGCGTCGGTGAGGAAGGTGACGTTGGGTTTCTTCATGGGGTTGCTCCTGGCTTCAGGTGTTCGGTTCAAGTCCAGACAAAGCTGCCCCAAGATCGTCCCGTTCTCAGGGATGCGAAAGGGGGAGGTGCCGCCAGCTTCGGTGATTTTCTCGGCTCAAGTCGATGGGAATTGCCCTGCGTGTATCCGGGTACATTGTCGATGCGGGAATAAATGAGTCAAGAAAAATTTTCACACATGAGAAATAATTATTTGTCTGTCAACAAGGCTGATCCCCGCGTCGCGGACCGCCAACCCCATGAGAGCGGCCGGGGGAACCCTGGACTCGAGGGATCCCTCGAGTTGCCGGAGCGAGGATCCTGGCTCAGAAGAGGGGCTCGAACGCCCGCGCCGTCACGCTCGACCGCAGGTCCTTCATCTTCAGGCCCGCCTCCTTCATGTGGGGAGACGCCAGGTGCGCCTTCAGGGCCTCCACGGTCTTCCACCGCTCGACCAGGGTGATCCGGTCCGCCTCGACGGGCTCCTGGATGCCGAGGGGCGAGGCGGTCTCGCGCAGGTACTCGTACCCGAGGCAGCCCTCCTCCCGGAGCACCTGGGGGCGCAGCGCCTCGCACACCGCGAGGAACTCCTTCATCCGCCCTTCCTTGACTTTCATGGTGACGATGATGTTCAGCATGGGCGCCTCCTCCGGGCTATCTTCCACCCGAACCGGCTCCTGGACCAACCTCCGTCCGGACTGCGCGAAGCCTCCGGATTGTTCTATCCTCGAAGGCAATCCCTGATCCGAGGACCGCATGGACGCCATGGACTGCCTCTTCACCCGGCGAAGCATCCGGAGCTTCAAGCCGGAGCCTCTGTCTCCGGACGCGGTCCGGGAGCCGATCCGCGCCGCGATGTACGCCCCTTCCGCAGGGAACCAGCGACCCTGGCATTTCCTGGTCGTCTCCCGGCGGGAGGACCTGGCGTTCATCGCCCGGATCCACCCCTACGCCGGGATGTGCCTGCAGGCCGCCGGCGCGGTGCTCGTCTGCGGCGAGCCCGGCCTCGCGAAGTACCCCGACATGTGGGTCCAGGACTGCGCCGCCGCGACCCAGAACCTGCTGCTGGCCCTCCATGCGGAAGGGCTGGGCGGAGTCTACGTGGGCGTCCATCCCCGGGAGGAGCGCATGAAACCCCTGGCCGCGCATTTCGGCCTGCCGGCGTCCATCGTGCCCTTCTCCCTCGTCCCCTATGGAAGGCCCGCGACCGTGCCCGAGCAGCCGGACCGTTTCATGGCGGAGCGCATCCGCACGGACCGCTGGTAGGCCTCAGAAGATCCTCGACGTCCCCTGGCTGGAGGAAACCTGATCGTGAACCGGAGCCTCTTCTTCTTGTCCTGCAGGCCCTTCGACCTGCAGGAGCTCCAGCGTCATTTCGAGCCCATCACGTGCAGTTAATGGTTTATTCCAAGTCCCGGTCTGCGGTATGTTGGGGTCCTGGCTGGAGGTTGCATGCGGGTGAAAAGACTG
>Ga0209098_1000081_pt1 | contig 100966 bp, 92 predicted proteins | sample AD_JPNHW1_MetaG_FD_184429 | JGI IMG/M metagenome (GOLD analysis project Ga0209098, IMG submission 184429) | Active sludge microbial communities of municipal wastewater-treating anaerobic digesters from Japan - AD_JPNHW1_MetaG (SPAdes) (version 2) | ecosystem: Engineered > Bioreactor > Anaerobic... | reverse complement strand
ACAAAAGCGAGGTTATTCATCTCACTGGCGACAGTTATCGACTGAAGCATCGTCAAACCATTTTTGGCAATAACTAGGTGTCCAAAGTTATTTATCATTTTTTGTTCAAAACTACTTGACGGTTACACCCGTCTGAACGTGAGGAACTGGAAGAAGAACTAAGAACGATTGCAGGTGATTTCATAGATACCCTGGATGATTTCGTCACTTCAATTCTGAATCCGGCAGCGCATATTTCCGGAAAAGAAAGCAGTACTGCAGAATATGGTGATATCATCGGCGTTGACAGGGTACTATATAAGCATTACGGCGTCTATTTAGGAGACCGGACAGTAATCCACTATGCTCCACTGGATAATGAGTTCATGGAAAAGAGCATCATTAATGAGACCACTCTTGAAAATTTTCTCAATGGTGCTGACAGCTATTTTATCTGTAAATTTCCCGCTACATACGGTAAACCGGAGGAAATCAATATTCCTTCAGCAACTTCAGGCTCCTTGTTTGCACTACAATGGACAAATTTCTATGAATATATAAAGAGGAAACGATATCATTTATATTCACCTGATGAAACAGTTGAAAGAGCCACTGGCAGACTGGGCGAGGAAAGCTATAATCTATTGTCAAATAATTGCGAGCACTTTGCTATATGGTGCAAAACCGGCATATCCGAGTCACACCAGGTAAATGAAATTTTAAGATTCATTCCCCTGCTGCCGGTAATGGCATGACAGGAAGCGGAAGGGGGTACATTAGCTTTTATCTTGAACTGATTTTTATATCTATTTGGAGATGCATCATCAACAAAATTAAATGGTGGCTTTATATGCACAGGCGGTCCATTTGCGTTCACTGATCATAATTCTATATCAAATTTACATAATCCTGTGCTCCATAGAAGAAGCGTAAAACGCTTACTGTTTTGGAGGCCTCATTAATTTTGTACACAAGTACATAATTCTTTATCAACACCTTGCGGTAATCTTCCATTTCCAACCGCTTATCCTGACACTTTGCATACATTAAAGGGTTGATTCTCAGATTACCATAACATTTATCCACTTCTTCAAGGAAATCGCCTGCTGCCCTTAAATTGGCCAATTGTTCAGCAATGTATGAAACGATTCTGTCCAAATCCTGGTGCGCAAGCTCTGAAACATTCAATTTATACATTATATTTTTCTCTTATTCTTTTTAAAGACTCATCCCCATCAAGTATTTTGCCTTCCTTTATCTGTTCCTCAGCGGCAATAAGTTTACTATAGACATCAAGCATAAACATTTTTTCTTCGTACATTTTCATACTCATGATAACCATATCTCCGTAACCGTTTTTTGTAATAAAAATCGGTTCATCGGAGGCATTACACATTTGAGAGATTTCGCCGGTATTTTTTAAATCACGAATTGGAATAATTCGCGGCATATTTTTCAGCTCCTTCCCGTGGCCTAAATGTACCATAATTATACCCCGTTTTCAACCTATTTGCTGGATAATTTCTCACTGCCAAGCGGCAAATCGAATTTGCGAAAAAATATTGACGGTACCCAGCCTGAAGCCACTCCTGTATAATTTACGATTTTCCTTTTATATTTTCAAACATTTCACTAAACTCATATACAGGCTCGAATTTTTTTAAAAATCCTTTACTAATGCCGCCATGATGTTTTAATAGTTTTGCAGCTGGAATTTTGTAAAACAAATATGGAATATCCGCAACCTCTGAAGGCTTTATATTACTGTTTCTACCGAGTCCTATAATAATATCCTGTACTTTTTTATCTTTAAGCAGTTTTTTATCATTATCAGAAAAAGGTATACGCTATCATTTACCAATATGTCAATATCAGCTGCATTTTTTTTATGCTTTTCAATTATTTCAGTTACATATTGATTTAGTTTTGTTTTTTCTTGATAAGTTAACTCAGTAGTATGCAATGCTGGCTCCATCTTTTATCCCCCTTCCCCATCAATTGATTTATACAATTCGCATTTGAGTTTCCCTCGCTCATCTATTAACGTCTGTCTTTCTATTTCGAAATTATACTCATCGTTTGCAATTTGAATAAGCTTTTCATATATTTCCTTTTGGGTTATTCCCATATAATACATGGGTTCCAATATCTTTGAAGTATCATTATAGCCCTGTTGAATTCTTTTTTTTGCTCCTTCTCTGGTAAAATCCAATGTTCCATCAAGCATGTTTCCTTGATCTTCATACGGAACAATTTCTATAATCTTTGCACCCGGAAAACTTTTCTTATCAATAATACTGTCCCGACTTAAATGAACAACTAAGAAACCTCTATAACCTATATCATATAGAGGTTTTATAGGAACATTATCACCAAAAACAGGAACACCGCCGTCGATATAGCTCTTGCCATCAATTACTACATCATCGAATATTAATGGCAATGCTGAAGTCGCAAGCAAAACAGATTTTATTTTTAACGGATCCATTCGATTCAAATTGAAATACTTCTTTTTTTGTTGTGGTATTTCAAGACAAGTGGCAAAACATGGGATCATATCAGAGGATATCTGTTGTAGATTCAAATTTTCATCAATTATTTTTACTAACCCGTCTCTTGAAAAAATACTTTTTCTGTTTTTCGCCATATATAACAAAATAGGTGCAATAATATCAATATTTTGGGTGCGTGCAAAAGGAGAAAAACCGCTGATAACCTGTTTCATATTTTTAGAATCTAATTTTAAAATTTTATCTGTTCTTATATTAAGCCAAACATTCTCAGCGATATTGTAATCCCCTTGAACAAATAAGGCAGCATTGAGGGCTCCTACTGAAGTACCAGAAACTGCTGTTATATTAGCTACTACTCCAAATTCTTGTAGTGCCTTCCATACACCAATTTGATATGCACCCTTACCTCCCCCACCAGCCAAAACAAGCCCAAGTCCTCGCAATTACTTCACCACCATTTATTTGTCAATTAGAGTACGCTGCTTGAGTTCCATATTTCTACTTTTTAAATTCATAACCATCCTGCCCTAACTCTCGGTCACTATATACATACTGTGGTCAGGCAGTATTTCATTATAATTCACTATTTGCCTCTATTTACCTTGTATATTATTTGTATTTATCCATAATGTTTCTATATTCCTGCTAATATTTAAATTTTTGTCTAATGCTTACAGTTCTTGTCGCCATACATTTGCACATCAGCCGCGTTTAACAGTGTCAGGGCCTTTGCTCCCTCTCCATGCTAACTTGCTGTTCCGCTTCTGAAGTAATATTATACAAAGCTGGTATAGTATCGGCTGTTCCTTCTGTAGTTGGCAAATTACCGCCACCTGATAAACTAATACCACGATTATGCAACATCAATATAGACGTTTTTTGTCCAACTGTATATTTTGCTAAAAAACAGATGCTATCTTTGCTTTTCATAGCCCGCTTCATTTTCTCTGTTCGCCGGCAGATTTTTGCGGTATATTTTTCTAAATACTCGATTTATTACTTGCAAGGAGAACGTTGGTTTGGAACCGTTAACTTATATCCTGGTCATGCTGATAATATTTCTGGCTGCCATCATCATGGGCATCACCAGTTTCGGTTTTGCCATGATCGCAGTTCCGCTGCTAAACCTGCTGCTGCCGCTTAAGTTCCTGGTACCGGTGCTGATCCTGTACGGAGTGCTGATCGATATCGTTCTGCTGTTGCCCATATACAAGCACCTTAACTTAAAAGGCATGGGCTATCTGGTGGGAGCAGGCATTTTAGGCGTCCCCATCGGCACCTGGCTATTGGTCGTGGTGGATGAATCAATTATGAAAATAGCTGTGGGAGTGCTGATCATCGTTTCCGCCTGGATGCTTTATTCCGGCTTGCGGGTGCAGATAAAAAATGAGAAGCTCGGCAACGTGATTGCCGGCTTTACCAGCGGGATCTTAAACGGCAGCCTGACCATGAGCGGCCCTCCGGTCATATTCTTCTACAGCAATCAGCAGCTGGAAAAACAAGTTTTCCGCGCCAACCTGGCCTTTTTCTTCCTGGTAACCACCGTCTTCACCGTCCCGGTTATGATGACGAGCGGCCTTATCACCCCGGAGGTGCTAAACTATGCTGTCACCATGTCCCCTTCCCTGTTGATCAGTTCCGCCGGGATCCTGATCGGCAGCAAAATAGGAACCAGTATGAACAGCACTCTCTTCAACCGCATAAGCCTGCTGCTGTTTTTTATCATGGGCGTAATGTCAATTGCCAGTGCGGTGTAAAATTCTGTCCCATAATTCGACCCCGGCCACGTAATAATGGTTTGTTATCCTTCTATTTCGGCTGGTGCCGCTTAACCTCTAAACTCTCCAGGACAATACCTGAATAAGATTCCGCAAAATTTTTCCAACGTATTGGGAAATCCTCTTGAGCTTTGATTCTCATAAGCCGGTCATGTTCATTGTCAAACGAGCTCCACACCTCCCACAGAACTGCAGCTAATTCTTCGGCGTTCTGCGGATCAAAATAGTGTGCACCCCGTGGCGCTTGCTCCCGGTGAACATCAATATCTGACAATATAAGTTTCTTTCCTATCGACCTGGCTTCTTCAACCGTTGTGCTCCATCCTTCAAAAAATGATGGATTAATAACTGCAACTGAATTAAACATCAACGATACCATATCTGTATAGGGTACCAGTCCAAGTATGATAAAAGAATCCAATAAGCCATCACGGGTTATATCATATAATAGGTTGTCAAAAAAACCGGGATGCCGGTAATCAACGGTATTACCTGTAGCAATGATCCGGACCTGATGGTTTTTTGACTTTAAAATTTTCAGTGCCTCAATAACAATTCTATGGTTTTTATGCTTCCAGAATTGATTTGGCAAATGGAAGTAGGAGCCTGAAAAATTATATTTTTTTTGAAGTTCCGCCAACCCTAAAATATCGTTTTGAGAAACCGGTTTGACAGGAAATTGCAGTACCCTTGATTTATCGACGTGTTCCGGTGCGAATAAGGCCAGGTCTTTCCGGGCGCTAAAACTGCTCAGAATTATCCGCGCAGATTCATCGCATAGACTTGTGAATCTCTGTTTGCGCTGCTCCAACTCCTCCCCGGAAAAAAACTCCGGCATTCGCAGATGTTGAAAATCTGGTATCCATCCCAGCATAGGGCTGGATAAATTTAAATTGAATAAATCAACAGAATGTGATATTACCTCAATGTTATTCTCATATAATAAAGTTTTTATTTGTTTTTCCAGCACTATATTATTTTTTAAATCTTTTTCGCCAACCCGCTGCAAAAACCAGGATAAACTGTACCTGTCAAAGCATCTGTCTCGTACTATCTCAAAGGGCGGAAAGCCCTCCAACAAATTACTGACATTTTTGTTTCCCGGGAAAAAAATAACCGGTTCAATTATGTTATTCTCATTCTCAAAAATAGCTGTCAGGAGATTACGGTAATAATTTATTCCCCCTACCCAACCATAATTCAGGTTTAGGAAAAATCCTGTTCTAATCATTTTTTAAAATCCTTATACCAATTTACATAGTCATTTATACCTGTATCCAAATCTATTTGCGGCTGCCACCCTAAAGCATAAGCTTTCGAAATATCCGCCTGATAATGAAGCGGATCTCCATCCCTTTGTTGCTCGCTAAAACAAGGGCTCTTTTTATAATCCAGAAAATAGTAAAGCTTTTCAACTATATCCCGGATCTTCACGTTCACCCCGGCCCCCCCATTGAAAACAGGACACTTCGAGGAGGCTTTTTCGGCAGCCAAATATAATAGTTCAGCTGCATCATCTACATGAATAAAATCCCTGGACTCATTACCTGTGCCAAAAAACACCGGATCATCCAGCCGAGCTTTCTCACAGGCGTCCCAAAGCACTTGTTTTTCTAACCCCGCTCCATAAATTGAAAACAGCCGGACTACTGCAATAGAAAGATTATAATTAAATGCATAGGAACGGCATAGGTCTTCAGCAATCTTTTTATGGAAGCCATAAGGTGATACTGGGTTCAAGTCTGCTTCTTCAATAACAGGCAAGTGCCTGGCGGAGCCATATACTGCTCCACTGGAAGGATAAGCTATTTTGGTATCAGGAAAATAAAGCCGTACAAACTCAAGAACATTAAGCAGGGTCCCGACATTATTATTGTAATCATCCAGGGGCCGGTCAAAAGAAACACCAACCGAACCAGCACCAGCACAATGTATGATCATATATGGATCTTCTATATTTGCTTTTAAAGCATTGATAGAAATATCGCTTTGAATCCATTGGTGAAGCCCCCAACGTTTCCATTCAGGTTCGTCCCACGTCCCGTAACCCATACCTACAACCACATAGCCCTTCTGTGCACAAAACCTTGACGTGTGACGACCGATAAAGCCACAGGCACCAGTTACCACTACCACCTTTTCGGCCATAAATTACCTCCTGATATCAGTGCGGTATTTTAATATCACTGCATCAAATCCGTTCCGCGCCTGATCGCCTATTTTAACAGGTTCCTTCGCCAGATAAGAATTTGCTTTTTTACCCTTCTCAGTATATCACTGGTTAATATTGCAGCACTATCATTATTAGCACAATTTTAACCATGAAATCATAATTTGCATATATTAAGCTGTTACCAAAGCAGATTATGGGAAATCCAGCTTGACTATGTCATCTTTCATACCATCTGATAATTCCATAATTCGATAATATTTTGCAATTGTATTCTATATATAACAAGTGTATATTATAAACAACACTCCATTAAATGCCAATATCTCTGAATCGCCATGATAACTGTAGACTATGTATAACAGTTCCGGCAATGAGTGTAGAGAGAAAAAGTCAGTTTAATGTCGTTTTCCGATTGGTATGTTTTTTGCTTTAAGGTATTTTAGAAATTATTTAAAAGGGAGTGTTGTTGGTGAGTTGGCAAAAAGAATATCAAGACAAATTGGTGACCCCGGAGTATGTGGCTTCATTTTTTAACAGCGGTGATACGATCGGCCTGGGGGGAGGCACAGGTATACCGCCGGCTATTGGCAAAGCTTTTGGAGCCCGGGCCGGGGAGCTTGAAAACGTCACAGTGTTACAGGGCTTCGCTACCGCTATCCACGATTATATGCTGCCTAAATACAAAGGCCGGGTCCAGATACAAACTATTTTCGTAGGTCCGGCTGAACGCTTATGTATGGATTGGGGTACCCTGGACTTCGTACCCAATCATCTGGGCAGTATGCTGGAATGGGCTCAGGATGCCAATCCTACCAAGGTAGCTTTTATGGTAACACCGCCGGATGAGAATGGTTATATGAACCTGTCTCTGTTTGCCGGCCTGGTGCCGCGCAGCGTCCGGGAAAAGGCAGACTTGATCTTTGTGGAGGTGAATCGGAATACTCCGTGGCTGACCAGTTCCGATTTTCAAATACATGTTTCCCAGGTAACCGGGATCGTGGAAAATGATTCACCGCTTTTTGAGATACCCGAAATCCCTATAACGTCAGTAGAAGAACGGATCGCTGCCGAGATCGCCGATATGATCCCTGATGGTTCAACTATACAACTGGGGCTGGGCGGCCTGGCTAATTCCATAGGCCATTTCCTCAAACATAAAAAGCATCTGGGGATACACAGCGAGGTAGTGTCAAATTCCATCATGGAGCTGTTTAAATGCGGCGCAGCCGACAACAGCCGCAAGACCCACCTGCCGGGTAAATCCGTTTATACCTTTTCGGTGGGTACCCAGGAACTGTATTCATTTTTAGATAAAAACCCGGATTTCATAGCTTATGAAATAGCTTATACCAATGATCCGGCCATAATTGCCCTGAATGATAATATCGTTTCGGTAAATAACGCTATTTCACTCGATCTGACCGGACAGGTAGCTTCGGAATCGGTCGGCACCAAGCAATACAGCGCCACGGGCGGGCAGGTCAATTTTGTCCTGGGGTCTCAGATGGCCAAAAACGGCAAGAGCATACTGGCTTTGAGCTCCACCTATCAGGATAAGGAAGGCAATCTGTTTTCACGGATAACTCCCACGTTTGAACCCGGAACCATAGTATCAACCAGCCGTAACGATGTGCAGTGGATCGTAACCGAGTACGGTTCGGCCATGCTGAAGAATAAATCAATTTCCAGCCGGGTCAAACAGCTTATTAACATTGCGCACCCCGATTTCAGAGACCAACTGACCTTCGATGCGAAAAAAATCGGCTGGATCTAAAACTGGTTGGATAGCTGCTGCAAAATCAGTCATCCTGCGGCGTTGAATAATTAAAACAGGTAGGCGGGTAATGATGAAATCACCTAAATTGAATAATACCAAAGCTCTTCAGCTGCAAAAACTGTCACCGGAGGTCCTGGAGATAATCGAGACCGTCTTCTCAGGCTTTGACGGCGCTATTATTATCGATGACAAAGGAACCATACTGATCTTTACCGAGTATTATGAGAAAATGTCGGGCTTCAAACGCGAAGACGTTTTAGGCAGCCACGTTCTTGATATTTTTCCGGATTCACGCCTGCCGGAAACGCTTGAGACCGGAAAACCCATTATTGCCGATGTATGGGGATATGGACACCGGGCCCACATCGTTTCCCGCATACCTATCATTTCCCGCGGCCGGGTCATCGGGGCTGCAGGATTCAGTGTTTTTCGCTATATGGATGAGGCTCGTAATTTTGCCGCCAACTTTTCCAACCTCTCAACTGAACTTGCCTATTACAAGGAACAGGTCAAAAACCTTTCCCAGGCCAAATACTCATTGGCCGGGATCATTGGCAAGAGCGAAGCGATCCTGGAAGCCAAGGACCGGGTGAGAAGAATCGCCCGCACCAATTCCCCAGTGCTCATTTACGGAGAAACCGGCACCGGTAAGGAACTCTTCGCCCATGCCATCCATGAGGAAAGCCGGCGCCGGGATAATCCCTTCATCAGAGTCAACTGCGCCAGCATTCCGGAAAATCTCCTGGAATCAGAACTGTTTGGCTATGAAGAAGGCGCCTTCACCGGAGCCAGAAGAGGCGGAAAGCCCGGAAGATTCGAGCTGGCCAATCGCGGCAGCATATTCCTGGATGAGATCAGCGAACTGCCATACATAATGCAGCCCAAGCTGCTCAGAGTACTGCAGGAACAGGAACTGGAACGTGTCGGGGGGATCAAGACCAAACCGCTGGATGTGCGTGTTATATCAGCCACCAATGTTGATCTGCGCCAGGGGGCCGGGTTAAAACACTTTCGCGAAGATCTGTTTTACCGGCTGAATGTTTTCCAGGTGATCGTACCTCCGCTGCGGGAGTGCCGGGAGGATATACCCCTGCTGTGCGAACACTTTATAAACAAATATAATCAGGAAAACGGAACCGACATACAAGGCATCTCAAAGGAAGCGCTGACCCTGATGATCAATTACAGCTGGCCGGGAAACACAAGAGAACTGGAAACCCTTATGGAACGTGCCTGTGTTGACGCAGACGCGGGAATAATCGACGTAGACAATTTAACCAGATTTGGCGGCCGCAGTCTTCAGTTTCAGCTGCACGGCGCGCCGAACAATCCTCATATAAGGAACCTGAAAGCAGGCCGGGAAAGCGGCGAAAAACTTGTGATCGAAACTGCATTGAAAGCCGCCAATGGGAATAAAACCAAGGCAGCTCAAATGCTTGGCATCCATCGCACTTATCTCTATCATAAGATCAAAGAATTGGGGATCAATAAGGATTAGGGAGGTTATTTGTGATCGTACATTGTTCAACCGCTTAAGTCTGCTGCTGTTTTTTGTCATGGGTGTAATATCAATCGCCAGTGCGGTGTATAGTTCTTGCTTCTGCAGCACAATATCGCCATGAACATTTATTAGTTCTTGGGATCACATATGATATTAGGTTATACTTGTCATATTATGATGATATAAATTTCAATAATAAACCACTTTTCATATTTTGATCTCATGGAGGTTAAACATGATTTTAGAACCAACTGTTTTTATTCTTGGAGCCGGGGCTAGTAAGCCTTACGGTTTTCCCACTGGAATTGAATTAAAATATAAAGCACTTAAAACCATAGAACAAAATAAGGAAGATGTATTTGGAGAATTAGGTTATAAAACCAAATTAAGGGATGATTTTTGTGAAGCTTTAAGACATTCGGGGCGAGCTTCAGTAGATGCTTTTTTAGAACATAGAACCGATTTTTTGGATATTGGGAAATTAGCAATCGCTGCATCCTTAATACCTCTTGAAGAAGATATTGCCATTTATGGTGATGCTCAGATTCAAAACAATTCTGACCATTGGTATCAATTTATTTTTAATAAAATGAATACGTCTTTTGAGGGATTTTCACAAAATAACATTTCGTTCATTACTTTTAATTATGACCGTTCATTGGAACATTATTTATTTACTTGCCTTAAAAACGGATATGGAAAAACAATTAAAGAAAGTGCATTAATCGCAAATCAAATTAAAATAATCCACCTTCATGGAAATTTAGGTTATTTACCTTGGCAAGATAATAATACAGGTAATTTTAGCAGACCATATTCGCGAGATTGGTCTGTTGATACAATATACTCAGTTGCTTCCCAAATAAAAATTATCCATGAAGATATTGCTAATGACCCTGAGTTTAAATTGGCACATGATAAAATACGAGATGCAAGCAGAGTTTATTTTTTAGGATTTGGCTATGACAAAACTAATTTAAACCGTTTATTAAACGGTATTTCTCTAGACAATAAAACGGCAATGGGTACGTCTTTAGGATTTACGCAGTTAGAAATGGATCAAATTACAAAAACTTATCCAATTCTATTAATGGTTTCGCCTATAATTAATTTTTTCAGGAACCTTGCACCATTAAATTAATAAGTAGGAGCGGAGGCAGATATCTTGGCTGTAACGAGAAGTTTGTCATAGACTTTGATGAAGCATATTCATTCAGCATTAATAATATTGCCGAGCAGTATGCATTGGAATTAAATGACGAAGCAGTACAGGTATTATCCAAATAGATCAGGCTTTTCTACTTGATGCAATGAAAAGAAAAGAAAAATAAGTTCTCAAGCCAAATTAAGATTGAGGACTTTTCTTTTTCATATTTCTACCTTTGTGATCTTTACAGCCTTGGCGGTCAGGTACTGATCATGGACCCAGTCGTAAAACGGTACCGGGGAAAAGGTTTAAATCCCGGTTGAAAAAAGCGGTCAATTTAAAAAATTGGTTAAAATTAAAATTTATCGAGAATTTTTTCGATGCGGTAGAGTTTGTTGATAAGGATCCCCAGTGCGTCAAGGATCTTTCCCTGTTCGTCATCTATCCGGTCGGACAGGTATTCACAGGTATCCTTGCCCAGATTGATGTAGCTGTAGGCGGCAGCGGACGAACTGTAAAGCGGGATCTCGTCTTCAGTTGTGAGTTTAAGTAGGGTCTGACCGTTTAACTTGCGCACCGCTTTTATGTAACCCAGCTCAGCATAGCCGTAGGTGCTGTCTCCCACTATCACCGGCCTGCGCATTTTAAACGGCACAAATACTCTTCCATCGGGAAGATAAAAAGGCAGCAGGTATTTGCGGTTGAATTTCAATTCCAGTTTTTTGGTTTGGGCGGACAGATCCAGGTTAAAAGTACGGGCCAGGGCCTGGCGGACTGTGGTGATGCTGCGCCGGTCACAGGCTTTCTTGAGCCTCCCTTCCTCCGCAAAGAAAATCTCAGTCACATTTCCTTCTTCCTTGTAAACCGGTCGGAACAGTACGATCGTATCCTTTACATCTTCTATACGACGGTAAATAATGATCACCTCCGCTTATCTGGGCAGAATGTTTTTTGGGCGCTTTTTGAATCCCCCGGCATACAGGACGAGCCTGCCGATTATCCGGCATTTTTTGTTTAATATATCTTTTGAAGTTATTCAAGCCATTAGTTTCCTTTGCCCCCATTTTTATTCTATATATATTTTATTATCTATATTTATTATTGTCTACCTTTATTGACATTTTCTTGCATTTATTTTATAATTTAATTATTATTATTTACCGCCTCATACCTTGTTTCGTGAAAATTTATATTGTTATTGTCTTTCATGATAAATTCAGGGGGTGAAAAATTGTCCAATCAGAACAGCGACAAACCAGTTGCCCGGGTTGAGAAAGGTTTTACGCGCATACCGAATGTCTTTTTGGATGCTCTTATCTGTTCAAACTTAAGCAGCATGCAGAAGGATATGTGCTATTACCTGATCAGGCGCAGTTTCGGCTGGGGAAAAGATTCTGCCGATGTTTCCCTCAACGATTTTGCTTTTGTCTGCGGTACTTCCAAATCGTATATTTCCAAACAGCAGAAGGAGCTGCTGGCTAAAAATGTCGTCATCCGGCTTGGCAGGAAGCCCGGCAGCAAAACTGTTTACAGCCTGAATCCTGATATTGCCCAGTGGGATAACAGCTGCATCGATTTAGATTTTTATCAGGATTTTATCAGAACCGGCAGGACCAACGGGTTGCACTCCAGTATAACCCCAGGGTTGCACTCAGGTATAACCTCAGGGTTGCACTCCAGTACAACCCCAGGGTTGCACTCCAGTACAACCTCAGACACGGCATCAGGCTTAGAGGGAAGGGCTTCAGAAGCTGGCCTAAAGAAAGTATTAAATAAATATAAAGAAAATATATCTTCTTGTGAAGACTTGCTTAATATTCAATTGTCTCAACTCCTTCTTAACAAAATCCTGGAACATCTGCCTGGTTTTAAAAAACCTGATTTATTTAAATGGGCTGAGACTATGGAAAAAATTATCCGTATTGACGAAAGAGATCCTGATGAGCTTAAGCAGGTAATATTATTTTCTCAGAATGACAGTTTCTGGCGCACTAATATTCTAAGCGCCGAAAAGCTGCGGAAACAATATGATGTGTTGAATGCCAAAAGGCTGGCCAAATACAGCGGCTCTAAAATCTACTCGCGGAAAGAAGGTGATAAAGATGAGTACGACTTCTTCTTCGACAGATAAGCTTGATTATATCTGGGGTACATACGGCATACCGGCGCGGTTTACAGACGCCCGCCTGGACAATTATTATCCCACCTGTCCCGAACAGGAAAAAGCTTTGCAGATCTGTACTGACTATGCCGACGATGCCCAGGCTTTTTTCAAGCACGGCCGGGGACTGTTTTTACAGGGGCCGGTGGGGACCGGGAAGACTCATCTCTCGGTTGCCGTCTTAAGGCATATCGTGGAATCCAATCTCGACAGCTTTGGCTGCACCAGCAGTGAAATGCCCATCTACGGCCAGCAGGAATACGCAGGTTATTCATGCGCCATGATCTCGACCGTTGATCTGCTGGGTTCCATGCGCCAGTCATATTCGATCAGGAATCTGAAAAACCTGGCTAAACGGCTGCTGGACCAGGCAAAAACATGCAAAATCATTATCTTTGACGATATCGGCGCGGAGAATCCGACCAACTGGGGGGAAGAACAGCTCTTCTCCCTCATCGACCTGCGCTACCGCATGCAGAAAACCACCATACTGACCAGTAACTGCAGTTTAAAGGAACTGGAAGACAATCTCGGTGCCCGCATCGTCTCCAGGATATTTGAAATGTGCAAAGGGGTGAAATTAGCCGGCGAAGACTACCGCAAGGGCGGGACTTAATATGCGTGGTAGTGTAAAGGCTGGTGTAATAAATTTATTTCAAGATTCTCCAGCTTTAACGGCTATTCTTAAATAACCAGGTTGAAATTGCTTTTATGTTCTAAACTCGGTATTTTTATATAAATAGTTTTGTATCTTTACCTAACTCCTATTTATGATTATAGTTTTAAAAAGTTTCAAGGCATGGCATTTTAATATTCACAGGATATAGGTAGACGATAGTTGTAGTTCCCTGTAGGTTCAAGGTATGGTATTTTGAGTTGTTTGCTGATCCAGGTACGATCGCGAGTTGTAGTTCCCTGCAGGTTCAAGGTATGGTATTTTAAGATATTAAATTGATGGCCGCCGCGCCGGGTTGTAGTTCCCTGCAGGTTCAAGGTATGGTATTTTTAAATGCCCAGTGGAATGGCCTAAGACTCAGTTGTAGTTCCCTGCAGGTTCAAGGTATGGTATTTTTGAAGTATGGGCGATTGGAAGCGGGATAAGGTTGTAGTTCCCTGCAGGTTCAAGGTATGGTATTTTGGGAGGCTAACCATCAATTCCTATGCTGATGTTGTAGTTCCCTGCAGGTTCAAGGTATGGTATTTTTGGTTATTTGGTGGCATGGATGGGGGAGGAGTTGTAGTTCCCTGCAGGTTCAAGGTATGGTATTTTCAATATGACATACCGATAATAACAATGGTTGTTGTAGTTCCCTGCAGGTTCAAGGTATGGTATTTTCACGCCCTGATAGGTAGTTTCGCAGCATTCGTTGTAGTTCCCTGCAGGTTCAAGGTATGGTATTTTAATAATCCGGATTATGAGAGTCCACCGGTAGTTGTAGTTCCCTGCAGGTTCAAGGTATGGTATTTTTGCCGTGCTACGAAGTCTTGCTTCCTTTCAGTTGTAGTTCCCTGCAGGTTCAAGGTATGGTATTTTAATAGCCTCTAAAATGCTCGACGAAATACAGTTGTAGTTCCCTGCAGGTTCAAGGTATGGTATTTTGACAGCAGCTCCATAAACAGCAGCTTGTTTGTTGTAGTTCCCTGCAGGTTCAAGGTATGGTATTTTCATTTAGTGACTTACCAGATCCAGGCGTACGTTGTAGTTCCCTGCAGGTTCAAGGTATGGTATTTTCCAACACACATACTATGTGCCAGGACAGACGTTGTAGTTCCCTGCAGGTTCAAGGTATGGTATTTTCCCCACAAAATACTACGATAAAATGCGCAGTTGTAGTTCCCTGCAGGTTCAAGGTATGGTATTTTATTTTCACTAAACCAAGACAGTCTCTAACAGTTGTAGTTCCCTGCAGGTTCAAGGTATGGTATTTTCGTGCTTTTGCGCAGCAGGGTGTAGCCGTGAGTTGTAGTTCCCTGCAGGTTCAAGGTATGGTATTTTTCCACAAATTTTTCCTAGAACAAAAAGAAAGTTGTAGTTCCCTGCAGGTTCAAGGTATGGTATTTTAATCTCAAGCATATCCTTGTCCCTGTTCCAGTTGTAGTTCCCTGCAGGTTCAAGGTATGGTATTTTGCTGGCTAATACTATTTTGTAAGCATTGTCGTTGTAGTTCCCTGCAGGTTCAAGGTATGGTATTTTGGACTGATATTCCGGGGGCAAGTGACACGGGTTGTAGTTCCCTGCAGGTTCAAGGTATGGTATTTTCTTTTTGACGAAGGAACCCAGTTTACGCAGAGTTGTAGTTCCCTGCAGGTTCAAGGTATGGTATTTTTTTAAACTTCACTTTCTCACCTTCCTTATGGTTGTAGTTCCCTGCAGGTTCAAGGTATGGTATTTTTATAATAGATACATATGATGTTTGACCGGCGTTGTAGTTCCCTGCAGGTTCAAGGTATGGTATTTTTTGATAGCGCAATCGCCAACAACATTAGACGTTGTAGTTCCCTGCAGGTTCAAGGTATGGTATTTTTTTGGATTTTTCATTAAAGGCCATATAGGCGTTGTAGTTCCCTGCAGGTTCAAGGTATGGTATTTTCAAAATCACGGCGATATGGTCGTGCCGTTAGTTGTAGTTCCCTGCAGGTTCAAGGTATGGTATTTTTACCACATCAGTCTGCCTGCTGTTTCCGCCTGTTGTAGTTCCCTGCAGGTTCAAGGTATGGTATTTTATCATTTAAGAAAAACTGCATACGGTATTTGTTGTAGTTCCCTGCAGGTTCAAGGTATGGTATTTTGAAATTTTGGATGTATGAAATGGGCTGGGGGTTGTAGTTCCCTGCAGGTTCAAGGTATGGTATTTTTAAAAATGCGTTGACAAAAAAGCTTGACAAGTTGTAGTTCCCTGCAGGTTCAAGGTATGGTATTTTGGGAAGAAATATAAGATGCTGCGACTGGTCGTTGTAGTTCCCTGCAGGTTCAAGGTATGGTATTTTCGCCGGCATATTATATGCACTTAACGCTGGGTTGTAGTTCCCTGCAGGTTCAAGGTATGGTATTTTAATCTACCATTTATTACTAGTCTGTCCATCGTTGTAGTTCCCTGCAGGTTCAAGGTATGGTATTTTGGAGTGGCAAAAACCGGGACTGAAATGCAAGTTGTAGTTCCCTGCAGGTTCAAGGTATGGTATTTTGATATTGGTTGTTTATTTGTAATGATTATAAGTTGTAGTTCCCTGCAGGTTCAAGGTATGGTATTTTACAAAAGCAGAGCTAATACCACTGGCGCTGGTTGTAGTTCCCTGCAGGTTCAAGGTATGGTATTTTCAGTATGACATCCCGGTTATCACATTGGTCGTTGTAGTTCCCTGCAGGTTCAAGGTATGGTATTTTGATACTGGTATTATATATGATGCTTTTGTGGTTGTAGTTCCCTGCAGGTTCAAGGTATGGTATTTTGTTGGATTGTTTTATATTGAAGTCCTTGGCGTTGTAGTTCCCTGCAGGTTCAAGGTATGGTATTTTCCAGGCGTATGATTACTACACCGGGGAAGGGTTGTAGTTCCCTGCAGGTTCAAGGTATGGTATTTTAAACTTAATAAAGAATTACAGCAAAAAGGAGTTGTAGTTCCCTGCAGGTTCAAGGTATGGTATTTTGCAATAAAATTAAATGATAAGTTAGAAATAGTTGTAGTTCCCTGCAGGTTCAAGGTATGGTATTTTAATCAATCTTTGGTCATGAGTATTGTTATGGTTGTAGTTCCCTGCAGGTTCAAGGTATGGTATTTTGACTCAAACGTGATCGTAAAGCTCAACAGGGTTGTAGTTCCCTGCAGGTTCAAGGTATGGTATTTTAGAAAAAGCTTTTTCGTGCATCTCCACCTTGTTGTAGTTCCCTGCAGGTTCAAGGTATGGTATTTTACCAACTATTGATTTCATACTGAAAGAAAGGTTGTAGTTCCCTGCAGGTTCAAGGTATGGTATTTTTTTGACAAAAAATGAATCATGTGAACAACCGTTGTAGTTCCCTGCAGGTTCAAGGTATGGTATTTTGGGCTTCCTTGTTTTAGGATGAGAAATTGTGTTGTAGTTCCCTGCAGGTTCAAGGTATGGTATTTTCTAGTTGGGATAATTATAAGGAAAATTATAGTTGTAGTTCCCTGCAGGTTCAAGGTATGGTATTTTTTCTTCACGAACGATATAATCGGCTTCCTGGTTGTAGTTCCCTGCAGGTTCAAGGTATGGTATTTTACTATAAATCTTTTTACCTTCTATGTCTGAGTTGTAGTTCCCTGCAGGTTCAAGGTATGGTATTTTGATGAGATCCAGCAGCACGTCCGGGTCACGGGTTGTAGTTCCCTGCAGGTTCAAGGTATGGTATTTTAAAAGGGTTTGTCAAGGCGAAGATGAGTGCGTTGTAGTTCCCTGCAGGTTCAAGGTATGGTATTTTTTTCTCGAGGGAATCTGTTTGCAATTGTTTGTTGTAGTTCCCTGCAGGTTCAAGGTATGGTATTTTAAATGGAGGTATGTATGAGGCTAACTGTCGGTTGTAGTTCCCTGCAGGTTCAAGGTATGGTATTTTAAAAGAGATCATGGATCTAGCCAGTCAGTAGTTGTAGTTCCCTGCAGGTTCAAGGTATGGTATTTTAGTAGGGCAAAAGGTAGTTCCTGCATTAGCGTTGTAGTTCCCTGCAGGTTCAAGGTATGGTATTTTCGCATCCTCAAAGTCTGACTGCCAGTAGTAGTTGTAGTTCCCTGCAGGTTCAAGGTATGGTATTTTGGTGGCAGTAATCTTTTATTAACACCAACAGTTGTAGTTCCCTGCAGGTTCAAGGTATGGTATTTTTACATCTGTTCGGCAGTAATCAACCGCCGCGTTGTAGTTCCCTGCAGGTTCAAGGTATGGTATTTTTGTCTGGATCATCTCCCGCCGTAGTAAAGAGTTGTAGTTCCCTGCAGGTTCAAGGTATGGTATTTTCAGAAGAATGGAACCCAGTCGAGCATCTTAGTTGTAGTTCCCTGCAGGTTCAAGGTATGGTATTTTGTGATTGAAAACGACAACTGGAAACACGTAGTTGTAGTTCCCTGCAGGTTCAAGGTATGGTATTTTTGATATTCTTTAAAGGTTGCTTCCGTTAAAGTTGTAGTTCCCTGCAGGTTCAAGGTATGGTATTTTATTACAAAATCTTGAATTGAGCTTGCAATGCGTTGTAGTTCCCTGCAGGTTCAAGGTATGGTATTTTACAAGGTTAAGGAGGGGTAAGCATGACTATGTTGTAGTTCCCTGCAGGTTCAAGGTATGGTATTTTCTTGCTGATTACATGGCCGCATAGGCTTCCTGTTGTAGTTCCCTGCAGGTTCAAGGTATGGTATTTTCATCATTCATATAATCCCAGTAACCTTCTAGTTGTAGTTCCCTGCAGGTTCAAGGTATGGTATTTTGGTTTTTTTGATTAAAGCAGTTGGCACATAGTTGTAGTTCCCTGCAGGTTCAAGGTATGGTATTTTTTTGAAAGCGGCATTGTATCGCATTCCAACGTTGTAGTTCCCTGCAGGTTCAAGGTATGGTATTTTGCTTCCCGATCACCGGAAAGCATCATGACGGTTGTAGTTCCCTGCAGGTTCAAGGTATGGTATTTTCAGCACTCAGGTAGACAAAGGTAAATGGACGTTGTAGTTCCCTGCAGGTTCAAGGTATGGTATTTTCGTAAATGCGGCTGCCCGGCTTAATGCTGCGTTGTAGTTCCCTGCAGGTTCAAGGTATGGTATTTTCAGAGCTGGCAAAGACGCAGGTAATGATCAGTTGTAGTTCCCTGCAGGTTCAAGGTATGGTATTTTAGAGGGACGCACAAGGCAAAATCCCAATCGGTTGTAGTTCCCTGCAGGTTCAAGGTATGGTATTTTCTGGCGCTGGCTAAGAGCCATCTGCGTGTTGTTGTAGTTCCCTGCAGGTTCAAGGTATGGTATTTTGTCAAAATATAATAACTCATAACATCTCGTGTTGTAGTTCCCTGCAGGTTCAAGGTATGGTATTTTGAACAAAAGTTTACAGAGGAACACAAAGGTGTTGTAGTTCCCTGCAGGTTCAAGGTATGGTATTTTATCTAACTAAGCGATCAGCAATATTTTTTAGTTGTAGTTCCCTGCAGGTTCAAGGTATGGTATTTTCTCGGTACCGCAAACCCTACATTCAACCGAGTTGTAGTTCCCTGCAGGTTCAAGGTATGGTATTTTATCTCCTGCGCGAATCCCCGATAATTAATACTTATCGGGGATTTTCGTCTGTTTTTTTTCAATAAAATTATTAGCATTTTTTTAATTTTCCTTTATTTTTTTTAAAAAATGGTCATCTGCTTATAAGTAAATGGTTTTTCTTCTTTTTTGAGCTTACCGGTTAAAACATACATTGATTCATACTGCTTTTCGGTTACAATCATCGCTCTTACTGAGCCGGAATCAGGCACCGCTATTTCCAGTCTTTTAATGTGTTTTTCTGCAGCATCCAACCCGTTGCAGACTCTGGCATAAACCGAAAACTGAACCATATAATAACCGTCTTTAATAAGAAACTTTCTAAAATCCGTAGCTACTTTTCTGTCCTTTTTTGTTGTGACCGGCAGATCAAAAAATACCATTACACGCATAAATCTGTTACTCATAACGATGTATTCTCAACGGATATAAAACCGGCAATATTAAATTGCCGCCGTTATCACGGCATACTTTTGCCAAACTTTTAACAGTCCTCTCCATGGCATACATAACACTATGTTGTTCATTGCCAGATTTGGTGTCCATATTAAGCAGGTTAAAAAGCTGTCGTTTATTCTCCGGAGTCAGAACATCACCTTTTATATTTTGAGCTGTGAATAAATCCACTATTGGCCTGAAAGGCTCCAATAAATCATCAGCCAGGTTAAAACGATTTGTCTCGCTGTGATGAAATATCCCCATAGATGGTTCAAAACCGTATACTGTTAAATTTCTCGCGATTGCCGCACGAAGTATTGAATATCCGTAATTAAGAGAACCATTTATTATATCAGTATTTTTGCCTGATGGTTTGTTTTTTCGTCTGAACTTATCTCCAAAAAGCAATTTGAAATACTGGGATGCTGCCTGAGCTTCAACATATGTGCTGTCGCCAGACTGCACTCTTTTAGCCATGGAAACAAGTTTTTCATGTCCATCTCTTTCGCAAATTCTCAGGCATTCAGCTTGATTCAATATCTTCTGTTGTACTATTTGCTGCCATAACCTCTTTTTTAATGGTCTTTTCATATCTAACTGCATTTGTAAAACTTTTAACTGGCGGGAATGGGAATTTAGCGGCAGCAGAACTCCACAAGGCATATGCTGTTCATCGCAAAAATAGACAACCGTTCCGTTAACTGCCAGTTCTCTTAAAGCATGACTGCTTATTTGTACTTTTTCAGTTTCGATCAACAAACTGTTGATATCTTCTATTGGAACCAACTGGGTTTCATCGTCGAATTCCAGCATTATACTCAACTGATTATCCTTGCTTTTAACCATGGCATTTTGTGTCAGTACAATATTACGATAAGCTATTTGAAATCACCTCGTAGTTTGGCCTGGGTAGTACTGGCGTTTTTCATTTTTCACCAGTGTACGGTTGCCCAAAACATCCACATTCCATTTTTCAAGAATTTTCAGGGTTTTTACTCCCAAACTGGGAATTGACTGGGATCTGTCATGCGATTCAACGGTTATTGATGCAGTAGAAATCCCTGCCTTAATGTAATACATGAAGGCTTCCTCGCCGTTATTTGGTATAAATCTGATCAAGTCGTTAGGATAAAGGCTGAAAATAAAGTCATTGTCATCCATTTCCTTCCACAATTCATATGGTTTGGAATGTACACATGCTTTATTAGGCAAGGTCTCCTTAACTGTATCTGCCACATATATCGGCACCCAATAATATCCATCTCCTTTTTTAAATACATCAATTCTCAGCATATCTCCGTTTGCAGCGACTCCCTTGCCTACTGCAACATTTAAATTACTTTTGTCGATAACCTTTACTTTTTTAACCGGTGAAATTGTCTTACCTGGTGCTGCCGGTTTATAAACTGGTTCCTTGAAGGCTGCTTCTCCGTTGCCGTTAAATTGCTGCAAGCGATTTTTTAGTGCATTATATAATCTCATATCGCTTTTGGGATTGTAATAATTAGCTATCTCACCGTCCGCGTCAAGCTTAAGTTTTGTAATGTTAATTTTTGAAACAACCAATCCTTCTCCAGTCAAACGCGAACTCCTGATTGTTTCCTGATGTGCAGCCCCTTTATTTTTTCGATTGGGCATACGGGAAATAAAGATTGGCTTGATATCTTTTAAATCCAGATAATTATCAAGTTTATAAGCATCTATTCTTAAGGCTGGGTCATCACTTAAACGGCTTACCATTTCAATTTTGAAGTTGTCCCAGGGTTCGACAAAGTCTGCCCCGAACCTGTTCCGCAGTGTGTCTATTACTTCGCCGGTTTCATAATCAACAAAATGACTGCGGTTGTTTTTTGCTTCACAATATTGGCTGTAGCGGGTTATTTTCTGTATCATTCCTTCAGTTACACAGGCTACTACTACTGCATCCTGGGCATGATGAAGGTCTCCTGCCAGGCGGTCTTTTTTTAAGCCCCATCTTTTCCGCATATAAGCAGTGATATTGCCATTGACAGATATAACTTTCCGCTTGCCAATATTTTCTGCAGGAGCAAATTCCAGATAATCCCTAATATAATTCAGCATAAAACGGGATATATACTTGGTGTCGTTTAGCTGTCTTTCTTTCCATTTATTACGGTCTTCCTCGGTTATGGTTTTTTTCAGTAATCTTTGTTGTTTACGGAAGTTTCTTACGTTTGTGTTTACCCAAACAATAAATTTTTCTTGTTTATTTGGGTTATTTTTCATATATTCCAAAGGCAGAAGATTACCCTTTTGTCTGTTCTCGCTGCTCTTTACCAGAACCTTGTTGGCATAACTGTCATCGAAGGACACACTATAAGGTATTATATGGTCAACATCTGCTATACCTGCATCAAATAGATCCTGTATGGAAATTGGCTCTCCTGAATAGGCACATCTGCCATCCTGTTCCTGCCATAATTTCATTTTTACTATATCCAAACCTGTTGGATTCAAATGTCCGTATTCAATGATTTTATTGCGCACGGCATCATTTAAATCTGTATTTTCTTTTATTTGTTTTTCAATTCTTTTGCGGTCAAAAAAGTTCTTGCCCATTTCCCGTGATAATTCAATGCATATTAGTTGAGGACTGCCATATTTTCTAATAACAGCGTTTATTACCTTAATTGTCTGAGAAACCGCTCTTCTGACAACAGGATTGGTGATATCCTGTAACTGCTCGTTATTTGCCGGCAAATACATTTGCTTAACAACATTATCATGCCCGCGGAAATTATATCCAGCTAAGGTCGATGCTTCAGAATAAATATGTCCTTCCTGCAGATACGGCAAAATATTTTTTATCGCTTTTAGAGAAAGACGGCCAAACCCGCTGTAAGATAATGACAATAATTCCTCAATATCATATTCTGTTAATCCCGTTTTTCTTAATTTGCTTGTTATTCGGTCTTCATTCTTATACAGCGTCAAGATTTCGCCTATCATGTCAATATGTTCAACTGGTAACTGTTTGATCCTTCCTTTACTGACTTTATCCAATGCTATGCGTATATCATGATAGGCTTTCAAATAGTTAAACTTATTCTTTTTCTCTATTTCTTCAACATCATCCCGTCCGTATGAGAGTGTGTTAAATCTTTGCTCTGGTGATAATTGTAGCTTTTTGCGCAAATCGGTATACTTTATATCTGCTTTCTCATGAGCTGACTGAATCAACAGTTGGCGTTCTTCTTTATTGAGCGGTCTGCTGGCGGAATTTTTATCATCAATTCTTAAACTGTTTATCTTTTGCAACAGGTTAAATAACTCAAATGAATAACAGGCCTTTGCTGCTCTCGGTTCTTCTTTTTCAAAAGTGCATTTGCCTCTCATTCTTTCAATCAGGTTGCCTGCATAAGGGCTTGGCGTTCCTGGTCCTTCATCAAAAGACCTTTGTCGGGATACAATATCTGTGTAGAGTTGTTCAACTTTCTCACCCGCATAAGAATTGCCTAACCTCCTCTGTGCTGTGAATAGCTGGGCAATTTCATCCAGGATCTGTTCACGCCCTACCGTATGACTGTATAATTCAGATTTGTTTCGTTTATTCAGAGAGAATTTATCATCGCGATAAAACATTTCACCAATTGTTCTATAATTTTTTTCTTGCATTAAAGCTTGATTATCTCTAACTGCAGCCAGTAGTTTCCCATCTTCGTTTTTTTCTTTTTTATTTTCTTTAATTTCTTTTTTCCTGTTTGATTTAAAACCCCTTCTCTGCGCCAGGTGAATTAAAACCCTTGCCCATTCTTCCTGTGTCAGCAAATTATCAAGTCCCAAACAGCGCAGTTCATAAATATCTGTTAATTCCTTTGAACCATGGTATACTTCCTGCAGCTTTTCAATTGTTATAATTCCCTGACTTTCCAGAAGTGCTTTGATTCTTTCTAAACGGTGCCGGTGTCTGCGGATTCTGCGACGTGAACTTCGTGCTTCTCTTCTTGGCAGTGCCAATGCTGATCCATCCTTGGGATGTTCAGCCCGGTCAAAAATTCTTACTCCCAGATCAGCAATGCGAAATGGTTCTTCAGATGAATCGTGTTCCAAGACTGCCCAACCAACAGAAGTGATCCCAATATCCAAACCCAGACGGTAATTCATATTGATCCTCCTCCCCAACTAACCAATTAAAGATGATAGCCCAACAAAGTTGGGCTATCAGAGCTTTGCGGTTTGCTACCTTATTGCAGCAACCCGCAGGTTCAGGGTATGGTACTCCCTATGGATTATATTAACACAAAATATATATTAAGGGAAAGCGTTTTTTTAAATTTTTCTATTTTTATTAATTATTTGTTATATTTCACCTTATTTCCCTTTTAAATTTTTAATCACTAACCACATCTCCCTTCTTCCCCCGGCTCCTAAAATCATCGTCGATTCTGTCTTTCCAGGCAGGGAACAGGTTTTTGCTGGCCCTGATCTCACTGACGGCATCGCTGGCCTGATAGGTTTGAATATTTTTTGTCCACTTCGATGTAAAATAGTTTCTCGGGCAAAAGGAAAATGTGCCTCTTATCCTGGCAGATAATTATCTCATCTCAAAAATTACTGCCTTTCTTTAATCTTTCTTTATATTTTCTTTATATTTCTTTAGCGATTGTTGTATAAACGGTTGCTCTAAGTTCCGAAGCTTCTCCTCCATCATGCTGCAACATGATAGTTTCCTCATGCTGCAACATGATAGTTTCCTCATGCTGTAACATGATAGTTTCCTCATGCTGTAACATGATAGTTTCCTCATGCTGTAACATGATAGTTTCCTCATGCTGTAACATGAGGGTCTGGCATGTGATAACATGATTTTTCAAGACTAGTCTATTAATTTTAAATATGAAGGTCCTACTATAACAGATGCAAAGCGGCAGGCAATATAAGGTGGCCTATTTTTTTGCCAGCATCCGGCCTGGTATTAGAGCAGCATTAACTTTTGAAGAATCTATTAATATTTTCCGCTCAGTTCGCGTATACTATTAATGTAAGGAAAGTAAGGATTGCATTAAACGCGAAAGGAATGATAACAAATGGAGCTTGCAAAGATAACCTCGAAGGGACAAATCACCATTCCCGTTAGTATCCGCCGAAAGCTGGGCGTCAAGGAAGGTGACAAGGTTTTGTTCGTTGAAGAGGCTGGAAAGATATATATCCTGAATTCTTCAATGGCGGCCCTTAAAGAAGCACAGGCCGCATTCGCCGGAGAAGCGGAACGTGCCGGACTGAAGAACGAGGATGATGTTACCGCCATGATGAAGGATTTCCGGCGTGGAAGAACGGCAAAGTAATAAGTTCTTTAAGAATTTAAAAGAAGTTGTCTAGCAAATAGCTTTTATATCCTGATAAAATATTTCAAAACTCAATGGGCATCTTTCTCTTAAGGCATCAATATCTATCTCCTCCGCAATGCTTTTAAATGTGTCTCTATTTGCCTCCTGGTTATATTGCTCCAATACTCTCTTAAGATAATTTTTCGGGTGGTTGCTGGAAGGGTTATTTTCATCCCCCCATATCAACTCGGGCTGTCCGGGTAAAACTGGATTTGCAGGAGAGCTTTCAAAACATTGGGCAAATGCTTGATCATCGGCCAACAACCATGATTCAATCATTTTAAGTGGAACCATTGGTATGGAATTATGGCTTCTTGCAGCGCTAAACTGCTGAAAACCATTGCTTATTTGGCTGTAAATCTCTTGCAGCCGCTTTTTCGATTCCCGTTTACTTTTGCGGGAACCATGCTCCCGATCAGCATCAACATAGCAGATTATATTATCTATATCCTTTCGTTCCTCCGCAATCATACATAACTTATAAGATTTGGCACCATGCCCGGTTACCTTTGCGCCAGTTCTTCGCTGAATTTTCTTGCCTTTAACTTCTTCCTTGGTCGTATAAGCAAATTCAATATCACCGTTTACTAATTTCATTATTATAGGCTGCACCGGTCCTTCTTCCCATTCAGTTGAACCAAACTTCTGCTTTCCGCAATCGGTTGGGCCTTCTCCACACAGCAAAACTTTTCTAGCCATTTTTAATTTCTCCCAACAATTTTGCAACAATATCTCTTTCGTCCATATTAAGCCAAACTTCTCCCGGGTACATATACTCCAACTGGGAATGTAGGTCCGGGTTCTCAAATAGGGCCTGATTATGAACTACTCCATCTCCATTGCGCCAGACAAAAACAATGCTGTCGGCCGGAAAATAATCCAACATAACTGAACTATGAGTAGTAACGATTATTTGCCGCTGCTTACCCGTGGTTCGTTCTATCAAATCATTTACCATTTTATCTGCGATATGCGGATTGATACCGTTTTCAATCTCGTCCAGCAAGACCATTCCTGAAGTCTTATCTGTTTCCTGCAACGCAGAAATGGCCAGCATCCGTAAAGTACCATCGCTTATATGAGCAGGGCCGATCGTAACCGACTTATCTTCCGCAGGAAAATTCTCAGCAACCTTGACTTCAATCCACCCAGGGCGACCCTTTACTTCAGTATCCACATCATTGATAAATGGCACATAGTTTTGTAAACGCTGGGATATATTTCTTCTCTGCTCTGGCTGTAAGCCATGAATAAAAGCAGCTAATTTCTCCCCACCCATACCTATCGTATCCGTTTCTCCTCGGCTGCTCCTTCTCATTTTTTCGGTAGACAATAGCTCAAAGGAATCGGAGGCAGCCATAAATTCGATTAAAGCTACCAGCTCAGGGAATTTAGCCTTATCCCTCTGGACATCGATATTTTTTAAAAACGAACTCGTCATATTTAAGGGAGGAAATTTTTCTACCAGGTTTTGCTGGAAATTGAACCGGCTAATCCCTTGTGAGTCAACCGACAACAATACCATTTGGTTAGTCTTATTTATAATCTCTTCGCTGATGACATATATTTTTTCTTTGGCCTTCACGGGATTTAATACAAATGTCCATTCGATATCATCAGCATCCAAATTAAATAAGATTTTAAATGTCATATGAAGTTTTTTATTAGTCTTGGATTTTAGCTCGGATGGTTTCCAATTTCTTTTTTCCAAATAGGCATCCATGTCCATTTTGGTAAAATTGGCCATTAGATCCAAGGCCTGTAGAATCGTTGTCTTCCCACTTCCATTAGTTCCGATTAATACGGTTAATGGCTTTAATTCTAAAGTGAAATCATTAAAGGCTTTGAAGTTATCGATATATAGTGACCGGATCACCTGCTCACTTCCTTTCAATTCCTGTTTATTTTTTATATCATCCCCATTTTGATTAAACTAAGAATGATGACTTTATTTATATCTAATGTTTTGTATTCAACACATATAATCAGTACTTCGGTAAATAGCCAATTTAACCCTCCTGAACATCTATAACATTCCCTTCTTCGGATAAACCAATTAATAAAACATTTACCCCAAAGTTCTTAATAGACCTTACAATATCCTTTTGGAAAGGATTTGGCAAGCCAGCTAGTGCTATTATGAAATTATCAAAATCGCCCATGTTTATTCTTTCCTGGCCATATCTGGCTATGTTCCTAAGCATCTTCCGTTCAGTGAAGCTTAATGATTCTTTAAAATATGATTTTATCTCAACTCCTATTTTTCCCAAGGTAGAATATTTAACTATAATATCTGGCACTTCGTTTCTGCCAGTAATGATTTCAGCGGCTTGATATTTATTTACAATAAAGTCTAAAACCGCCTCCTTTACTACATAAAATAAGGAATTATTGCTTGCCCGGTTAACTCTGCCAGCCCGTTGAACCATACTTCTTAGTTCTTCATTTCTAACTTCCTCCACTGCTTTTGCACTGGCACCATATATGTCAAGAAATGTTGAAAACTTTACAATTTGAAATGAATAACCTCCTGATTTTCTCCTATACTCATCTACAAGTTCATAGCGCGGAAAAAGGTTGTCAGTATCGCTATGATACCACCAATCTGCTTTTTCATCACCGGAAACAAAAATTATGGGCTTTTTGTGTTCTTGACCAACATGTAAAATTGTATGCCAGATAAGAAGATCTCCAATTGCATTTTCAGATTTGCTACCATCCTTATAACCGGGTGGAATTTTGTAATCATTTCTCCATTTTAAATCTACATCAATGATTTCTTGCTTAAAATCCGGGTCGCAAATTACACTACCATTAAATAACTGGCTATAAATACTGCTAACAGGATCATCCCAAGACCAAGTACGAATATGCTGCAAAATTTGTTCTATGGATTTCCTATACTGTCTAAGCAATTCATTTATTTGCTTTTCTATATTCACAACCTCGTTGTACTCCTGCAATGAAGCCAATAAAGGATAGTTGCCTGGCAAAAGCTGAGGTTGCTTACTTCGTGAACTGGATAATTGATGATATAGCTCCTTTATCTTTTCTGCCCGATTTTTTGCGAATTCTCGAGCAACATGTCCAGGAATAAAGAGTTGTTTATTATCAATTAATCGGGCATAGGTATCTTTTATTGTATCAAGACTACTTTTACTAACCGTATACGGCACCAATAATGCGTTAGTATCAACTACAACCATACAGTCATCTTTAATTTGATTCACTGTACTTGGGGAAAATGAAAAGATAGTACTAGCATCTGGAAATATATCTTTTAATATATTGGAATTATGTTCTATTTGATTTTTCTCTGCCATGTTCATGACCCCTTATGTATCCCTAAACACCCTATCTCAATAACAAATCACAAATGACCAGTCTATTGTTCCAAAGCCTCTAGGTCTATCTCATCTAAAATCTTCTTTATCAAACTGCAATGCCGGATCTAAATGGGGATCATACGCATAGTTTTTCTTAGCAGCATCTTTATCAGTATCTGGTGTAACCAGTCCTACCGGCGGATTATTAACCCTTGTTTTTCCCTTGTGATCGTATTGTTCTATTTGCTTTCCGGCCACAATTTCACTTCCTATAACTTTTCTTCTATATATTGCCATTCTACACAAGAGCACAACATCCTGCATAACAATACAAAAATAGAGATTGATATTACATTCATTACCATATGAACCTCTATTAAACTGCCATAATATCCTTGTTAGAAAATTACTATAAACTTCGGGAAATCGCCAAGGGCTCTTGCCCGACCGCCACTGTCCAATAACAGATGATTATATAACCCTCTTGGACGCTTGCGCTTTACATAATATCTAAAGATGGCTATCCCTGCTCCGTACTCGACAAACTGTCGATGCTATGATTGTATTACCGCTTAGATTGTTAAAATATTCTACTATTTAATCTCTCTTCCTTTTTTAGTTGACAATATTTTTGAAAATCTTTACATTTCTAGATTACACTTCTCTTTATTAAAACTTCCCAGAGTTTAACTTAGCCAGGGGCTATGGCACTAAGTGATTAGTGCGCAGCCCTTTATAAATGCAAAAAATAAATCCCGAACTCTGAAAAAGCAAGGGATTTATTGTAATTTAATATGACCGGTCTATTTATTTATGGGCTGGAGAGCCAATGGCAATATGTAGGCCATCGCTAACAGTGCAAACACGACAGGTAGTGCATAATTCATTACCGGTACGGAGGCTGTTCCCGGAGGCACTTTAAAATAAAATACCTGCCATACTGCCCGCCAAATCCAAAAGGCTGAAAATGCAATTAACAAGCCAACCGCTAAACCTTCAGGTTGACTTAATTCACGATAGAATATTAGAGATACCAGGGAAAACGCCAGGAATAAAAGTAGCAGTGCAAGATGAATAGTGTACAATATCCGTCAATCATTACACTTGTTCTGTGTGGCTGGAAGATTTCAAACAAATGTGGATTCATGAATATCAAAGTGAGAAAACTATCTATACCTGTGAGTAAACTTTTTGCTATCCTTTTTGTCTGCCCTTTTCTATAGCAAAGCAGGGCTTGCACCCTGCCTTACAATAGCTTTCTCGATTACTTTTTCGGTCCGTTCTTCTTCCCCCGACTCTTAAAGTCTTCGTCGATCCTGTGTTTCCAGGCGGGGGACAAGTTCTTATTGGCTCTGATCTCGCTGACGGCGTCGCTGACTGCTGTGAAATTTAAGCTGGTGCCGGCGCTGTCGGGATGGTAGTTGGCGGCCCGGTCGGCGCCGATGCCGACTCTGCCGGCGGTTTTGACGGCATCGATGTTGGCGCCCAGGAAGATGAATTCCCAGCCGTACTTTTCCTTCTGTTCTTCCACCATGGCCTTTATCTTATCGTAGCTGTATTCTTTGCTGGCGTTTTCCAGGCCGTCGGTAGTAATGACGAACATTACTTTTTCGGCCCGTTCGGCTTCTTCGGTGTGACGCTGGGCGTTGTCGATCTTTTTGATGGTTTTGCCGACCGCGTCTAAAAGGGCGGTGCAGCCTTCGACATAGTAGTCTTGGTCGGTGATGGGCCTGATGCCTTTGATGTTGATGCGGTCGTGGAGCAGTTCATATTTGTCGTCGAAAAGCACGGTGGTGACGATGGCTTCGCCGGGCTGCTGCTGCTGTTTTTTCAGCATGGCGTTGTAGCCGCCTATGGTGTCTGATTCCAGTCCGGCCATGGAGCCGCTTTTGTCCAGGATAAATACTAATTCGGTCAGGTTTGCTTTCATTTTTGTTATCCTCCTTGGTTTGATGATTCAAGGATAACAATCATGGCCTGGTTTTTGGTCGCCCGGCAGGCGACATTTATGCTCCCAGCAGCGCCTGGTCGTAATAGAACAGGGCTTCGTTGATTTCGTTGATATCGAAGTTACCGCTATTGATAAAGTACTCGATGATAACATCAAATTTGCTGCTGTGGGAAAGGGCGTAGCCGGCTTTGCCCAGCAAATCGCGGGTCTGGTCCAGGTTAAGCTTAAGGGCGATGGCAAAAGCTATGGCGGTGGGTTTGCCGGGTTTGTATTCCTGGTTGCCGCGGATTTTGGAAAATACCCGGCGGTCTATATTGGCCCGCTTGTAGGTCTGTACGTCGGTCATGCCTTTTTCATCGATCAGCCGCAGCAGCATTTGGGAAAATGTTTCATCCAGGTGACCGATGATATCGTCCAGGCTGCTGTCTGCTGCGAGTGGGGAAATGTTTTCGCAGACAGTATCAAATGCTGTTATCGGATAGGTTGGGATCTTTTCAAGCCCCCGCTCCTCATAACGCTCCATGACCCGGCGGCGCTCTCTTTTAAACCGCACGGCAGCATAGTTGTCGTCAATATATTTTTCGATGGCGGTAAATAGTTTTTTGCTTAATACATAGGAATCTTTATCAAACACTACCAGGTAGACCATCATTTCATGCTCCAGCAGGAATTCGCCGATGGCGGCGATGGCGATCTGCAGAGCCTGGTCTTTGGGATAGCCGTAGATTCCGGATGAGATCAGGGGGAAGGCAATGGACTGGCATTTATGCTTAAGTGCGAGCTTAAGGGAGTTGCGATAGCTGCTGCGCAGCAGCTGTGCTTCGCCGGAACTGCCTCCGTGCCAGACCGGGCCGGCGGTATGAATGATGTATCCGGCCGGCAGGTCATAGCCGCTGGTGATCACAGCCTCACCGACATTGCACCTGCCGATGCGGTCACATTCCGCCTGCAATTTATCAGCTCCGGCTGCGGAGAAGATCGAGCCGCATACTCCCCCTCCCCTTTTCAAGGCTGTATTGGCAGCATTGACGATAACGTCAACTTCCATTTTGGTTATATCATGGCGGACTATTTTAAGCGGCATGGCCGGTCAGTCTCCTTTCAGGAATTATCTACTACCGGCATATTTCTCCGGCAGCAAAGATATTTCCTGCCGGGCAGGGCATATCTGTATGAAGGCAAAAAAATAAGCTTGAATGCTGTGGATCAGTCATTCAAGCCTTTGAGGGGGGGGATTTATTTGAAATTAATTGATATCGATTTGTTTGCCTTTAACTGACTTTTGTTCTTGCTTGGGCAGTGTTATACAAAGTATCCCGTTGTCATATTTCGCCTTGATGTTTTCGGCATCTATATCGTGTATGGCAAAGGACCTGGTCATGGCTCTGTAACTTCTTTCCTTGCGGATATAATTGTCCTTTTCCTCTTCCGCCTGCTCATTTTTCTGTGCTGTGATGGTTATCCGGTCGTCATCGATCTCAACCTTTACTTCATCCTTGCTGATCCCAGGCAGCTCGGCTTCCAGGACATATTCCTTTTCAGTTTCCTTTATATCCACTTTCATCTGCGCACTGTTGCTGTACAAGGTCGGGAAGAATCTATCATTGAAGAAACTCTCGAAAACGTCATCAATGTCAAACAGATTGCGGTTTCTTTGCGCCAGAGAATTCCTTCTTCCAAACGGGGTCAAGTCAAACATTAAAAACACCTCCGTATTTTTTATTCTTTCATCAGTTATTGGTTTTTATTCCAAAAACCTGCTGAAAATTTTGCCGCTACATCGTCAACCCCTCCCTTTGCTGACAATTCAGCAGCCTTTATTAATGATTAACTTTCTATAGTTTATTTATACCTCCATAAAAAAGAAGGTTCAAATTCGATATTTGACCTTCTTTGACTTTTATTTTTTGTTACGGGCAATGATTTTAAATAATCATTAGATTTCTTATAATATCACGCGTTTTTAATATCTTTTGACTTTGGCCGCCTGGCTTAAGCGCCGGATCTTTTCCTGCTTCTACTCGATACGCAGCCCCCCGGCTATTACTTCTTTAATAAAGGGATTGCCTTTGCACAAAGGATGCGGTTCTATTCGAGTGTTTACTTTCCTGCGAATCCTCATAAGTTTCATGGTATCCTCAATCAAGTCCCCGGAAAACTCTTCAGATATTACTGCAATATCAATATCACTATCATTGTCAGAACTGCCGTTAATAAAGGAACCAAATAAGTAAATTGAGTCAACCTTAAGTTCCTTTTTTACTCTATCAGCATATTCTTTGGCAATGGCAGTTATTTCTTTTCCAGTATTGTCAGAAGCCATTCTCTCAACTCCTTAATCGCAGTTATACTCGCGCTCGTGAACTCTGGAGTGCATTTCTTGTAGAAACTTTGCTTATAATCCGGATAGCGGGCAGCAATGCTAAAGCTTGTAATAAGATCCATTAAATCGGCTTGCTCATCGGAAGGATTAAGACCCGCCTTTTCTGATAGTCTTAACAAATCATGTATTCTTGGAACTTCAATATTGCTCCTACATGATACGCTGCCCCCCGGCTATAACTATTTTTTGCCAGCATCTGGCCTGGTATTAGATCAGCATTAACACTTTTATCAATATATCTTGCCGGACGCTTTTGATAAGATCCCTGTATTTTTGCTTGTTCTCTCTGAAACATTGCTTTGACTCCGCAAAGCCGCTAATTTAATAATCTTTTATCTATCTCTAAGCACCTCATAAACTTCTTCTTGCTCAATTCTACGCCGTAGCTCAGCGATATTTCTGTCTATCCTTTGTTTATGCTTTAAATATGTTAATCCGCTAAGTTCTGGTAATAGTGATTCTAAGAAATTTATTCTTTCTTCAAGATGTGGAATTAAACTACCGCTCCAACTTGAAACATGATGTTCAATATCCAGATTAATAAATAGTTCTGGGTCTGGATTTAATCTTATCAAATGGAGAATATGAGCTTTCCTTCGTTCATTAGAAATATCTGTAATCGAAGAAAATATTAATTCTATTAAATTTGAATTGCCATAATTACAATCTATAAAATGAGAAATCCATATATCCTGGTTTCTGGACCGTATTTCAATTTTGTTCCTACATTTAAAAATATTTTTGATAAAATATGAAATCGGCCACATATCATCAATATTTGAATATTTATCGCATTTACCAACAATTTGATCCGCGAGTTCGAGGTAATTTTCGCAATCCCATATTGCAGATATTCGTTCTTCATTATTATGGAACCATGATTCTCTATTTGCTAATATAAATGCTGTATATTCCTCAATAAACAAAGGATCGTGCTTTATGAATTGAATCAAATAAGTTCCACCATAATCCTCATTTTTATCATACGAAAGCATTTTAAAATAAATTTCTTTTAATAATTTCCAATCATTTTTATATCGATCAATTAAGGTTTCTGGGTTAGTTGAATGTAAGTTAAACATTAATCCAAAATAAATTGAAAACATGAATGGTGAGTAATCAAACTTTTTCACAATAATTCTACTGGCTTTAATAAATATATCAGAATCATATGCCAAGTAATTATCAAGAAAATTGAGATCTCTATATGGCGCGGAGGTTACTTTGCCTTCGTTCATATGTAAAAAAGTATATAAATTCTCTACATATTGTCTTGATATGACATCTAGAGGAAGATTTTTGTAAAAAGAGAATTGCCAATTATTTTTTTGATCATATTCAACATTATTTATTATTTTATAAGTTGTCTCATTACCAACAATTTCAAAAAGCTTAATTATTATGGAGTCTGGGTATAAATTAATCGGCGTATTATTAGCTAAATAAATGTCAACTGCATATTTAAATAATTCTCTATTACTGGATAAACAAATGAATCCATACTGTAATCCTTCTTTAATGTCCCATGTATTTTCAGGATCGTATTTTTCAAACTCTGCACAGATTTGGATGATTTTTAACACACTTTCTTGGGTGCATCCATCAATTAGGTGCTTAATATCTAATTCCTTTAATTCTCTTTCTTTTTCCCAGTTATATTCTTCTAAGTGGCGCTCCCCTTTTAAGATACTGTATATAAGATAATCAGGAGAGTTAAAGTATCTATCTAATTCTTGCCTAGCGTCAATACCATGACGTTTAACATTTTCCGAAACCATTTGTGCAACAATGCAGTGTGCTAGCTTTATCTGAGAAAATAGCTCGTTAAAAAAACGCAATATATATTGGAAGTCAAACTTAACAAGATCTTTATCTACCTCGTCTACAGGGTATCGTCCATACTCTTTAATTATTGTTTCGATGTACGATTTATAGTTATCATTGCAGTATAACTCAAACAAACTATCCCACATCATTGCTCTATATTGTTTCGAGCCATTGCTTAATTCAACAGGTATCCTATAAAATATAATAGTATTGCCTCGTCCTGCTTCTGTGGGCGAAAACTCTAGTTTTAAAAGTTCAGCGGACACTCTCAGAAAGAGAAGGCATACGTATTCATTTCGCCAATGATCGGAATGCTCAATAAACTTAGTAACCAGTTGTATCTGTGTCCAATAGTCATACAGTCGAGATTCTTTATCAATGTTAAGCAGCATTGTTATAGTATGATAGAAATCCATAAATAGTTGGGGTTGTTTATTGTAATATGCAAATATTAAATCCAGTGCCCCAGGAAGATCCTCTCTATCTTTAAATCCACCTAAAATTGTCAAAATGTCATTGTTAACGCTTTGATTTCTACTTTCTTTTTTGAAATCAATAGTTTTAACATCAAAATCTTCATTAGATAACTTATCAATTTTTTCTTTCAGCATCAAAAGCACTTCTATGGGTCTAAGAACATAAAATGCTTTAACGAATTCAAATAACAAGGGATTGTTTGTACGTTCAAAGTCATCCCATACAATTCCGATTTCTTTTTCAAGTTGCTGATGCATATCAGAAGAAGCAAATATATTTCCTAATGTGTTGGTTACATTAATAACACGTAATCTATGGTGCTCAAAACAAGTTTTTACCATAACCGAAAACGGAATTATTTTTTCAGTTATAAATATATATTTAAGCAAATAATTCCCAAAGGACTGATCCGATATTTTGGCAGCCTTGTCATTATAAATATCTACTATTTCAAGTTCATGGAGTTGATATACACAGCTTATAAATGATCTTTTAGATATATCCAACTTATCCAAAACAGGCATTAATGTTTCCATATGCTCGAGATTGATTGGTGTTAAAAAAGCTATTATTCCTTCGGTTACACATAAATCTTTACCTTGATTTTGAATATTCTTTTTAAGAATATTCCCGTAATATCCTTCGTATAATTGTGTAGCATCATTTATACTATTCAACGACTGCGTTTCAACTGCAAGCTTTCCTGCAATAATTGCAAGCCGAGCATTACCTTCAGCAATTTTTACGATTTTATCAAGATATTTTGTATTTTGAATATCATAATTTACTTTTAATAGCTCCTTTATTTCTTTATCGGTAAATACATTAAGTGTGTAAATTTCTGGAATTGCGAACTCACGCACATCTTGTATTGTTGTCTGTTTTGCATAATCTCTAACGGTAATCACTATTTTGACCTCATACCCCTGCATCTGCTTTGTAAGATACTGTAGGACATGTTGTAAACTCGCAATTTGATTTGCATCATCAATCATCAGAAGGTATCTATTAGGGTTATCTAAAAATACTTTCAAATCTTCATGTATAGGCAAATTATTACTTTGAATGCATAATAATCTATAAGCGTTTGTGAAGGCATATTTTTGGCAGCATTCCAAAGCTAGTCGCGTTTTTCCTATACCTGCTGAACCACTAATGATTGTAACTTGGGAATTTTCTATCATTGATAATATATCGGTTGTTTCTTTTTCTCTAAAAAGGAAAGTAGTTGACAATGGTGCTGTCATTGTATTCGAGTCATGGTTGGAAATGAATTCATTTAATTCTAAGATCTGTTCCGTGCTGATAGATACTCCTAAAAAATCACGTGCAATTATTGGAAGCCGTTTATAGATATCATTTGCAATTTCATCTATTCCTTTCAACTGCAGAGATATTCCATTACTAGAACAATACTCGTGTAGCTTTTTATCATCTCCCGCAGACAGATTTGATGATGTGTGACAATAAATAATTTCATCAATATCTGAAGTTACCAATCCAGTCTTTTTGGTATCAAGGCAATCGCGGATATCATTACGCACCTTTTCATATATCTTTGATTGCTGGGTAGTATACATAACCAAGATGTATTTGTTTCTTGAATTTAAAAAATACGTGTCAGGTATACCTTTTGTAGTTTTCATAGTTCCAGATTTCATTCCAAATGACAAAATACTTGTATATCCTGATGCACATAAATAAGCATCACACAACTCTTGAAAGGCTCCGCCTTCAAGTTGTAATATTTTTTGTTTTATATCCGTTAATTTTGGCATTATTATTTGTCCTTTCGTGAATCTTTTTCAAAGTTATAAATACTATTAATACCATCTCGCAGCAGCTTCCTTTTATAGACATTAGAAAAATTCTTTCAATTCCTGAAGAATTTCCATGAAAATTATAACATATTTTACATAATAGTATCTTCATGTAATATGTTGATAAATATTATATCCGAATAAGGCATCTAATGAGAACTGGTCCAACTATTTTAATAATTTATAACCGGATTAAAAGAACTCCCGGGCCAGTACACGGCAATAATGTTTAGTTGAAATAAAAAAGCCCTAGGCTAAAAGCCAAAGGCATATAAACAGAGGTTCAGCTAATTTTAATAGCGGGCTTTTAACCCGCTATTCTTGACTGCCCCCAACAGGGCCCTAATAAACAATGCTCCCAACTCTACGGCTTTTTCTTTTTCGGTTTCGGCACTTTGGTCACAGGTTCCAGGGTCCGGACAATATCCCTGCTCAATTCCTGATTGTCAATATCCAGAATGTAATGTTCTTTGGCCCCTTTATACGGAAAACCTGATTCAACATTCTTCATCCGGTCTGCAATACAAGCAAGCCGTTTTACAAATACGGTATTGTCACAGACTAAAAGAATCGGCTTGTCATTTACATAAACCATGTATTCGCCGAACATTTTTCTGTATCTCACATACCCGGTTCCACTTATCTGTTCACAGACATATTCAATAAAATCTGCCGTTGTCGCCATTTTAGTCCGCTTCCTTCCGGCTGCTGCAGCGCCTGAGTCGTTGGCCTTCATCACTTTGTTCCTATTATACCATCCAAAACGTTCATCTTTAGATAATAAACTCCACTGCTCCTTATGGTTCATATCACCATCAATGTAATAAACTTCACCGTCTGCTTCCCGAGCGAATAAATTTTATTTTTTCTTTTAGCCTGTTGACTTATGCGTATTTAATGCGTACATTTATATCAAGGGGTGGGGTCATGAAGCGAAGGGATTTGATTAAAAAACTGGAAAACAACGGTTAGTGGAAAGCAAGGGAAGGAGATAATCACACTCTTTACACCAACGGTAAACAGTCTGAACCAATACCCCGACACAAAGAAATTAACGAGATAACAGCAACAGCGATCCTCAAAAGAGTTGGGTTGAAATAAGCTGCGCCGGAGAAAGGAAAGGTGAAAAAATGAAGGTCGCATATCCTGTAATTCTAACCCCTGTAAAAGGAATGTACGCTGCTACGGTCCCTGATCTTGGTATATCCACTCAAGGCACCGATATCGCTGAGGCTATGTATATGGCCCGCGATGCTATCGGAATGTGGATCTGCTATGAACAGGATGAAGGCCGTGATATTCCGGCACCGGGTAATATTTCGGAAGTTGAAACACGTCCGGGCGAAAACAAAACTCTCGTAGATATTGACATTGAAGAATATCGTAAAGCTCATGATAACCGTACCATACGCAAAAATCTCACCCTGCCGAGCTGGCTGAATGAACGCGCAGAAAATGCGGGCATCAACTTCTCTCAAACCCTGCAAAAAGCATTAAAAAAACAGTTGGGAATTCAGGATTAAAAAGCAAAAGGCTGTCTCCTTTCAGGGACAGCCTCAGTACATATGGCATATGCGAAGAAAAACGCTCCCTCGGGATGATAAGTGATATTAAGCTTTTATTCCTTCTATGAGGTAATTCAATAATACTTCAATGTCTTTGTTTATATTGAATTTTTCAGGCTGCTTTACAAATTCCATAATGCAGACATGTATGATTTTTATGACAAACCCTGGGTCAACATTTTTTTTGATCAATTTCAGGCGTTTTCCCCGGTTGAGAAAGTCTTCCATATTGGCAAAATAATCTTCCATTTTTTCATTGATCGCTTTTTCCAGCGAAGGGTATTCAAGAAAAACACCTTTAAGCCTGGCGGGAGGGATTTTGGCAAAAAGCTTTGATACAAGGGCAACCATTTCTTTTAAAGCATCAAAATATTTTTCTTCCCGGCCCATGAGTTCTGTCATTTTATGCATATGTGTGTCAAATTCCTTAAGCAGGACAGTTTTTATCAGTTCTTCTTTGTTTTTTATAATTCTGTAAAAAGTATCTTTGGAGATACCGCTTTTTTGGCAAAGCGTATCCACCGTCCATCCCTTAATGCCAAATGCAGCAATCAGCGCAAGGGTCTCGGCGCATATTTTGTCCATAAGATCACTGTTGTTGGTTTTCAAATATTTCTCTCCTTTAACTCTGTTTCCCGTATAACAGTTTACCATTTATAAATACCATTTGTGTATTTCCAATAGCTGAAAGATCACTTACTGCATCACCGTCAACGATCAGGATATCAGCATATTTTCCCGGTTCGATGGAGCCGATTTCATTTTCTTTGCCGAAAACAGCAGCGGCAGTCAGGGTCGAAGCTTTTATGGCCTCCAGATTTGAAAGTCCGGCCTCCGCCAACAGTTCAATTTCTTTTACGGGTGTCGAATGGAGGGAAAATCCTAATGCGGAGTCTGTGCCCATGGCCACCGTGCCACCGCGTTTGATGTATTCCCTGACATTTTCCATCTGCATCCTTAGTGCTTCTTTGAGTTCAGCCTTGGTCAGCTTGATAAACGTATCACCGACTGGCTTATCTTCGGGGCCATTATGATACGCGTCGGTGAATGCCCGCATGTTTTCTTTTATTGTCTCGTTTACCGCCGGCTTGTAATTGGGATCATAGATCCATTTTTCCTTAAGGCCCGTTATCATAAGGTATACCAGGCTCAATGTCGGTACGAAGATAATTCCCTTTTGTATCATATCATCAAGGTCTTTTTCATACATTTTCCCGTCGAATGCGGCATGGTGAATGCTGTCGATCCCGCAGCGGGCGGCCTGAGCGTAATCCTGCACATATGTGATATGCGCGCACACCTTCAGCCCGTAACTATGCGCCTCATCAGTCAGCATCCGCAGCTGTTTGTCAGTCCAGCAAACCTGCGGCCTGCCGTCAAAGGTTCTGGTCACAACTGCTGTCTTAATGCACGTAACGCCAAATTTATATAATTTTTTGACCGCTTTTTTAATGTCCTGTTCTGTTTCGCACTCTTTTACAGACCCTAATTTGTAAAATCTCCGGTCCATATATTCGCCCGGATAACCGTCAGGACAGGTAAGGATGGTGATGGCATAGAATATTCTGGGCTGCTTCACCGGCATTTTGGTTACGGTTTTTAACATATACGCCGACCCCAGGTCAAGTACTGATGTTACCCCGCCTTTATAGATCTGATCAATGTTTTCCCGGGCCTGGGATACATTAAGCCCGACCCCGATACCTGACCCTCCGCAGTTTAAAATATGCTTATGCGCGTCGATCAACCCGGGCAATACTGTTTTGTCAGACGCATCTATAACATGGGGGTAATTGTCAAGGCTGGCCAGGTCTTTTTCCACTCTTGCTATCCGTCCGTTTTTGACCAGTATGCCAGCGTTTTTAACTGGCTCCCGTCCGGTCCCGTCTATCAAGGTCCCGCATTTGATTACAAAAGTATCCATTTTTATCCGCCTCGCTTTATTTTAATCCTACGCTTCCCGCAGTACATTTCGTACTGATTCGGTTTGTTTAGTACGATTATATTACCATCCGCGGCGGCTGTCAAATATCATAAAAGCTCGAGGTCATATCAAAAAAGAACTGTGCGGGCGGAAATCCTCTTCCGCTAATGACTTCCTGCCGTCATTTCAAGACTTTCCCCGCAACCCGTTCATAAGGAACAGCGCCGAAATTCCTGCTGTCATTGCTGTGGGCACGGTTGTCCCCCATCACGAAAACGCTTTTATCGGAGATCGTCCATGCTGAATCCCCGCTGGCTTCCGTGCTGTTCTGCTCATATAGATAATCTTCTTTTAATTCTTCTCCATCGATATAGACCTTTTTGTCCTTGATCTCGACCTGTTCCCCGGGAAGCCCGATCACTCTTTTTATCATTGCAGCGCCATTTTCATCCTTGAATACAATTATGTCGCCCCTTTGCGGCTGTGCGGAAGTGTAAAACCCGGTATCCACGGTGACCTTCTCCCCGTTTTCAAATGTCGGTACCATTGATTCTCCGCCGAAGGATAATTTTTGCGTGTTACTTTTGTTGCTGCCCTGACAGCCAACCACCAATAAAGCAAGCAGAATACACAAAGAAATTATTGCTGTTTTACGCATTGTCCTCTCCCCTTTTCAGCTTCACAGGGACAGCCTCCTGCCCCAGTTACATTAGCAGTTTATTCGCCTATTATTTATAAATAATATATTTGGTGCCATAATCTGTCAATGGCGGGCTGCAGGCGGATTAATAAAAGCATCATGTGTAAGGTCAAATTAATTTGGTTCTGGCCAGATTCGTCCCCTTGTTTGTCTTGCCGGGGCACTTGTTTGCTCTAGCGTAACTGTATCTCTTTTACTCGGCAATCCCTGAAACCACAAGTAATACCGGAGCTGTAAACTCCGGTATATTGTTCTTTATATGGTGGGCGCGGAGGGTTTCGAACCCACGACTTCTACCGTGTGAAGGTGGCAGTTATCTAATATTGACGGTACCTGTAGCCATTTCATTAACTGTCCGTTCAACAGTCTGATTGATCATACTTTTCCATTCAGGAGCCTCACAGTCTGCCCGGTATTGCTCACAATCGTTCATTAGGTTTATCACCGCATCCGGTGTTACATTGTTTGTAGTAAACAAAGCCCTAAAAAACGAATTAAATTGAAAAATAGTCAATGGAATAATATGTAAGTACATCCTCTCATCATTTCGTGAATACCAAACGCCGATTCTAAATGTTTCTGCCGTATTAGAGTCTATATTATTGGCTATAAATAAGCCATATACAGGTTTTCCATTTACTTCAGCATATTGGTTCATTAAATCAGCAACATGTCTACGGACTGGTTCGCCCTCCGCAGCCTCTTGTCTTGAACTTTCAGTTAACGTAACTTCAATAACAATAACAAAATCACGGAATTCCACAATCAAATCGGGACCATTTCCCGGGGCGGTACCAACCGGTAAGAAATCTTGATCTAGTTTAAACCGTCTGGCTTCATACGGCTTGTTTGCCAGGCTATCGATAGCCAGGAAAGCCCGCCATAACATCCACTCCAGATATGCAGGGGCTTCACTGCGCGGAATTACTATTTCAGTTTCTTCATCTATTCGGCGGCGCTCTTTACGTGATGCGATAAGATCAATGTATGCAGATATTTCTTCCCACTGACCTGCTTGTTCTCTTGCATATATTTCTTCTTTTTGCTTAAAAATAATATCTTCTATTTCGTGCCTAATAACAGCGATATCTGCCGGTGTATCTACGGACCGGTCACCAAGCACAAACGGAATACCCATTTGAGATAATTGCGCAATTAAATCATATAGCACGTCCAAGGCTGCGTCCTGCGAATCAGTAGGAAGCTGCGCGCCATTACACAGTGCGGTATACCTTTCAAGTTCACTTGCTGGTGCAGAAGTATCTCTCGCCATTAACTCTGCAAATAGACGTTTTTCAGGCACTAAGATTATACCACGTCCTTTGTTTTGAACAAGACCGGTAGCCTTCAAATACCTGAAATTTGCATCAGCATAATCACGAAAAGTAGCCGCCCTTAGACCAAATGCAATACCGGCTTCTTCATATTTTGCTGAATCAAAACGACGTTTTGCCTGAGCAGCATTACGCTCATTCCTTAATTCAACAATGCGTTCAGCCACTGTAACAACGTTATCAGCACTGGTTGTTGTCTGGATATGAAGAGCCATTTCTATAAAACTCACAGAAGCTTCACCGGTTTGCCGTTCTAATTCAACTAATACCGCCAAAGTATGTCGAAGCGGTGAAAACCAAAAAGACTGTTCTTCATTATTTTGAATTTCAATAAATTGGGCTGCTAAAGCGCGTAAAAAGCACTCCTGCATTGCAGGGACAGTATCTGAACGTATCAGCCGCCAACCATTTGGCGTAATGGTGTCCATTACACCAACATCCTCTTGACGAATTGCAGAATAACGTGGTATTTCCGGATATAAGAACCCCAGCTTGCCAAGAGCTGATCGCCATTTTCTACCCACACTATATGTTTTATCTGTTCCCAGCGAAACAATGCCATGCTGACCTAACAAATCACGAAAAGCACGATCTCCTTCTTGGCCACGCATATTGCCTTGAAGATATGATGCAGAAAGCGCAACTAAACCGTCACGCAGGCGGAATGCACTTCTGACGGATGTGTTACCAATATACCAGAGTGTCATCGTTGCACCTCCTTAATATCCCACAAAAAGATACTCTTGTACCTGATTTTTGTTATCGCCTACACGATTACCTTGATTACCGAAAGAATAACGGTAATCCACAGGGATAACCTCAACGTGTTCCTTGTGTTTTGAAAGTATTGAAACCATTTCATCAAGTATTGGTAAACTGTTGGATGAATAGGATACTATGATTATGCTGCCGGCATACTTTTTAAACAGCAGGTCAAAAGCATTTGCCGCACCTTTCCGTGTTGAAAAGGGCGTAGGATACGATTTGAATTTCTTTGTTTGTGTATGCTGCTGTATCTCGACACCTTCCCAATTTCGGGCGAGACCTTCAACAAAATGATATCGGCGTACATACTCATTATCAGAATAAGGAGAGTAATAGGGAGGATCAATATATACCATATCCGGCGTTTCAATTCGCAGCTGCATGGCATCACTGTTTTTTGCTTTATTAATCTTTCCATTATCAAAAACAGAGTTATTTACAGCAATCACAGCATCCAGGAACTGCTCTTCAAATGATTTTTTCAGATCCTTTCTTCCATCGTCATAACGGTCACCTGTGTAAGTAAAAATCCCGCGGGCACGTTTCTTAATGCAGGCACGGATTAACGCAGACATTGCTATCGCTCTTTTATAAGGAGCACGAATAGCTGCTATATTGGCGCGTAATGTGTCAATAACTTCGTTATCATGATCAGAGAAATATAGTCCGGCAAAAGTTGCAGAAACGAAATGATCAGTCTCCTGCGATTTTATCAGAAGTTTTTGCGCTTCATTGGGCGGAAGTATTACTGAATTGTTCTCAATCATTGCTTTTGCATAGGTTGCAGACATTGTCATGTAATCATTACTAATTACCGCTTTACCTTGAGCCTTAAACATATAGCCTACAATGCCCGAGCCGGCAAAAAGATCGACAACACTATCAAATTTGAATTGAGAAGCAATATCCCATATTTGCAATAACAATTTACTCTTTGACCCCATATAACGAGTGGATGGGTATTTATCAACCTGGGCAGGCAGGGGGTTTGGAACAACTGATAATACAATACCTTGCTTCGGAGGAATTGTTATTATAACATCTTCGCCTTTACGGCTGTTGCCATTACATGAGATGTAGCGTTTGGTTTGTACGACCTCAATATTATATGCACCATAGAGCTCATGCACTAACGGGTGATTTGAATTTGTAAGAATTACATAACAACCCAACTCATGAAGTCTTTGAATTTCATGCAAAAGCTCTATGTGATCTTCTTCGAAGAATTGTTCCTTAGTGTAACGCTTGAAATCCGAGTATTCCGACACAGGGAGATAAGGCGGATCAAGAAACACAAGGTCCCCCGGCTGCGCATAGTCTTTTAGAACTTTTTGATAATCTGCACTTACAATGGTGGCTCTCTGCAAAACCGCAGATGCTGCATAAAGAGCTTCGCTATCACAAATTTTAGGGTTGCTGTATCTCCCGAAAGGCGCGTTAAACTGTCCCTTTTTGTTGACTCTGTATAATCCATTGAAGCATGTCTTATTAAGGTAAATTGTTCTTGCTGCTGCTTCCGATGCTGAAAGTTCATGCCATTCTTGTGATCTTACTGCGTAAAACATTTCTTCTGTATTACTATAAGCCTGGAGGTTTTCAATTACTTCATCAACATGCTCTGCCACTTGTCTGTAAACATTAATTAACTCAGGATTACTATCTGCAATAATACCATCTGAAGGATTTAAGGCAAAAAACAATGCCCCTCCCCCAAAAAACGGCTCAATATAATGTCCAAATGAACTAGGTATTTTAGGCATCAAGTCACTAAGTAACTGTGTTTTGCCGCCAGCCCATTTCAGCAATGGCCGTGCATGAAGATCCGATTGGTACTGTTCAGCCTTGTTACGTATTGCATTTTGCACTGTATACAGCCCTTTCTTTTGCAGATATTATCTTTATTGGGGTTTTCTAAATACAAACAAGTATTCATGGGCAATTAACAGAAAATTAAAATCAACACTTTTTTGCTGCCAAAATCCTGTAGCTTTGCAATTGTGCTGCTTTTTAATAACTATTTCTTTTAAAATAAAGCCGGCATCTAAAAATACCTGCATCACATTAAAACCTAATGGAATTACATGTTTTTCCTTTCTGATATCTCCCATTAATAATGAACAATACTTGTCTTTCTTTAACACCCTGAAACTTTCCCGGGCCACTTTTTTCATCTGTTCCAAAAAATCATTTAAATCACAAAGCGATAAATCTCCCGGTGTATTTTTACTATATTTTATAATATTTGCATATGGAGGATGAGTGCATATTAAATCAATACTGTTATCCGAAATAAAGTAAAGTTCTGCTGCATTACCCTGTACGATTTTCGGTTCAAAGCAATTACTTCTCGCAAAATCAATATTACATTTTGCAATTTTTATGGCTTGATCATTAATATCGATTCCAATGCCTCTCCTGTTCAGGAGTTTAGCTTCTACCAAGGTAGTTCCGCTGCCCAGGAATTGGTCTAAAACACAGTCACCTGCGTCAGAATATCTTAATATTAGGTTCCTTGGAATATATGGAGTCCAATTCCCTCTGTAATATGGATTATGAGTCGCCCAGTCCCCTCTCAGCGGAAAGCTCCAAAAAGTCGTTGTTTCCAAATCAAAATTGGCTGGTTCCCAATATGTAATCTTATTGGTTCCTTTTGATACGTATGAAGTGTTTTCTTCTTTTACAGCAGAAATACCTTCCTGGTTTATTAATCCATTGTTTTCTGCTTGCAAATATTGCAATCTAACTAAAGACAATACTTCACCGCCTTTGTGTCTAAACCTGTGTACTTGATTGGTTTTAAATACTTCAAGTATATCATACCAAACACATGTTCTTGTTTCAATATAATTCTTTTTATTTGCGTCAACTTATTATTAATTAAGTACTATTGTCTAGCACAATGCACTTTGCGGACTTCCCCACCTGTCCTTTTTTGGTCTTAGACATACTAATATTATGTAGTTTTGAAATCTGGCGTGGTTCAAAGACCGTATCAAACAATGCTGGTCATTCAACCAAAACCATAACCATAGATATATGACGACCTCTGGAAAACATTGTTCCCAGTATACTCGGCCAGCCAATCACATTTTTTGTGGCTATCCACAAAAAAATACCGGAGCTATAAACTCCAATATTACTTTCTTTATATGGTGGGCGCGGAGGGTTTCGAACCCACGACTTCTACCGTGTGAAGGTAGCACTCTCCCACTGAGTTACGCGCCCGCAGAAAATATTATACCACTTTTAACCTGAACACGGGAACAAAATCTGGGATGTTCTTGCTCAAAGCCATTTGCGGCGCCGGAAATAATATAGCATCCCCAGGCTGATCAGGATCATGAATGTCCAGGCGGCGACATAGCCGTATGGCCAGTTTAATTCAGGCATGCTTAAAGGTCCTGCCTGCGTGTTGAAGTTCATTCCATAGACACCGACAATGAAAGTTAAGGGGATAAATATGGTAGCAATTATGGTCAGGACTTTCATTACTTCATTCTGCTGTCTGCTGACCATGGCCAGGCTGGTGTCTGTCAGGCCGTTGCAGATTTCCCGGTAATTATCGATGGTATGGCTTAACTGCACGGTATGGTCGTAACAATCGCGCAGATACAGATTGATATTGGGGGTACTCAGTTCCACTTCCTCGCCCTGGATGGCATCTACCAGTTCCTGAATGCCCCAGACCAGTTTGCCCAGAATAAGCAGTTTCATTTTGATATTATGGATCTTTTCTATAATACTTTTGTCATGGAGGTTAAATATTCTGTCCTCCAGTTGGTCCAGTTCTTCCTGCAGGGCTTCCAGTCGCGGGAAAAAGCGATCCACCAGGGCGTCGATGATGCAATAGGCCAGATAATCGCTGCCCGTTTCCCTGATCCTGGTTTTAGGATTGCGCAGACGGTCTCTTAATAATTCGAAGGCTCCTTCTTCCTGTTCCTCCAGGGTGATGATGAAATTTTTGCCCCAGAAAATGCTGACTTGTCTGGTCTCCGGCTGCGCCTGTTCGGATAAAAGATGCATGACCATGAAATAATAATTATCGAATCTTTCTATTTTAGGGCGTTGTCCGGCATTGAGTACGTCTTCCATGGACAGGGGATGCAGGCCGTAATATTCCCCCAGTACCATCAGAACTTCGGGGGCACAGATACCTTCCACATTGATCCAGGTTATGCAGTCCGGTTTGTCATCCACCCAGGGCTTTTGCAGGGACAAGACGGTTTTTTCCGCAAAATACTCCGGCCCGTACTGTATGATGGTTATTTCATTCGGGGTCGTACAATCGGGACGGTGCCGGGCAAGAGTACCCGGTTCAGTTCCGGGGGGAGGGTAATATCTTTGCTGGTTCAGCCACGGGGCATAAATTTTCTCTTTCAAACCTCAATGCTTCCTTTCCAGACAATGTTCTCCCGTATGACTTGTCTTTGCAAATAGTATAGCTTTTTAAGCTTAACAATGGTAGTAGTATTATTTCTATTTTTTACCACTTCTACTGTTAATTATGCTACTATTAAATTATCTTATGGGGAAGGATCGGTTAAATGAACGAGCGGCAGTTTGGAATTCTGAATATGGATGCTGTTGCCCTGGCTGCGGAAATTGCCGACCGCCGCGTTTCTTCACTGGATGCTGTCAATACGTATATACTGCATATCAACAAGATAGATCCGGCTTTAAATTGTATGACGGAGAACCGTTTTGCCGCAGCGCGCCGGGAGGCACAGGAGGCAGATGCCAGACTGTCCCGGGGCGAAGGGGGCGGACGCCTGTCTGGAGTGCCGGTCACGGTCAAGGAGGCTTTCGACATTGCGGGTATGAAAACGACCGGCGGCCTTCCTTCCCGCCAGGATATGGTAAGCAGTCAGGACAGCGAGGTCGTCTTAAGACTTAAAAAAGCAGGTGCCGTGTTCCTGGGCAAAACCAATACCCCGGTCTTATGCTTTTGCCAGGAGACTGACAACAAGCTTTACGGACGCACCAATAATCCCTGGGATGTAACCAAGACAGCCGGCGGTTCCAGCGGCGGGGAAGGTGCGCTGATCGCTGCCGGCGGGGCAGCTGTCGGCATTGGGTCGGATATAGGCGGGTCTATCCGCTTCCCCAGCCATTTTAACGGAGTGGTGGGTTTTCGATCCGGTCAGGGCCAGGTTTCTCATGCCGGAACTTTTCCGGAAATAGAAATCCCTCTGCAGGAGCGGATGATGGGAATCGGAGCTATTGCCAAATCGGTGCGGGATGCACGGCTGATAAACGAAATAATTGCTGTCTCTCCCCCGCCGCCCAGAACCTTGAATAATTTCTCGGTGACCATGCCGATCGATAATTTATACTACCCGGTTGACAATGCCGTATATAATTGCCTGACTGACATAAAAAAATACCTGACACTGCAAATGGAGGTGACTGATGCGCCGCCCCCGTACTATACTGATGCGGCCAGGCTCTGGCAGCTGATCATGTCCATCGGCATTGATGATGCGGCAGCTATGTTCTTTGACGGGAAACCGGTAAGGCTCTACCAGGAGTACCTGCGTGAAGTGTTGTTTAAGTCTTCTGAGCTCCATCGCTATTTTACCTGGGCAATAATCGGGGCCAAAATGTTTGCCCCGGCTCCTGAAAAAATTGCGGAAATAGAAAAGACTATTGTTGCCGGGGAGCAAACGGTAAGTCATTATCTGGATAATCGTTTGCTGATCCTGCCGGTTTATCACACTGCCGCCTTAAAACACGGGCAAGTGATCCGGGAGATTTTTTCGGTCCGCAGAACATTTTTGCGTTATATGCCTTTTGTTGCATATTCCAACACCTGGGGGCTGCCGGCCCTGACGGTTCCGGTAGCCGAAGATAAGACCGGCATGCCGGCAGGTATCCAGATCATCAGCCGGAACGGCAATGAGGAAGCTATATTTAAGCTGGGCGAATTGTTGGAAAAACATTTCCGCGGTTACCGGCGGGCACCGGTTACGTAAAAAAGTTACCACCTCAGCCGGCAGGGATTTTAAGAAAAGCAGAGAAGTTAAAAGGAATTGCATCTTTTATAATGAATGCAGTTACAGTTTGAATATTTTTATTATCGGCACCGGCTATATAGGCCTGGTGCGCGGCTTTTTTTGCAAAAATGGGCAGTCAGGCTCATGTTGTGGATCCAGATTTTAAATACTTTAGGGCGGAGCGTAATTATCATGGATAAAAAAGTTCTTGTGACCGGCGGGGCCGGTTTTATAGGGGCAAACTTATGTAGAAAGCTGCTTGATACCGGCCGGGAAGTAATTTGCCTGGATAATCTTTTTTCCGGCAGTATAAAAAATATTGAACCCTTGCTGGCTCACCCCGCTTTTACATTTATTGAAGCTGATGTAACCGAGCCCTTTAGCTTTTCCGTACAGGAAATATATAACCTGGCCTGTCCGGCCAGTCCGGTCCATTATCAGTTCGACCCGGTCAAAACCGTAAATACCAATGTTATCGGCATGGTAAATGTACTGGAACTGGCCCGTAAAACCGGGGCCCGGGTGCTGCAGGCTTCCACCTCGGAAGTTTACGGTGATCCGGAAGTCCATCCCCAGCCCGAAGACTATTGGGGCAAAGTAAATCCTATCGGTATCCGCAGCTGTTATGATGAGGGCAAGCGCTGCGCGGAGACGCTTTGCTTCGATTATCACCGCCAGTACGGCACCGATATTAAAGTGGTGCGAATATTCAACACTTACGGGCCTATGATGCAGCCGAACGATGGCCGGGTCATCAGCAATTTTATCATGCAGGCGCTTGAAGGGCAGGATATAACTATCTACGGCAGCGGCACCCAGACTCGTTCTTTTTGTTATGTTGACGACCTGATTGCCGGTCTGGTCATGATGATCGATACTGCTCCTGATGTTACCGGCCCGGTCAATCTGGGCAATGATAATGAGATGACTATCCTTGAACTGGCGGAAACAATAATTAAACTTACCGCTTCTGCTTCCCGGCTGGTATTTAAAGACCTGCCCGGCGACGACCCGCTCCGGCGCCGGCCGGATCTGACTTTAGCCCGCAGGATGCTTGACTTCGAACCGAAAACGGATTTGGCAAGCGGCTTAAAGGCAACGATCGACTATCTGCGAACCACTTGTTATTAAAGAGGTAAAAAAATAGGCAGACTTAAAGAAAAGAAGTGAAGATCGAAGCACGAACAAGCCCCGCGATTGAGGCGTACATGAAGTACGTCGATTAAGCGGGGCTTGTGAAGTAACAAAGAGATTCGCTTTTTTTATCGGTCTGAGGCTGCCGTAAGGCAGCCCCTTTTTTGGTGATTTATTTATTTGTTGGCAGACAGCGGATGCTCTGCCGGCAGGAACAATACGGCTTCTTTCTTGGCAAGGTTTTCCGGCCATACTGTTACCAGGGTCCCATCAAAGTACTGGTTGATAAACGCACGGGCTTCGTAGTTTTGTCCGGTGTGTTTATTGCCTAACCAGGGATCAGTCCAGGGTTTTTCCGGAGTGGAGAATTTGGCGCCAAATCCGCACAGGCTGTTTTCTGCCGGAACATTCGCAGCTTTGATGGCGTCCGCAACCGACTGGGCTGTAAATTCTCCGGAAGCTTCAATGGCTGCCGGTACGATTTCTTTGAAGAACAGCATAGTCTGGGCAAACTGGCGATACTCAACATGATGATAAGGGGGTACGCCATATTTTTCTGTCCAGCGATTTACAAATTCATCAAGTATTGCGGCATACTCTTCGGAGAATCCTTCGGTATTAGGATTACATGGAACCGGGTCAACCGTCAGCATGTAGTTGGCATCTGCTCCTACACCGTCAACGAATGCCTGTACACTATGGCCGCCGCTGTGTGTGATCAGGATCGGTACTTTAAAGCCAAGTTCTTTGGCCTGTCTGTTAAACATTATAGCATCATTTACATAACTGGTTAACAGAAGTACGTCAGGGTTGGCAGCTTTGACTTTGGTAATTATGCTGGATAAGTCAACTGCTTTGGATGAATAGGCTTCGTCTACAGCAACTTTCAGGCCATATTTCTCGGCAGTTGCTCTATTGCCGTCTGCTACAGCAGTTCCGTAAGGTCCATCTTCATGAACTATGGCAACAACCAAATCTTTGGAGGATTTGCCGAGTTTTTCCTGGATCTGAGCATCATTGGCGATAAGGAATTCAACTGATTCAGCACCCCAGGCAGATGCATTGGCTTCATTTCTGAAGGTCCACTGATAACCTTTTTGCAGCAGGCTGTCAGCAGAGCCGGACATTTCCCACAATACTACTTTGTTTCTTTCTGCAACTTCGCTGATCGATGCAGCAATAGCTGAAGAATATGAACCCATTATAACCGGTACGTTTTTACTGGTTATTAATCTCTCTGCTTCCGAGGCTCCGGTGGCCGGGTCACTCTGGGAATCGGCGAAATCATAGGTAATAGGATATTTGCCCATTACTCCGCCGTCTTCATTGATCATTTCAATAGCCATCTGGATACCATCATATTCAGCCTGGCCTAAAGCTGCCTGTGCGCCTGAGATAGGTTCAACGACTCCAACATGGATTTTGACATCGCTTGCAGCTTTGTCGCCTTCTGCTGCCGGTTGTTTTTCACATCCGACTACTGCAACCATCATAAACACTACTAACAATAATACTCCAATAAATTTTTTCATCTTCAAGACTTACCTCCTCTTTGCCTTAGGCTATGCCCAGGTATACCTGACGCACATAATCATTGTTCAACATGGCTTGACTGCCTTCCTGTAGTACAATACGCCCCCCTTCCAGTAAATATCCGCGTGATGCAATTTTCAGTGACTGTTCAACAAACTGCTCAACAAAGAAAACAGTTATGCCTCTATCCTGTAATTTTTGAATCAAATCAAAAACTTGTTCCACAATGATCGGGGCCAAACCCAATGATGGTTCATCCAGCATCAGTATTTTTGGCTGAGCCATTATGCCCCGGGCTATGGCACACATTTGCTGTTCGCCGCCGCTTAAGGTGCCGGCCAATTGTTTTCTCCGTTCAGCCAGGCGGGGCAGGGTCTCATATATCCATTCCAGGGTTTCTTTTTTCCCTTCATCCTTCCAGGCGGCTATTGCCAGGTTTTCTTCCACGGTCATTTTGCCGAAAAGTTTTCTGCCTTCCGGGATGAGTGCTATTCCTTTCTTAGGCCGGTCCCAGGGGTTTACTTTCAGCAGGTCTGCTCCCATAAAGGTAATAGAGCCGGATTTGGGTGCGACCAGGCCGCAAATGGTCTTCATCAGGGTAGTTTTGCCGGCGCCATTGGGACCTAAAAGAGTTACTACTTCCCCTTCGGCAACTTCCAGGTCAACATCCCAGATAACCTGAGTATCGCCGTAAGCTACATTCAGCTTCTCGATCTTAAGCATTTTTAGCCCCCCTTCCCAAATAAGCTTCTATTACAGTGGGATTTTCGGCTATTTCTTTGGGCAGTCCTTCCGCGATTTTATGGCCGTGATCCAGCACGATTATACGGTCACTCACATTCATTATTACTCTCATAACATGCTCAACAATAACGATAGTCTTGGTTTTCTTCAGTTCCCGGATCAGCTCCATCATATCATCCATTTCCTTGGGCTTGAGTCCGGTCATTACTTCATCCAGCAATAATATTTCGGGATTGGTCGCCAAAGCTTTGCCTAATTCCAGCCGCTTGCGTTCCAAAGTCGTCAAATCAGCTCCCAATACCCCGGCTTTTTTATCCAGGCTGACTATCTTCAGCACTTCCTCAACTCTGGCCCGTGCCGCGCTCACCTTATCTGCTTTAGGCAGGCAGGCTACCAGTATATTATCGGCAACGGTCAGCCCGCCAAAGGGCCTGGCTACCTGAAAGGTTCTGGTTATGCCCAGTTTACAGATCTTATCCGGAGTCAGCCCGTCGATCCTGCTGCCCCGGTAAGTTATGGAGCCGCTGTCTATCGGATAGAATCCGGTGATAAGATTGAACAAAGTTGATTTCCCGGCTCCATTGGGCCCTATAATACCTAGTATTTCTCCTTTATTGACATCGAATGATACTTCATTGGTAGCCTGAAGTCCGCCGAAGCGTTTGGAAATATTATCTATTACCAATAGTTTCTCCGCCATTTAAAGCACCCCCTCAGAACCCTGGGTCACCCGGGCAGTTTTTTTCACTTGCCTGGCTTTTATGATAGCCGGGAGACTGGCAATTCCTTTTGGCAGGAATATGATGCAGGCCACCAGCAGTACTCCGTACAGGAACAGATGCAGGCCCGGCAGCTGTGATCCAAGGGTCATACGTAAGACCTCGGTCAGCGGGATGAGTATGAAAGCTCCGATGGTCGGCCCAAAAATGGTGCCGCTGCCGCCGATAACCACTACCAATGCCATATTCAGTGATAAAGTGAATCCGGCAATTGAATAAGGGTCGATGTAGCGGAAGTATTGCACATAAAAGGTTCCGCCGATTGCCACTAAAAAGGCACTGATGCAAGCGGCAATAATTAAATTGTTATTTACGGATATGCCCAGCGCTGCTGCGGCATCTTGATCTTCACGGATAGCCTCCAGATAATACCTGGTCCTTTCCATTTTCAGGGTAAGGAAGACTGCTGCCAGCCAGAAGGCCAGGATAACCAGATAATACGGTTCCTTGCCGTCGAACTGAAACATGGCCAGTGAAGTGGGTACATAAGGAAGCGACATTCCCAGTGACCCACCGGTGATATCACGGCCGTATACCAGCAGGTTGTGGACGATTTCTGCCACCGCTATACTGGCCAGGGTAAAATATGGTCCCTTTAAGCCGAATCTGAAACTGGGATAAGCTATCAATAACATGACCAGTACGGCAAAGACCCCACCTGCCAGCATACCGATCCATGGCGTAAGGTTAAATTCTCTGAACAGCAACAGGCTGGTATAGGCCCCCACTGCTACGAAAGCGGCATGTCCTAAAGACAGGCGGCCGGCATATCCGCACATCAGGTTCCATCCGGTGCCCAGGAAGGCATAAAACAGGGTCAATACCAGAATGTGTTTGACAAATGTTATTAATGGCAGGAAATATACAGCCAACAGAACCAATGTCAATATTCCCATAACCATCAGCGATTGTTTTTGCTTCATTGCAATTTCACTTCCTTTCTCTTATACTCTGGCACCCTTGCCCATAATTCCTTCCGGTTTTACGAACAGGATGATCAGGAAGATCAATAAGGAGAATACCTGTGCCAATTCGGCACTGGCTATAACTCCGGCAAAAGATTCCACCAAACCGATCAGCAGACCGCCGATCAAAGCTCCGGTGAAACTGCCCAGCCCTCCTAAGACTACAATGATAAACGCCATGGTATTAAAATACAGACCGACGGTGGGATAAACATAAAATGTAGGTGTAATTATACAGCCGGCCAGGCCTACCAGGGCGATACCAACGGCAAATGTTAAAGTATAAATCCGGTTCACATTGATGCCCATTAAAATTGCCGCATCGGTGTCCTGGGATACAGCTCTTACATGCGTACCGATTTTGGTTTTCATCAAAATGTAATATAAAATCAGGGCTACGACTACACAAACTACAAAAGCCCAGGTTCTGCCTGAACTTAACATGATGCCGCCAAATTCATAGCTTTTGCCGGTCAGATTGGTTTCAATAGCGCGAAAATCTGATTTCCACAGCATCAGAGCCAGATTTTGCAGGACAAACCCCAGTCCGGCGGTAGCAATTATTGTATTTACTTCAGTTTCAGCTTTCCCCAGCAATGGTTTTATTATCAGCCGGAAAATTAATACACCTATTAAAACGAAGGCAGGAAAAACTATCAGGGTTGCTGCATAGGGATTTATATCTTTCAGCGTATACAGGAAAAATGTAGCGTACATACCCATCATCAGGAAATCGCCGTGCGCCAGGTTAACTATTTTGATTACGCCGAAAATCAGATTCAAGCCTATACTTACCAGAGCATATATGCCTCCCAGTAATAAACCGCTGGCGATAATCTGCAGTAACATTTCCATTTCCTCTTTCACTTCCATTCTTGTAAGAGTTTTGCGTCCAGGCTTTAAAATGTTTGATCTTTAGCGATTAATGATATTGTTGCTGATGACTACCCGCTGGATCTCGCTGGTTCCTTCATATAGTTCAGTGATTTTAGCGTCTCTCATCATACGTTCCACCGGATATTCCCGGGTATAGCCATATCCGCCGTGGATCTGCACCGCCTGGTTGGTGACTGCCATTGCAGTTTCCGAAGCTTTCAGCTTGGCCATGGCAGCTTCGATAGAAAACGAAATTCCCTGGTTTTTGTTCCAGGCGGCACGGTAGGTCAGCAGCCTGGCTGCATCAATTTCCAGCGCCATATCCGCCAGTTTAAAAGCAATAGCCTGTTGTTTGGCGATGGGTTTGCCAAATTGTACTCTGGTCCTGGCGTATTCCAGCGCTTTTTCCATGGCTCCCTGGGCGATACCTACCGCCTGGGCGGCTATACCTATGCGCCCGCCGTCCAATGTCTGCATGGCGATCTTAAAGCCCTGCCCTACTGCTCCCAGCAGATTCTCAGCCGGAACATGACAGTCTTCAAAAATCAAATCACAGTTTTGGGTACCGCGAAGGCCCATTTTTCTTTCATATTTGCCGAAAGAAAAACCGGGAGTGCCTTTTTCAACAATAAAAGCACTGAAAGCCCTGCTGCCTTCTTCTTTGGCTCCGGTGCGGGCAAAAACGATATATATATCAGCCGCAGCACCGTTGGTTATAAAAATCTTGCGGCCATTCAATACATACTGGCTGCCCTTAAGCTCTGCTTTGGTGGTCATTCCCAGGGCATCGGACCCGGCACCGGGCTCGGTTAAAGCAAAAGCTCCTTGTTTTTCCCCGGTTGCCATAGGAATGAGGTATTTTTTCTTTTGTTCATCATTGCCGAAGGTTCTTACCGGGAAGGCTGCCAGGCTTACATGGGCTGATAAAGTATCCGCAGCTGAAGGGTCTATGCGGGCAATTTCCTCAATGGCTAAAACGTAGGAAATCATCCCCATCTCGGCTCCTCCCCACTTTTCTTCAAAAGGGATCCCGGTCAGTCCCAGGTCAGCCATAGATTTGAAAGTGAAGGGATCATAGTATTCTTTTTCATCACGATCAACAACTCCAGGCCCCAGAACGTTCTCAGCAAAATCACGAACCGACTGACGCAGCATTTCTTGATCACTGGTTAAGGAAAATTCCATTTTAATAACTACTCCTTTCGTGAGTTTTATTTACCTTCAAAGAGCGCTTTTCTTTTTTCCAGAAAAGCTCCCATACCCTCTTTTTGGTCTTTGGTTGCATAACATAAACCAAATAATCCGGCTTCTACTGTTGTGGCTATATCATTGTTTATCTGCAGGCTTTGATTGATCTGGATCTTGGCATAACGAACTGCCAAAGGAGCATTGGCTGCTATTGCCTGCGCCATTTTCACTGCTTCATCAAGCAGCGCTTCCGGCGGGTAGACTTCGTCGACCAGACCAATGCGGTAAGCCTCAGCAGCTTTTATTCTTTGACCGGTAAATATCAATTGTTTGGCTTTGCCGGCGCCGACCAGTCTGGCAAGTCTCTGGGTGCCTCCGTATCCGGGAGTAATTCCCAGGGATACTTCCGGCTGTCCCAGCTGGGCTTTTTCAGAAGCCAGACGAATATCGCAGGCCATAGCCAGTTCACAGCCCCCGCCCAGGGCAAAACCATTTACGGCTGCAATAACCGGTTTTTCAATAGTTTCTATCAGACTGAATACCCGGTGTCCTAAAAGAGCCCATTTACGGCCGCCTTCCGCTTCAAGCGGATATTGGGCTTCAATATCTGCTCCGGCTACAAAAGCCCGGTCACCGCTGCCGGTAATGATCAATACTGCCAGTTTAATATCCTCAGCAAAGCTTTTGACCGCCGTTTCAATTTCCAGCAAGGTGGCTTCGTTTAAAGCATTCAGGACTTTGGGGCGATCGATGTATAAGACTTGTACATTCTGACGGTTTTCCAACCTGATGTTTTCATATTGCATCTGCTTACACTCCTGTTATTATTCTTTATCTTATTATCTTGCAAATAGTATGCCACCTTATGCATACATATTTTTCTTTTTTTTAACAATAAAAAAACACAGCCGGAGTTATAGATATTTGAACTCTGCTGTATTTTTTCAATTGATCCGGTTGATTTTTCTTTTTGTATTTTGACCCATAGCTGTAACGCCTGAATCAAAATTGTTTCAAATTCCTGCTGTTATTTTTATTCTTCCTCTACATGAATTCCATATTGTTTAGCCTTGCGCCAGATGGTGGCCTGACTGACACCCAAAGCTGCCGCTGCTTTGCGGGTGGTGCCATGTTTATCCATTGCTTCTTTGATGATTCTGCTTTCAGTCCTCTGCAAAGCATCTTTCAGGTTAAGCTGGGCATTATCTCCCCCATTGGTTTTAGCGCCGGTCAAATGCACTTCCTGCTGCGGTCCTATTTTTATATCAGCAATAAAGGTACCGGGTGAAGTAACAAAGGCCTGTTCCAGAGTATTGCGGAGCTCCCGGATGTTACCCGGCCAATCATAGGCCACCAATCCTTCGATCAGCTCAGGATCAATATGGCGTTCCAGATTATATTTTTTGTTTAAGAGGCCCAGAAAATAATCAACAAAAACCGGGATCTCTTCTTTGCGCTCCCTCAGCGGCGGTATTCGTACCTGCACTACGTTGAGGCGATAATACAGATCTTCCCGGAACTGCCTCTCGTTCACCATTTTCCACAGATCACGGTTGGTAGCAGTGACCAGACGTACATCGATGGGGATAGGTGCGGCCCCGCCGATGCGCATTACTTCATTTTCCTGAATTACCCGCAGCAGCTTGGCCTGCAAATAAAAGGGCAGTTCACCGATTTCATCAAGAAACAGGGTCCCTCCGTCAGCCAGCTGGAATATTCCCATCTTGCCATGCTTGTTGGCACCGGTAAAGGCTCCGCCTTCATAGCCGAAAAGCTCCGATTCCAGAAGATTGTCGGGAATGGCTGCACAATTGACTGAAATATATGGCCGGTTGCTGCGCATACTGTTGCGATGAATTTCCCGGGCCACAATTTCTTTGCCTACTCCTGATTCACCATTGATCAGTACGGTTGAATCAACCCGGGCAATTCTTTTGACCAGATCTGATATATCCGCCATTTGTTGGGATGCTATGATATAATCGCCCATACTGTCCAGCTGGAATTTCATCAATTCCTTTTGATAATGCTGGCTTAAGCCTTCCGCCTTGGTTACTTCCCGTTTTAAACGGTTAAGGTCGGTTATATCGCGGCCATTGGTCACTACGCCAATAAATTCTTCATTTTCTGAAAATATGGGGTTACCGGTAACCAGAACGGTCTTACCCGATTTTAAGGTCTGGGTAAAGGTTTGAGTCTTTTTTGTCTCGATAACATCGATGGTGGCCGCCCGGTCAAAATATCCTTTGGCCACCAGTTCGTAAATGTTGCTGCCCATGATCTCTTCCGGCTTAAAGCCGGTTATACGTGTATAAGCATCATTTATTTTTTTAACATTGCCCTCGGAATCAGTAACAAATATATAGTCATACGAATTCTCGATAACTTCGTCCAGTTCTTCTTTCAGCGCCCTTGCTTCCGCCAGTTCCTGTTTTATTGCGTCGATTTCGGTTGCCTCTATGAACAATACGGCCTTGCCTTTGAAATTATCACTGTTTACAGGAACGACATAACAATTGTAGCGCTTGTCTTTAATATTAACGGCTTTCCGGGAATTCTTTCTGGCGGTTTTGACGAATTTCAGCAAATTTTTGTTCTCAGTGTAAGCGCTGAGTTTTTCGTCCAGGGCATCGGCCGGGAAATCGAACAGTTTCTGGGCTCCTTCATTAAAAACACTGATCAGTTCTTCAGCATTCAGGAGCAACAAAGCATGGGGCACCAGGGCAAATATTTTTTTTAATATATCCGCATCTATCTTCATCTTTCATCACCTTGACTGCAAAATATAAAATAAATTCATCAGAAATCATCTCATTTCTGCAATGCGTCTTTCAGCTTTTGATTCAATAATAAATCATATATCATCTATCGTCAATTTTAGCAATGGATCGCTTAAAAAACGAATGAGCAGACCTTGAAACCAGGTCTGCCCGTATAATAAAGAGAGGGGAAGTGAGGAGTTTTTATCAGGTTTTAATCCAGGCCGCCATAAAGCTGATTATATTCGGCCCTCAGTGTTTCCCGGAATTCAGGCGCGGCGATATTGATCAATAATTTTGCCCTGTCGCGGTTGGTCTTCCATTTCAAATGGGCTGCTCCATATTCAGTCACCACATAGTCAACATCATAGCGGCTGGTAGTGACCGCCTGACCGGGAGCCAGGGTGGATACTATTCTGGAAACCCTGCCTTTGGCTGCCGTAGCTGGTAAAGCGATTATTGCCCGTCCGCCTTTGGAATTGTTGGCTCCGCGTACGAAATCCACCTGTCCGCCCACCCCGCTGAATTGTATGCCGGGCAGCGTATCAGCTGCCACCTGTCCCAACAGGTCAACTGACAAAGCAGAATTGATAGCCACCATATTGTCATTTTTGCAAATATTATAGGGTTCATTGGTTATACTTACCGGCAAACCCTCGATCATCGGATTATTGTCCAGCCATTTATAAAATCCGCTGGTTCCCATGGCAAAGGCAATAACGATTTTACCGGGATAATAATTCTTGCGCGAGCAGTTTATCACCCCGCTTTTGACCAGATTCATAACTCCGTCCGAAATCATCTCCGAATGGATGCCCAGGTCTTTTTTGCCCTGCAAACAGGATAAAATAGCATCAGGTACCGCCCCGATACCTAATTGCAGGCAGTCTCCGTCCTTGATCAGCTCAGCAATATTCCGGCCGATGGTTTGCTCTACCGGGCCGATCACCGGGGGAGTCTGCTCAATGAGCGGCAAATCTGTTGCCACGAAATGATCCAGATCCATTACATTTACCAATGAACCTTTGCCGGTGCGGGGCATATTGCTGTTGACTTCAGCGATAACGATTCTGGCGCTCTTAATGGCCTGCAAAGTATAATCAACCGCTACACCAAGGCTGACAAAGCCGTTTTCATCCGGCGGAGAAGTGGTGACCATAGCTACGTCAATGGGGAATACGCCGCTTTGGAACAAGGGAGGCAGTTCGTGCAAGTAAATTGCTGTGTAATCAGCTCTTCCTTCCTTGATCGCCTGTCTGCTTGGTTTACCGGCAAACAGGGCATTATGGCGGAAGCTTTTTTCATATTCCGGCAGGCAATAAATTCCTTTGCCCATCGGCACTTCGTGAGCAATTTCCACATTTTCCAATTCATCGGCTCTGGCAACCAGAGCATCTACTATTAACTGCGGTTCTCCGCATGCATGTCCCAAAACTACCCGATCGCCTGATTTTATTGCTTTGACCGCCTGTTCGGCTGTTGTTGTACGGCTTTGATAATACTCCTGCCATTTCATAGTTTTTTAAGTCTCCCTCCTGCAATATTTTGTGTATTATTATTGCTCCTTATTCCGTTCTCAGTTAAAGGTCATTTTTGCCGTTGATTTTTGTTATTTTTTAAATATGCAAATTCCGTACCAGTCATATAATAATTATTCCACCAATCGTGTAATTAATTATTGATCCCGGTCTATGCAAAATATCTGCTGCAAATTCGCCTTTGCCTGGCAAGCCGGCCGCCGGATACTCTCCAAATAAAAAAAGCTAACGACACAATTCTGTGTCATTAGCTTTCGACCGTCGCTTATAAAATGCCGGCTGCTTTTTCTGCTGCCGGAAACTGCTTAAATTATCAGCTCTCTTCGGCCGGTACCGGCACTGCCTGTAATTCTGCCATCATTTCGTCCATAGTTTTATAATCATCTATCACCGGCACCGGAAAGGCGATACCGTAATCATACATTTGATAATCTGCCTTCTGATTCACTTTCATCTGCATTTCTGAAGCCGGGGTGCCGTTGGCTTCATCAGCCGGTATCGTCATGTTCATGGATATAACACTGTCGAGCGACATAGCGGATGGCAGCAAGGTGTCTTTATCATAAACTATGTCATAATCCATATCGGCTTTGATGCTGCTGAACAGTTCCTGCATCATCGCTCCAACTTCGGCACTTTCTTCTGTCCCCGTCCCCAAACCTAAAATTCCGGTCTGGCCAAGGATATCATTTAATAAATTTTTTATGGCTTCCTGCCCCATTACAATATGGATGACCCCGTATGTTTTGCCGTCGATCACCTGGTCATCTTCTAATGTGATCACTGCCCCGTATTCTTTCATCTGCATAATCGATTTTACCGGATCCTGGCTGCCGTATTGTTCCATGATCTTATTGAAATCGATCCCTTCCGTATCCAGCTTGACCCAGCCTTCCTGCCCAGGCATGGTCATGAAATAACCGTCTTCGTTAAAAACCATCTGGGTTTTTAGCAGGTCAGCGGGGATCTCTTCATCAGTGCCGCTCAATTCATCGACATTAATTACCGTTTCCATGACTATCAGCACCGGTTCCTGCTGGACGGAAGCATTAACGGTACCGGACATGGTCATCTGCTGGTTTTGGCCGTCGGCAGACATATCCATTTGCATGGTGGTCTCAGCTGTCATTTTGTAGCTGTTGCTTTTGACCATTGCTTCGGATATCCGGGTAAAGATTTGGTCAGCTGCGGATTGGGCCGCAGTATTAACCGTTATCTCATAGGTGGCAGCATCCCATCCGACCTGGTTCCCAAAGCTCTCCAGCACATATCTTAAGGGCACCATGTATATTTCGTTATTCATGACCGGCGCCTGCAGCATGACCTCACGGTTCTGGTTAAAATCAGCTTCCTTACTGTTCAGCTTAAGCAGCAAGACCGAGTTATCTTTTACGATCTTAATTTGTTCATTTTCCACCGTGGCCCGGGCATCAATGATGCTGCTGACAAAATCCAGCGGGATCATGGTGGTACCGTCAGTCACAAAAAATTCCCCGTCATAAGGAGCACCATTCACATTGAGGCTGAATACCGGTGCCGGTGCCGCCGTTGCCGGTACCGCCAGCATGGCCAGCAGGAGCAGGGACAGGACTATAACTAATGATTTTCGCAAAACTATTACCTCCCTAATACTATGTATCTTGCGCCGAAAAAACTGAACTCCTTCGAGGCGTCATTACAATGATCAGTACTTTGTCAGAGTCGCCCCGTCAAGCCAAAACGATCATCCTTTAAAAGTGATCATATTAATCAATACGCACTATGCTTTTGAAACTTTCGCCCAGGTGTCCCTTAAAGACACGATACGGTTGAAAACCGGTTTTTCCGGCCTGGAAAGCTTGATATCCTGGCAGAAGTATCCCTGCCGGAGGAATTGATACCGGTTCTCCGCTCCCATTTCTTTAAGGCCCGGTTCAGCTTTGCAGCCCTGTAAAATCTCCATGGAAGCCGGGTTTAATACGTTTTTGTAATCATCTTCCTCATCCGGGTTTTCGCTGGTAAACAAGTTTTCATATAAGCGCACTTCAACGTCAACCGCATGAGACGCCGACACCCAGTGGGAAGTGCCTTTGATCTTTCTCCCGCTGGTCAGGCCTCCGCTTTTGGAATCCGGGTCATAACTGCAGATAAGCTCGGTGATCTCTCCGGTTGCCTCATCTTTGACCACCTGTTCGCATTTTATGATATAAGCACTTTTGAGTCTTATTTCTCCGCCCGGGGTCAGGCGGAAATATTTTTTGGGCGGATCTTCCATGAAGTCTTCCTGCTCGATAAAAATCTCCCGGCAAAAAGGTATCGTCCTTTTGCCCATCGATTCATTTTCCGGATTGTTGTCAGTTTCCAGCCACTCAACCTGGCCGGCCGGATAGTTTTCAATAATTATTTTTAAAGGCCGCAATACTGTCATTACCCTGACGGCATTGGCATTTAATTCTTCCCGGATACAATGTTCCAAAAGGGCGATATCAACTGTACTGTTGCGTTTGGCCACCCCAATCCGTTCACAGAAGTCCCGGATGGAGGAGGATGTATAACCTCGGCGCCGCAGCCCGCTGATAGTAGGCATGCGCGGGTCGTCCCAGCCGTCAACGTATCCGTTTTCCACTAACTCGCGCAGTTTCCTTTTACTCATGACCGTGTAAGTAAGGTTCAGCCTGGCAAACTCTATCTGCTGCGGACGGCTTTCAGCTTCTCCGGAATAATCCACATTCTCTATGCACCAGTCATATAACGGCCGGTGGTCGGCAAACTCTAACGTACATATCGAATGAGTGATGTTTTCCAAAGCATCTGACAAAGGATGGGCATAATCGTACATGGGATATATGCACCACTGGTCACCGGTCCGGTGATGGGTCGAACGCAGTATCCTGTATATGACCGGGTCGCGCATATTCAGATTGGGCGAAGCCATATCTATTTTGGCTCTTAATACACAGAATCCGTCATCAAACTCCCCGGCCCGCATGCGGGCAAACAAATCGAGGTTTTCTTCCACGGAGCGGCTGCGGTACGGGCTTTCCTTCCCGGGTTCCGTAAGAGTTCCGCGGTATTCCCTGATCTGATCGGCGGTCAGTTCACAAACATATGCTTTGCCGTTTTTGATAAGTCCCACTGCATACTGGTAAAGCTGTTCAAAATAATCAGAAGCATAAAAAAGGCGGTCATCCCAGTCAAACCCCAGCCACTTCACATCATTCATGATGGAATCAACATATTCCACCTCTTCTTTGCTGGGATTGGTATCATCGAAGCGCAAATTGCATATACCTTTATTAGCCAGGGCCAGTCCAAAGTTCAGGCAAATCGATTTTGCGTGGCCGATATGCAGATAACCATTGGGCTCCGGCGGAAATCTGGTGTGCACCTTGCTGTGGTTCTTGCCTGCTTCCAGGTCCTGGGTAATTATGTTCTGAATAAAATTTACCGGTAATAATGATTCAGCTTCAGCCATTTTGTTAAACTCCTTTTTTTAGTACTTAATAAGCGGCAAACTGCCAGAATATTTATCCGCGCCGGATAGATTTGTCCAAAAATAAATATTGTTTATTATTATAGCTCAAAAACTACCGCTCATTTTATATTTTTAAAAATTTTTTCGTTTTGCTTGACAGGAACGTATGTTCGTTTTAATATACTTATAGAACATCTGTTCCGGTTATTTAACAAAGGGGGTTCTGGTTATGTTTAATGGCTTAAGCAAAAAAGATCTGGTACACTCTTTCCTGGGTGCCGGCTGTATGGCCGCCGTTGCCTATCTTTATTCCGTTCTGCTCATGATAGTGCTGAAATAAATATTACATGGCCGCCTTAACGGGCGGTCCATTTTATCACTGGCTGTTAATAATATATTACCTCCCGGCCAATCCCTATAGCCCTTTAAGTCTTATTACTCTTGTTTCTGCTTATCAGCTTCATTGGCCTTAATAAAAGAAGTGATCTCCGGCAGGATCTGCCTCAGCTCCATGGGCACCGGGAACAGGATGGTGGTATTCTGGGAATTGGTCATTTCCGACAAGGAGCGGAACATTCTCAATGTCAAGCCTCCCTGTACTGAAGTCAGAATTTCCGAAGCCTCGGACAGTTTTACCGCCGCCTGTTTTTCTCCCTCGGCCTGAATAACAGCCGCACGGCGGTTTCTTTCCGCTTCCGCCTGGCGGGCAATGGCTCTTTGCATTTCGGTGGGCAGTACCACGTCTTTTATTTCCACAGCAGTAACTTTTATTCCCCAGCTGTCGGTAGCCTCGTCAACGATCTTCTGAATGATCTGATTCAGCTTGTCGCGGTTGGAAAGCAGTTCATCCAGGTCAGCAGTCCCGGCCACGCTTCTTAAAGTAGTCTGAGCCAGCTGGCTGGTGGCTTCATGGTATTGTTCCACATTGACCACTGCTTTATCGGCATCAACTACCCGGTAATACAATACGGCATTTACTTTACAGGTAACATTGTCGCGGGTTATTACTTCCTGGGTAGGTACGTCAAATACGATTATCCGCAGTGAGACCCTGATGATCCGGTCAATAACCGGAATGATGAAGATCAACCCCGGCCCCCGGACGTTAACCAAACGTCCCAGCCTGAACAATACCGCCCTTTCGTATTCGGGTATAACTTTTATGGACATGCTTAAGATGGCCACCGCCAGAATAATTACTACCAGCCAGTCAAACAACCATGCCAAACCGTTCATTTAAAACGCCTCCTTATATTATCCTTATATTATTATCCTGCTGATCTGTATTTATTGGTCATCCGCCGGATCATCAGCAGCTCTGTCCGGCTCTTTTTCCACCACCAGATTTATATTATCTCTGGTTATTACTTTAACTTTTTGGCCTGCAACAACAGTATCCCCATCTTTACTTACAGCCTGCCATATTTCCCCGTGAACTCTGATCTGTCCATAGGGGTCAAGGGTTTCTATAACAATACCTTCACTGCCGGCAAACTCTGTCTTACCTTGAAAAGGTCTGATTTTGCGCAGTTTTAATATACCCCTCAAGACAATAAAAATAAAACCGGCCCCTACTATACCTACTCCAATAGCCATGCCCCGGAAAGTGGTGAACCAGTCTCCCGGCATTAGCGGTTCTACCGGTAAAAAGGCAATACCCAGAACTATGCTTACAATGCCCCCCACCCCCAAAACCCCGTAGGTAGGAGTAAAAAGCTCGGTTATCAGTAAAACGATACCCAAAACTATTAAGAGCCCGGCCGTCAGACTCACTTCAAATAAACCTAAACCGAACAGTCCCAAAATCAGACAGATGGAACCCAATACTTCAGGCAGCATGAAGCCGGGTGAACTGAAGGCGATGATAAGGCCGTAAATGCCCAGCATTAAAAATATAACTGCAAGGGTGGGGTTACTTATGATGTGAGTCAGTTGTTCTTCGGCATTCATGCCCAAATCAATGGTCCAGGCTGCGGCGGTATTGAGCTTGATTTTCCCTGCCCCGGTAATTACTTCCCGTCCGTCAACGATCTTGAGCAGCTCGGTCAAATCGTCGGCATTTACCTCCACCATACCTTGCTTCAGGGCTTCCTGATTACCCAGGCTTAAGTTATTAAGGACAAATTTTTCCGCGATATCCCCTGGCCGGCCATTTTCCTGAGCGATACTGCGCATATGTTCGGCCAGAAAATTAATTGTCTTCTGATCGGCGGCCGTCGAGCTGCCATCGGTACTCATTGTTACCGGCATAGCTGCACCGCAGGTAGTCCCCGGTGACATGGCGGCCAAATGGCCTCCCATCAATATAAAAGTCCCGGCCGAAGCAGCAATGGCTCCCTTGGGAGCAACATAAGTAATGACCGGCACTTCGGCTGCAGAAATGGCCTGAATGATATCCAGTGTAGCATCTACCAGTCCGCCGGGAGTATTGATCAGTATCACCAGGGCTTCAGCATTCACGTTCTGGCTGTATTCGACCGCCCGCTTTATATTTTTCGCGGTTCCTGCGGTAACCGTGTCTTCCACTTTTACAGTATAAACTACCGGCTGCTCAGTCTGGCTCTCAACTGTAACCGGCCAGATGGCAAGGGATAAAAGAATAAACAGCAGACTTATAATACCGGTTACTTTTCGCGCCACAGTTACACCTCCCGGAAAATAATACCTTTACCATTATTGTGCTTTATTTTGGACTGCGGGTAAAGCACCGCATACATATATTTAATATTGTCCAAAACAGCCTGATTATACGTCAGGCGCTGCTTTATCAAAAGCGTTTTTGCAAAATAAAAAAACCTTGAAGCAGTCAGCTTCAAGGTTACAGGATGTCTTAAAAAGTTGCTGCCACATCTTAAGCGAGCATTTTATTTAACCTTTTTTGGCCTGAATGATTATCATGGTGGGTAATAAGCCGAAAATTAAAGCGATAACGACCCATGTCCAATATTGAACCGGCAGCGGAAGATACAGAAGACCGATCAATAAAACCAGCGCGAAACCAAGTTGGCTGATAGCCGTAGCCCGCAGTACCGGTTTGATCTGCGACAAGTCTTTTTTGGCCAGGTCAGCCACATAGCCTAATGCCAAATAGAATGGGGCAACCGCCATAAGGGCAAATTTACCCATTTCTGCCTGGCACCAAAAGAGAGCCAAAAGGAATGCCAGCCCTACCAATATCTGCCCCCAGGTCAAAAATCCTAAAATCTTCTGTACTTTTGCGATTTTGGCCATAAGGGCGGCCATTGCGGCCGGATCCGGCTGCGGCGCAGCGTTTTCAGTGTTTATCGGTGTATCATTCATAAATATCCCCCCCGTATTTACTTCCTGCAACTTGCTTATTTACAGGATATGCATATTAACATCATGTTAGCATCAATTTTTGCCATCAGTCAATGAGTTGTCAGAATCTTATTAATTTTATGATATTTTTCCATAATGGAAACGGGTTTTTTCGGTCCCGGCACAAGAATGCCGTTTTGTTACCAGGTTATTTAAACTGTCCGGGCTCTTTTCTGATCAAATTTGACAGTTAATGGTGCTTTTTATGTTATTATGGCTTTAATGAAAAATATTTAATAAATACCATCTGAAAATTAAGGGAGATAAACAATGAATCATTTGATTTACCCGATTTATAATGGTTCTTTTACTGTGGGGATGGGTAATATGGGCTTTTTCCCCGATGTTAAAAATATTCCCAGCTACGCTTTTCTGATCATAAATGAAAATAACGGCCGGGCAATTTTGATCGATACCGGGTTCAACCCGGCCAATATTCCTGGAGTCGACTCGACTTCGGTGCATTATAATGACCATCATTTCGATGAGGTATTGAGCCGCTTTGGCTGGCAGACAGAAGATATCGAAACCGTAGTCATGACTCACCTGCACTGGGATCATACCGGGGCCATCGCCAAATTTCCGCGGGCCCGCATCTGTGTTCAGGCTGAGGAATTCCGTTCCCTGGTCCATCTGCCGGTAAATGAAGAATGTTCTTTCTGCCCCTCCCACTGGCTGCCTTATCTGCCTCAATTTGAACTGCTGGAGGGCAGCAGTGAAATCGAACCGGGCCTGAAGGTCATCTTTAACAGCGGCCATACTGCCGGGCATCAGGTTATAGAGGTGCAAACTGCTGAGGGTAAAATAATCCTGGGGGGTGATGCTCCCTTCAACTATACCTTAATGTGGGAAAAAGCCCCTGATAGTTACTGGCAGTCATTCCGCTCGGGTCCCGGAAGCCGTTTTTATTGGGAAAACCATGTGCGCAAAACGATAAGCAGTTTTTTGACCGCCAACAATTCACTCAGCCGGGAAAGACCTGCTCGTATGCGCCTTAGTGAAATACGCGGCCGGGGGGAAAAGTTCTTTACTTCTCATGACCCGGGTTTATCCTGCTTCGCTGATGGCAGACCCATTTCTTTTAAATCAGACCCGGGTCCAGCGGTAACATAACTGGCATCCAGGCGAATGCGAAATCCCTGTAATATTTTTATTACCGGCTGAGCCAGAAATAAGCATAACAAAAAATTAGTTACGGCATGGATGCTGTCAAAAGTGAAACTTACGACACAACTGGCCAGACAAGCCTTGAAAGAAACGGGATTGACAAAAATCGTTACGAAGCCGATATTTTGGATCCAGCCGAACAGGTAGCCCCATAAGCCAGCAAATACAGCCAGCATCCAGGATAAATGCCTGACCTTTATATACTGCAGGTAAGCAGCGCTCATCCCCATCAAGCCCCAGCCCAACATTTGCCATGGAGTCCAGGGGCCCTGCCCCAGGAAAAAATTCGAAACCAGGGCTGCCATAGCTCCAGTCATAAAACCTGCCTGCGGCCCGAATACGAAACCGGAGACGATAATTAAAAAACTGGTGGGCTGAACACTGGGCAGCGCAGCAAACGGGACCCTTCCTAAAGCAGCAGCTGCAGCTAAAGTTGCAGCCAGTGACAACAGCTTGACTGTCACCAGCGACTCCCTGGCCCACATTATAATGAGCAGCAAGGCTGTTATGGCCATAATTGTTGACGCTGCACCGGCATTGATTTTCCCGTATGCCAAAGCCGCCATGCATGAAATCATTGCTGCCAAAATGATTAACCATAACCCTGTCGCTTTAATTTTCTCGTTCATAAAGCCTCCCGATTCTTTAAATCCCTGGTTTCATCCGTTATTATGCGTCCCTGCTGCATGAATATGACCCGGTCTGCATAAGCGCTTACAAAATCCCCATCATGAGCAGCAACTACTACCGCTTTCCCCTGCCTGGCCAGCCCGGCTAAAATCTGTCCCAATACCCGTTTCTGAATAATATCCAGCCCGCGGGTAGGTTCATCCAGTAGTATAAGCTGCGGGTCAGCGGCTGTAATGCTGGCTATTGCTACTCTCTGTTTCTCGCCGGCACTTAAACAGCGGGGGTCAGTATCAAGATATTTGATTACATTTAATTTTTCCAGCCAATCCCGGGCTGTTTCGCCGCTTCCCCCATCCTGTTCAAGACCCAGCCTGACTTCAGCCAGCGCGGTATCGGCCATAAAGTAATGATCCAGGCTCTGGGGCAGATAGGCAGCTTCCCGGCCGATTATTGCCGGCTGCAGCTGTTTTCCTTCGTGGCCCAGGACTTCTACCTGGCCTGACCCGGCTTTGATCAATCCCAGGATTATTTTTATAAGCGTAGTTTTACCGGCCCCGTTGTCACCAGTCAGAGCAGTGATCTGCCCCCGGTACAACTCAAGATTTATATTTTCCAAAACCTTTGATTTCCCATAGTTAAAATTTATAGCTCTGACAGCAACTGCATGATCAGGCCATGATTTTTCAGCAGCGGTCACCGGCCAGCCAGTATTCAGCCCGGTTTTATTTGAACTTAAGCCGTAGTTTGCTGACATGGTCCAGTGGTCTCCCCGGCTGTCAGGTGTCAGGGGATAATCGTGCCTTAAAGCCCAGTTGTTTTGCTCAGCCGGAGTTCCGGCAAAAATAATTTCTCCATTTTCCATAACCGCCACTTTATCAGCCAAATCAAATAAAAAACCCAGCTTTTGCTCGGCAATAACAATGGTAATGCCCAGTTCCTGATTCAGCTTCCTCAACAACTTAAAAAAATCACGGGCAGTACTATTGTCCAGTTGGGCAGTTGGTTCATCGAGCACCAGCATTTCCGGCTGCATGACAACGATTCCGGCCAGGGCGGTTTTCTGCCTTTCCCCCCCTGATAAATGGTGGACTGATTTATGGCTGAGCTGGTTCAGGCTGAAATATTCCAGCACTTCTCCTACCCGGCGGCTCATTTCCGCATTGCTCAGGCCCAGATTCTCCAGGCCAAAAGCGACATCCCGCTTAAGCTCATTAAAAATAATACTGTGTTCAGCATCCTGGGACAATACCCCCATATACCGGTATAAATCTTTATTGCTCCAGTCCTTTAACGGACGCTGCCGGAAAAATATTTCTCCCGCCAGGGTCCCCCCGTAAAAATCAGGTATCAAGCGGCTGATGGCCCGCAGCAAGGTGGACTTGCCGCAGCCTGACCTGCCTGTTATCCCGCAGATTTTTCCTTTTTCGATCTGCAGCCCGATACTTTTCAGGGCCGGATGCGCCTGACCCGGATAATAATAGCTCAGATCCTGAATATCGATCATATTCATCGGCTGCTTAAGCCTCCGATCAACGGGCAGGCCAACAGCATTAGCAGCAATGCATATTCATTGCTTATGCCGGATGTTGCCGGTATAATAAAGAGGATCAGGATCGCTGCCGCCGCCGCGGTTATAAATGTATCCTGAGCCTGCCAGCTTTCCGGCACAAAACAAGTGCGTCCGCCGCTGCCATAAGCCCTCACCTGCATAGCTTCAGCAGTCTGCAGGGACGATTCCAGCGAAACTCTTAATAAATTAGTCAAAAAAGGCCCGGCCCGCATGATTTTTTCCTTTAAAGAACCGGTTTCCCGGCTGGTTACTCTGAGGCTTTGCACCTCGGCAATGGAACCGGCCTGCCGGCTGAGCATCGGCACCATTCGAGCGGCTAAAACTGCCATCAAAACCGTCGGTCCCGAATAATTTCCGAAAACACTGATCAACTTGTCCACGGTTACCGTCAGGTTAAATACTGCAAAGACTGCAATTACCAGCAACAGTTTGATGCCCATGGCCAGGCTGTTAAAAAGCGGTTCCTGATAAATTGTCAGTGTTGTTCCCCCGGGAAGGGCCAGAACATAGAGCGCCGTCTTGCCATAATCGGCCAGCAGCAGATTCAAACCAACTATCAATACGGCCATAGGCAGAATAACGGCAAGAATTTTAGCCAGCGACCGGCCATGATCTTCCGTATAGTTTATTACCGCCGTAAACAGCAGCATAAGCGCGAGCAGTTTTATATCATTTATGAACAAGGCTAAAACCAGCCACACCAATAAATAACAAACCGTACTGCGGGGATGGTAATTCTTTAACATCTGCTTCTCCCTCAAGTCTGCCTCGATCACGGCTGCATAATATTATTTCCCAATAAAAAAGCCTCTAAAAGAGGCCATAACATCTAAAGCCCCGTTTACCCGCTCACCCCGGGTTTGGGCATGACATCCGGCAGGTCTCCTGGCTGACATTCATCTGATACCTCCTCCTTCCCGGCCCTGGCCAGTGGTTTAAGGGAGGTCCATCCTGTTTTACAGTAGGGGAAGCTGCAGTGGTTTTACACTTTCCCTTTTAAATTGCTAAGCAATACCGGATACCTTATTTATTTTTTACTATCATACTATTTAATTGGCCTGATTACTACTCACCAGGCGCTTATTTCTTCTCAACCTTGTCATATCTTTTTTAATATCCTGATCACTATGATTCCTGAAAAAGCGAGGTGGACAAATATCTCTCCCCGGTATCGGGTAATAAGGCTACAATAGTCTTTCCTTTGTTTTCAGGTCGTTTGGCGATTTGAGCTGCCGCATAGACTGCGGCGCCGGAAGAAATTCCCACCAGCAAGCCTTCCCTTTGTGAAAGCTCGCGCGCTGTTTTAAAAGCATCCTCGTTTTTGACTTTAAATATCTCATCAATTACTTCCCGGTTGAAAACAGCGGGGACAAAACCTGCGCCAATACCTTGAATTTTATGCGGTCCAGGTTTCCCTCCCGATAACACCGGGGAGTCAAAAGGTTCTACTGCTACGATCTGTACTTCCGGTTTTCTGCTTTTCAATAATTCACCCACACCAGTTATGGTGCCGCCGCTTCCAACTCCGGCTACAAATATATCAACTGCTCCATCCGTGTCCCGCCAGATTTCTTCCCCGGTTGTTTTCCGGTGGATAGCCGGATTAGCCGGGTTCTCGAATTGCTGGGGTATAAAGGAATGTGGTGTCTGGGCGGCCAGTTCTTTTGCCTTGCCTATAGCTCCCGGCATTCCTTCTGCACCAGGGGTCAAAACCAGTTCCGCACCTAAAGCCTTCAGTAAATTCCTGCGTTCCGCGCTCATGGTATCGGGCATGGTAAGTATCAATTTATAACCTCGGGCAGCAGCTACAAAAGCCAGGCCTATACCGGTATTCCCGCTGGTAGGCTCGATAATAACTGAATCTTTTTTAAGCAGTCCTTTTTCTTCCGCATCCTTGATCATGGCATAACCGATCCGGTCTTTTACGCTGCCCAACGGGTTAAAATACTCCAGCTTGGCCAGTAATCCGGCTTTCAGGTCATTAGCCCTGTTATAATTTGTCAGTTCCACCAGGGGCGTGTTGCCAATTAAATCAGTTAAACTTTTAGCTATTTTACTCATTCTATCTCCTCCGCTTTTGCTAATGCCTGTTCCAAATCATATAACAAATCCTCAACATCTTCAATGTCAATTAAATAATCTGATTTGATCGGGAGTGACTCCGGCGGCAGCTGATATCTTTATAATCCAAACCATCCGCTGATAGTATGGTTTATGAGCGTTGAAACGGGGGGCAGTGTGATCCCCATGGCTATTATCAAACTGAGAATTAATCCTATGGCCCATAAAATTGAAAAACATATTAACTCCCGCCGCCATTGTTTCTTTATCAGGCGGGGAATTTGTATTAAGGCCACAAGACCAAACCCTATAAGCAATAAAATGATCATAGCTGGTTGCCTCCTGTTTGCGGCAGCTTGCGCAGTTTGGCGACTACCAGCGTAATCAGCGGAATTCCGATTTGAAAGGGAACAGCGTAAACAGGGTAGCTCTTATTAATGAACTCAATCATTTCAAAGGTATTTGTATGTTCAGTAAGAGCCACAATTACCATGAGGATCCCTACCGGAAGAATAAGCGGACGGTAGCTGTGAAAATTGAAAACCTGGGCCAGACCCAAAACTGTTCCATATAACAAAACCGAGATTTTGAGAAACCCCATGGTGATCAGATTAATGGCTACCACGACTTCTACACGGGTAAAGATTTCACCGGCATCAATGACTTGTGCTGCCAGGTAGGATGGATAATTGCTGATCGTAGCCAATCCTCCCAACACGGCAGCGTTTCTGGCGGTAATAACGATCAAAACGAATCCCGCTGTCAGTAAACCCCCGAAAATAGCAGAGGACCCGCTTTCAGATTTATTGAGAAAAGCCAGCACCATTAAAAATGCTGCTGTTTCCCCAAAGGGAAAGCTGGCCGCCCCATGACCTGCCCATAACAGCTGGCTGGCAGGCACATCTAAAACCGGCAGCAAGTTATTAAGATCAATATGGGGGATCAGTAACAACGTATCAGAAACTACAATCAATAAGATAAATGCTGTCAGGATCAGACTGCATCTGGCTATTACTTCGATGCCTCTGCCCACAGTCGACGCACATACCAGCATAAGTAAAACAAGAATGATAGTTTTCGGAGTAGCGGGGTATACTTCCAGATTGAAAAACCGGACATAATGGTCTAAAACCAATGAGCCCAGGTGGAAAAGATACCATATGAATAAAGCTGACATGCACGTGCCCAGGATCTTTCCATAGACCAGAGAATTTATCTCAACAATCGTCTTATTTTGAAATTGTCTGGTCAGGGCAGTAAATATCCAGGCTATCAGCAGCCCTTCCATCAACCCTAAAAAAACCGCGATCCAGGCATCATGCCCGGCAACGATACCTGGAGGAGTAATAACGGAAGAACCAAAAACGAATCCTATTACCAGGGCCTTTAGTTGAAAACCGGATACTTTGCCTTTCTCCAATAACATAGATCATACTCCTGCTTTTTATACTTTCGTAATTAATGTTGCTGCTTTAAGTCAGGGTTTCTTTAATCCTTCATTAATGCTTTATTGACATCCCCAATTTCATTCACATGAGTTTTTACTTTTACCGCAACTTCAAGATAGGGGTAAATATCATCCCACTTCGGTTCCAGAGCTTTCCATTCTTTTTTGTATTTACGATGTACCGCCTCTCCAAAACCAAAAACATCTGCATTAAGCGAAAAGGACTTTTGCACTGCAGCTTTGACCTGACTTTCAATCTCTTCGGCCTGGGCCTTCTCCATTTTCGATATGAGGTCAGGGTTCATATCCTGATGGCCTTTATACTCCAACAGGTTTGATTCTTCATCAATTTCTATAGTAATTATAATGCTGCCGTCCCGCAGCTCCGGAACCATCCTGCTTTTAGCTTTGACGATCTCCAGGCTGGCTTCAGGAATGTCTATATAACCTTTTTCGACCTTGTCAATAGCCCACAGAAGACCGCTTGACTGGCGTTCATTCAGTTTTCCGATCATCTTGTCCCCCTTAAAGACTGCTGTTCCATTAATACGGATCTTTTTTATTTTTTCCCCTTCCACCCCAGTTTCCTCAAAGATGCCTATCACAGGGGCAATGGGAGCAGTAGTTTTACTCATTATCCGGTTCTGGAATTCCAGAAGTGTTATCGCCGGGTATTTGGAAAAAGCTGCCGACAATTTTATAATATCAGCCATTCCGACGGCCTGAATGCTTTCCATGCCATCCTGAACTCCCAGAATATCACTGGCCTTTTTCTCCGATACCACCATTAAAACATTGGGCCGGGCTACAGGATTCCGGGCCTGGGTATCAAGGAATCCATAGATTCCGTGTTCTGCTCCGTCCCAGCCAAAGACATAAACCTGGGTATGCTGATAAAACGGGATACGGCTGCCATGCTGGGTGTAGCGGCTCAATACATCATAAGGGGATGAACCCGTGTCACTATCAAGTTGGATAGTGCGAAGTGGCTCTCCCCCTTTTTGCCCCCCGCCGCCTCCTCCGTTGCCGGCAGAGCTTGCTATCTCGCCAGGAATAATAGATTGATAGGTAAGCGTAACCTCGCCCGTGTCCGGCTCAATATCCCATCCCAGGCCCGATACGATCGATAATTTATCCAACTCACGGCTATCCCAGCAACCGGATAAAAACAGCGCTATAATAGTTAATAAGATGGCAAGATATATTTTGCAATGTTTTAATCTTTTCATTGGCTTTTCCTCTTCTTATGCTTGCTTTTCCAAGCCCGGGGCATTTGATCGGGTGCCTGCCTCCTTTTATCGACCGGGTCCAGAAATACAGGCCGATAATCCATGGCCCACAAGGGTACCCTAATCAGCGTATCTTTTAACCCCGCATAATTGAGCGGTATTGCAGGTGATAAATAAGGCACGCCTAAAGAGCGTAAAGCAGCCAGGTGGCTGAGTATTTCCAAAGAAATAATTACTATCCCAAACAGGCCCAGGAAACCTGCCGCTATGGTCATTAATAACCGGTATAAGGCCCCCAGGTCAGCCAGGGGCACGACTAAAAAAGAAGCAATTGCTGTGCCTGCCAGCACTATTACCATAGGAGCTCCTACCAGGCCGGCAGATACCGCTGCCTGTCCAATTACCAGAGCCCCCACGATGCTTACTGCCTGGCCCAGTGACCTGGGCATCCTCAGCCCGGCCTCACGCAGAATTTCGAACAGGATCAGCATTAATAAGGCTTCTATGGCAACCGGAAAAGGAAGCCCGTCTCTGGCTGCCGCCACCGTAACCAGCAATGGTGTGGGAAACAATTCCTGATTAAAAGCTTTAAATGCAACAAAAACACCGGGCAAATAGATACTTAGCATAAAACCAAAAAATCTGATCAAACGCACAAGTGATGCAAAAAATGGACGGGCATAATAATCATCCGGATTCTGGAAAGCTTCGATAAATATGAAAGGCACTGTCAAAGCCATCGGAGAGCCGTCAACCAATATTGCCGCCCGTCCTTCCAGCATTCTGGCCGCCACCACATCCGGTCTTTCACTGTTGCCGACGGTGGGGAAAAAAGATGTCGGACCATCTTCAATAAATTGCTCTATATATCCGGCATCCAAAATGGCATCGGTATCTATTTGTTGCAGCCGTTGCTTGATTTCTTCAATAATATTATCTGCAGTTATGCCCTTGATATAAGCAACCACAACATCCGTTTCAGATCTTTGCCCAATCTGTATATGCTCAAAGGTCAAGTGTGGGTCTCGGATTTTTCGCCGCAATAAAGCTGTATTGATACGCAATGTTTCAGTAAAACTGTCTCTTGGCCCCCGGATGGATATCTCATTGGTCGGACTTTCAATAGAACGTGTTTCCCAGCCCTTGATATCAATAACCAGCGCCTGAGTCGCACCTTCGGCTAAAATTGCAGCATTTCCAGACATAACACCAGAAATGATCCGGTCAATATCATTAACAGCTACAATTTGCCCAACGGTCAACACACTGGATTTAACGAAATCGAGTAAGCCGGAATGGTTTTCTTCCGCCTTATCCCTGATCAATTGCAGATTAAACATCAATGGCTTTAAGATGTCGTCACTCAGCAAATCCCGGTCAACCAGGCCGTCAATAAAAATAACGGCTGCATCAACTTTTGGCCCGGAACTGATCTTCATTTCACGGATAACTACATCATTGCTGGGGCCAAGAACAGCTCTGATGATCTCCAGATCATCCTCCAGTTTTCCGGACAAATTGACAGGTGAATGATCCTGGTCTGATTTCACCTGCTCATTGTGTTTTGAGCCCCGCCCCGAACGTAGCTTTTTTTTTAACAACCTGACCAGAGTAATCAACCTTTCCCTGATTTGACATGGTGTGCATTATCTTAAGTATTCATGAGCAGTTAACTTATCTTTTCCCGCCCGCAAAAACTGTATGCACAATAAATTATTTCGTAACAATAAGGATGCTGGGCATATGCTTAGTATTCATATAAACCAGACAAACCAGCGGGAATATTTTTCCGGTTAGATCGTGAAAAAATAAAAGAAGAGGTATAGCGATATGAAGTTATCCGCCAGAGGCAAATATGGGCTGCGGATTATGATTAAAATGGGCTGTATCAGCCTATAGCCCTTGGTTTTTTAAGACTTGCCCCCGGTAAAATGAATAAACTCTGGTTGTAATAATTTCTTAATGAGGTTATAATAATTTTTGTTCTGAATAATGCGGGCGTGGCGGAATGGCAGACGCACCAGACTTAGGATCTGGCGGGGAGACTCGTGGAGGTTCAAGTCCTCTCGCCCGCACCATAAAAAAACAGAGGGTTTTAAACCCTCTTTTATTTTTTGGTTTACTGGCATGTCAGTCACTGGCCGCCGGCCTGATTGTCAAACGACCCAAAAAGGTGGCATAATATAATAATGTTATCACCCGGGCAGAATCAATCAACCAGAATAAAGGAAAACGAATCATTGAATCAACGCGAAAAAGTTTTGGAAATTTTAAATGCTTTAAATATCGAATATCAGCTGGTCAATCATCCGGCTGCCTTTACCGTCGAAGAGCTTGACAACCTTGACCTCCCCCAGTACGGGATCGGTTGCAAAAACCTTTTCCTCCGTGATGACAAAGGCAAACGGCATTTTCTGGTGGTCATGGATAAAGACAAAACTGCCGACTTAAAGAGTATCCAAGCTCAGCTGGGCTGCTCCCGGCTGGGTTTCGCCTCCGAAGAGCGGCTGATGAAATATCTGCATCTGCACAAAGGCGAAGTAACCCCGCTGGGTATAATTAACGACCGGGAAGCAACGGTAGAAGTGGTAATCGACCGCGATCTGGCCGGGGACAATAAACTCGGAGTTCATCCCAATGATAATACTGCCACCGTATGGATATCCTTTGAGGATCTGCAGAAGATCATCGCTCATAATAACAACCGGCTGCACTTTGTTACTATTTGATCATTTGCGGCACTCCCTTCAGCAGACGAACTGCTTCAATGCTATGTCTAAATAATCTGCCGTTTATACATATTTAACTGTGCTCTGAGCCAAGCTCTTAACAAAGATAATACTGTCGGGGCAATAAAAGAATGAAAAACGGCGAGCAAGAGAGGTGCGATATGGCGGAAATTTATCTGGCAGGCGGTTGTTTCTGGGGGCTGGAAAAGTATCTCGCTTCCATCCGCGGGGTCGAGTCCACACAGGCAGGCTATGCCAACGGCAGGACTGAAAACCCCACTTACGAAGAGGTTTGCTATAACAACACCGGACATGCCGAAACAGTTCGGGTGGTATTTGACCCCCAGGTCATGCCGCTGGAATTTCTCCTGGAATTATATTATGACTCAATCGACCCGGTCTCAGTTGACCGGCAAGGCGCCGACAATGGAGAACAGTACCGCACCGGTATCTATTATGTCAGCGAAGCTGACCTGCCGGTGATCAGGCACTCCATTGACCAGTTGCAGAAACGCTATATCGAACCTATCGCTATTGAAATAAAACCGCTGGAAAATTTCACTCCGGCGGAAGACTACCACCAGAAGTATCTTGACAAAAATCCGGACGGCTACTGCCATATCAGCCACAGCAAGTTTACGAAGGCATCAGGAGCCGTGGTAAACCCCACTGATTATCCGGCAGCCGAGTCTGAAAAGCTGCATCAAACCTTAAGCAGAACCCAGTATGAGGTGACCCGGCACAATGCCACCGAGCCGCCGTTTAAAAATGAGTTCTGGCAGTCTTTCCAGCCGGGCATCTATGTTGATATCACTACCGGAGAACCGCTATTTGCCTCCACTGACAAATTTGAATCTGGCTGCGGCTGGCCCAGCTTCTCCCAACCCATTGACCCCAACGTCATACGAGAAAAAAGAGAGGCCTCACACGGAATGCTGCGCACCGAGGTCCGCAGCCGATCAGGCGACATACACCTAGGGCATGTTTTTAATGATGGTCCCCCGGGAACTGGGCGGGCTGCGTTACTGTATCAACAGCGCTTCCCTGCGCTTCATCCCCCGGGAAGAAATGGAAGCGGCCGGCTACGGCTACCTCCTAGATCTGATCAAATAGTAACCTGTGCCAAACATTTCATTATCGGCCATCTCACTATATACATCCTGGCCCTGCTCCAATAGTATCCTGCCCTTAAAAATTTCTTTTCCCTTTCAGCCGATATCACACTGCCCTTTTCGCCCTGCCCGCCAAAGCAGCAATTTGCCATGCCCCGCTTTTATCTAGCTTATTAAGCAGGATTTTGACAGTTTGCTGCTGAAAATTCACATATAATCAGAATTTATGCTAAATATGCTATAATTTTTATTAAAGAGAATCCATCATTGAAGAAGGCGGGGAGAATAATGAGCTTTATCGGCAATATAATCTGGCTGGTATTCGGAGGCATCCTTGGGGCAATCCTGTGGGCTCTGGCCGGCCTGCTCTTATGTATAACCATTATCGGCATCCCCTTCGGCTTGCAGTGCTTTAAAATCGCCGGTTTTGTCTTATGGCCGTTCGGAAGGCAAATCGAGCCCGGCCATTTCGGAGTGGGCGGGCTGATTTTAAACATCATCTGGATCATTGTCTGCGGCTGGGAGCTGGCCATAACTCATCTGGTCATCGGCCTGATTTTTTGCATAACCATTATCGGTATACCTTTTGGACTCCAGCATTTTAAATTTGCCCTGCTGGGGCTTATTCCTTTCGGCGCTCAAATAAATTAAACAAGAGCTTATTGTTATTAACATATGCTGAAGGAGAAGCAATATGACCATCAGAAGCGAGACACCACAAGCATTCCCTGCAATTTATAAACTGGTAAGGATCTCTTTTCAAACCGCCAAAGTCTCAAGCGGAATGGAACAGGATTTTGTCAATGAGCTGCGCAGCAGATAATAATTTTTACGAGGTACTTTTTATGAACGCAACTGCAATCTTATCGTATTTATCCGATTTAGAACTACATAATGAGAGAGAATGGTACCATGCCCATAAAACGCAATATCAAGAAGCAAATACGGAGTTTGTTGATTTGTTGCAACAGCTTATTTGGGAAATTGGTAAAACAGATTCAAGTATAATCAATAACGACCCACATGATTTAACTTTCAAGTTAGTACGTGATACGCGCTTCAGCCATGACAATTCACCATATTACCCGGCCTTCAGAGCTCACATTTCCTCAAAAGGAAAGCTGCCAATTCCGGTTGGCTACTATATAAAGATTCAGCCGGGGAATCGTTCATTTTTAGGTGGTGGATTATTTACCGGTATGTTTAAAGATGCGACAAACATGATTAGAGATTATATTGTCGCACATGGTGTCGAATGGCAGAGTATAATCAATGAAAAATCTTTTTCAGAGGCATTATTCAGTGTGAAGGGTGAATGTTTGAAAAACGTCCCTCGTGGTTATGATCCAGAGCATCCGCAGGCAGAATATCTTAAAAACAAGTCATGGTATTTGGAATATCCTGTTTCAGATGAGCAACTCCTCAAGGATTCATTTGTTAATTTAGCGGCAGACATATTTATACGCATGCAACCATTTAACACTTTTTTGAACAATGCACTTATTGGCTTTGTTATGCCCAAGCGATAAAGCACATTATGAGCATAACGGGCAGGTTGGAAAACAACAATTAAATTTCATATTATTCATATTCTGCGGAGTGGAGGATCCTGTCATGTTGGGAAAAGCGCCATCAACAGAAGCAACGGAGCACTGGGAGGGAGACAGACATGGCTATCGCAATAAGAAGAATTATTAATGAAGATGAATTAAGTAACAGCGTAAGCATAATTCGGGACTCATTTGGCACCGTGGCCGGCGAGTTTAACCTCACCCAGGAAAATGCCCGTACCAATGCTGCTTTTATTGAACTTGAAGACTTGCTGAAGATGAAAGAAAACGGAATTTATATGTTTGGGGTATATAAGGATGAAGTGCAAATAGGTTTCTTTTCCATCGAAAAGAATGAAAACGATCTGTACTATTTAAACAAACTGGCAGTTGTTCCTGACCAACGGCATAACGGTTATGGTCAGCAGATACTGGAATTTGTTTTTGAAGAAATAAAACAAGCTGGTGGGGGAAAAATTTCTATCGGAATTATCAATAAGAATCTGGTTTTGAAGAACTGGTATATAAAATTCAGTTTCACCGAAACTGCAATTAAAAATTATCCTCATCTGCCTTTTGAAGTTTGCATGATGGAGAAAGTTATTATTACCTCCGTCTGAGTCAAGCAATAAAGTCATTACAAAGAGAGGGTTTGCACGAAAAAAAGACTCAAAAGCAGCGATTATAGAAAGCATACATAAGGGGCATAGAAAGGCATATATGGAAGACCAGAAAATTAAGACAAAAATATTCAGACCTGTGTTTGAAAACGAACTGGATATAATTGAGCTGGCAAAAGAAAATTTAGTCGATGAAGCCATGTTTTCTTTCGGAACAATTAGTGATTGCTCTTTAGAAGACCATGAGGCAGAAAGAATTACTTTTAAACAAGTTATTTTTAATAATGTTATTTTTCATAACATATCATTCAAACATTTAGAACTGGTGGGGGTGAGATTTCAAAACTGTGATTTATCCAATGCCGATTTTTTTGAAGCTTCATTACATAGAGTTGAATTTATAAATTGTAAAATTATTGGCATTAATTTGGGTGAAGCCACTTTAAGGGATGTGGTTTTCGATAATTGTAATGGTCAATATGCTTTTTTCAACTTTTCTAATTGTAAGCAGGTTGCCTTCCTCGAATGTCAATTAAGTTCCGCTGATTTTAGAAATTCATTATTATCAAAAGTCGAATTTCAGGAATCAAATCTGCGTCAGGCGCAAATGAATTTCGCTAATCTTAAAGGAATAGATTTTACCAGTTGTGATATCGAAGGTATAGGTGTAAACGCTGCTGATGTTAATGGGGCAATAGTTACCAGCGTACAGGCAGCTCAACTTGCTGCCCTGCTGGGACTTATTGTTAAATAAAATCAAGATGACACTTGAGGAGGAGATTTGACCGTGGATTTAATTTGGGGCCTGCTGTTGTGGGCAATAGGGATGTATATTCTTTATGCAATTATCAGATCAGCTATTGATGCTTCAGAAACTGCCCAGAATATTAGAGAAATTAGAGATATCTTGAGAAAAGCATATAATGTGACTGTCTCGGTTCCGGAAGAACCATATGACCTGTCAACTATTCCTTATAATCGATGTGCTGCCTGTAATGGGAAATTATCGGATTCAGATCACATCTGTCCACATTGTGGTATCAAGTTAGACTAGATCAGATATAACTAAAACGGAGAGGTTTATAACGTATGCGGATAATAATAAATAGCAAAAGTTCACTGAATTATTATTTTCCCATAATCTCTAACCACAATAAGGAATTATCCTCATCTGTCTTTTTAAGTTTGCATGATGGGAAAGATTATTTATTACTAATTGATTCTAACTGACACCGGCATTTTAAAATAACGGAGGAACCAAATGAAATACCTGGCAATCGGCGCCGGCGGTACGGGAGGAAGTATCGGGGCATTTATGACTGAGGCAAACAAGGATATAACAGTAATTGCCCGGGGAAAACACCTGGAGGCAATTCAAAATAATGGTTTAAAGATGGAAACTACCCTTAAAGGAAATTATACCGTTTATCCCATTAAGGCTTTGGATATGGAACATTACCACGAACAGCCGGATGTAATATTTAACTGTGTGAAAAGCTATTCCCTGCAGGATACAATTCCTTTTATCAAAAGGGTCGCTCATAAAGAGACTATCATTATACCTATTCTTAATATCTACGGCACCGGAGGCCGGATGCAAAAACTGCTGCCGGAGTTATTGGTGACAGATGGATGTATTTATGTTGCTGCAGAGATAAAAACGCCTGGTACTATTTTGCAGACAGGTGACATTTTCCGGGTAGTATACGGTGTGAGAAAACCTGAGGAATACCGGCCGGTTCTTGAGCAGGTGGCCTCGGATCTGCTGGACAGTGGTATCACCGGTATTGTATCGGATGACATCAGGAGAGATGCATTGCAAAAATTCTCCTACGTATCCCCTATGGCTGCCTGCGGCGTATATTATGATGTCAATGCCGGAGCCGCCCAGCAGGAAGGAATAGTGAGAGATATGTTTGTTGCGCTTATTGGCGAGATCAATTCACTTGCACAGGCTATGGGCATACATTTTATGGTCGATATCGTGGAAACCAATCTTAAGATTCTGGACAGTCTTTCACCTGCAGCTTCTACTTCCATGCAGCGGGATATAAAGCAGGGCAAGAATTCCGAGATTGATGGTCTCATATTTGAAGTGGTACGGATGGGCAGAGAGTATGGTGTACATCTGCCCACTTATGAAATGATTGCCCGTGAACTTGGCTCAAAACAGTAACAGCAATAAAACCGGGTAATAGTATTAGTTGACTGGGTAAGACTGGAGGCCGACAATCAGCTAGCGGTCATAATCCCTGTCATCGTATTTACTGTAATAATAATTGCTTTTATTCCGGCTGTTTATTCTTTGGTCAATATAATCGATCCTGTAGCGCCGGCTGCGAGTACTTCTCTTTTTCCGCAGACGCCATTGGTTGATTTGCCGTAAAATCAAAACCAGTACCACAAGACCGAGCAGAACCATAAATAATATTTTCAGTATTTTAAAAATAACCGCCAGAATACTGCTCAGTATCCCCCCAGCAGAACCCAGGACATCAGCTGGTGCAGCCGTTGGAGTAAATATGGTGATACTGCCTAAATCCTCATACATGTAGTCATTCTTCTGCGGTAAATTAAATGTGACTTCAGTTGTTATGCCATCCTTGCTGCCATCATCCAGTATTTCATAATTTACCTGTAAAGAGTCCGGGGAAACGCTTTTATGCAGCAGCCTGACAATATCTTCTGCAGTTTTTACTGTAATATTTTCCGGCACTGCAACGTTTTCATCAAGGGGCAGGCTTTTTTCGTTAGCGGCTGATAATACGGTAACTTCATTAAAATCATTAAAGCCGTAATCAAAAAGCTTAACAGTATCAAGGTATGTGCCATGATAAGCCGTGCTGTTCATAACTACCGCAATCAATTCCCTGCCGTCTCTTGCCGCTGTAGTTACCAGTGTATTATTGGCCTGGGTCGTCCATCCGAGCTTGCTGGCAGTGATTCCTTCATAATCGTACCCGCCGTTCAAAAGTAAATTTTTACTGTGAAAAAATCTGTTTTCAGGCTGCAGATTGGTAGGTGACATTTCGTAATAATTGGCACTGAATATCTTCTTAAATTGCGGGTTTTTAATGGCCTGGCGCATGATCAGGGCCATGTCATATGCAGTGGTATAATGGTTGGGATCGGCGAGACCGTGAGCATTTATAAAATTAGTGTTTAAGGCTCCCAGTTCCCTGGCTCGCTTATTCATCAGTGCGGCAAAATCTTCCATGTCTCCTGCTATGTATTCGGCTATCCCATTGGCGGCATCATTGGCGGATTCAATAGAAAGGGCATACAGCGCATCCTCCAGGGATAGTTTTTCTCCTGTATTAAGCGCGATATGCGAAGAACCTCTTGTAATAGAAAAAACCGCCTCTTCACTCATAGTGACGGTATCTTTTATATCGGCATTTTCCAAAGCCAGCATGCCGGTCATGATTTTGGTTATGGAAGCCGGGAACTGTTTTTTGTCTTTATTTTTAGCAAATAAAATCTGGCCGGTGCGGGCATCCATTAAGACTGCCGAATCAGCATCAAGTTGCGGTACAGTATAATTATCAGCCTTGGCAATGCTTAAACCAAAAGACAGGTTAAGTACTAAGGCCGTTAAAACCAGCCACGCGGTAAAACGTTTTTTCACCTTTCCCTTTTACCCTTCATTCCCGTTGGTATGCGTTGTTATCTAACCGGCACACCCCGGTCTTTTAAGTATTGTTTGGCCTGGGCTATGGTATATTCGCGGTAATGAAAAATGGAAGCACAAAGGACTGCGTCAGCCTTTCCCTCAACAATTCCATCATAGAGATGCTGCAGGTTGCCGGCTCCGCCTGATGCTATGACCGGTATATTGACTGCTTCGCTGATGGCGGCAGTCAGTAGGGTGTCATAACCGTCTTTGGTTCCGTCCCGGTCCATACTGGTAAGCAGTATTTCCCCCGCTCCCAGTTTCTCAGCTTTTTTTGCCCATTCAACGGCATCAAGACCGGTTGCCACCCGGCCGCCGTTTATATATACTTCCCAGCTGTCCTTGTCTCTTTGCCGGGCATCAATGGCTGTTATTATACATTGGCTGCCAAATTTTCTTGCCCCTTCCGCAATCAACTGCGGATTGTTTACCGCTGCTGAATTGACAGATACTTTATCAGCACCGGCTGTTAATATATTATGTATGTCATCAATATTACCTATGCCGCCGCCGACGGCAAAAGGTATAAAAACCTGGCGGGCTGTCTCCCGGACCACTTCGATCATAGTCCGGCGTCCTTCGTGAGTAGCTGAAATATCAAGAAACACCAGCTCGTCGGCCCCTTCTTTGTCATATATGGCCGCCATTTCCACCGGGTCTCCGGCATCCTTTAAATTAACAAAATTTATGCCTTTGACTACTCTGCCTTCATGTACATCCAGACAGGGAATAATTCTTTTCGCCAGCATGTTTTTCCTCCTCAGGCAGCAATATTTTATATTTAATTTCTGGCTGCCGCAAGCGCCTCAGTCAGATCTATTTTTCCATCATACAGGGCTTTGCCGATAATAGCTCCTGCCACGCCCGACTTTTCCAGGGCTTTCAAGTCATTTATGTTTTCCAGGCTGGAAACCCCGCCGGAGGCAATAATTTTCAAGCCGGTCTGTTCAGCCATTTCCCGGATAGCTTGAAGATTAGGGCCGGATAAAAGTCCGTCCCGGCTGATATCAGTATAAACGCAAAGTTCTGCGCCTATTTTTTTCATATCGCGACCCAACTGTACTGCGGATATGGATGAAGTCTGAACCCAACCTTCCACCGCAGCCATTCCATCCCGGGCATCTATGCCCAGAACGATTTTTTCAGCGCCGAATTGTTCCAGCAATTCCTTTAAAAAATCCGGGCTTTTTACAGCCTTGGTTCCTATAATGACCCGTGCGGCCCCTAACTCGAGCATCCTTTTTACATCATCCATACTGCGCAGACCCCCGCCTACCTGGAAGGGGATATTAACTGCGGCAGCAATAGCGGCAATGGCAGCAGCATTCTTGGGACTGCCGCTGAAAGCACCGTCCAGGTCAACCACATGCAGATAACCGGCACCCATCCTGGCAAATGCAGCCGCTGCCTTTTCCGGGCTGTCGGAATAAACCGTCTTGTCCTCTGCCCGCCCCTGGACCAGTCTTACACATTGCCCGTCTTTAAGATCGATGGCCGGATATATGATCATCATTAACACCTCATCATTAATAATATGCTGTATCTTAAAGCGCCGCAAAATTATGCAAAATCTTAAGTCCGATATCACCTGATTTTTCCGGATGAAACTGGGTGGCAAACAGGTTATCCTGTTCCATGGCACATGCAAAATCAATGCCATATTCACTGCGGGCAGCTATTACAGATTCATTTTCCGGCTCCGCAAAGTAGGAGTGGACAAAATAAAAATGACTGCCGCCGGGGATATCTTTTAACAAACGGCTGTCCTGGCGGGGATAAATTTGGTTCCAGCCCATATGGGGAACTTTATATTCACGAGGCAGCTCGAACCTTATTACCCGGCCTTTGATCAAATCGAGCCCGGAATGAATGCCGTGCTCTTCTCCCCGGGTCAAAAGCAGCTGCATGCCCAGGCAGATACCTAAAAGCGGAGTCCCGCTGTTTATCAGTTCCTTTATGGTTCCATCCAAATCCAGACGCTGCAGACTGTTCATGGCATCTCCAAAAGCTCCCACGCCGGGGAGCACTACCCTGTCAGCCTGGGCAATTTCTTTTTTATTGCTGCTGATTACTGCATTTATTCCTATTTTTATAAAGGCATTTCTGACGCTGGCCAGATTGCCCGCTCCATAATCGATTATAACCAGCAAAATCTATTCCTCCTGAACATCAGCTTGTTTACTTTCAACTGTTTTCCTGGATGTTTACATACCCAGCGGATAAATACCGCTGAAGCAGGCATCACAATAACGGGAAGCATCGCCGCCCATAGCTTTGAACATTCCTTCACTGCTTAAGTAATGAAGGCTGTCGGCACCGATGAAGGAACATATTTCTTCCACCTTCATAGCGGAGGCAATCAATTCCTCCCGGCGGGAAGTATCTATGCCGTAATAACATGGAAAACCGGTAGGCGGGGAAGATACTGCCATATGCACTTCTTTGGCTCCGGCTTCCCGCAGCATCTGCACTATTTTTTTGCTGGTAGTCCCACGGACAATGGAATCATCGACCATGATCAGCCTTTTCCCCGCTACTATCCTGTCAACTGCATTAAGCTTCAGCCTTACCCCCAGTTCCCTCATGCTCTGGGTCGGCTGGATAAAAGTCCTGCCCACATAGCGGTTTTTCATTAACCCATCCTGAAACGGCAGACCTGATTCTTCCGCATAGCCAAGCGCTGCAGCCGTTCCGGAATCAGGAACCGATATGACTAAATCTGCATCAATATTGAATTCCCGGGCCATCTGCCTGCCCAGTTCCCGGCGGGCCTGGTAAACATTGATACCATCCAAAGTACTGTCGGGCCGGGCAAAATAAATATATTCAAAAATACAATGAGCCCGGCGCGGAGAATGGGCTCCGGTTATGGATCTTATACCGGCTTTATCTATCACTATTATTTCCCCCGGCTCAATATCACGAATAAGTTCGGCACCGATAGTGTCCAGGGCTGCGGTTTCCGAAGCCAGAACATAGCCGTCTTTGAGCTTCCCCAGACACAGCGGCCTGATACCCATAGGGTCCCTTACTCCGATCAATCGTTCTTCGGTCATGATGACCAGGGCAAAGGCACCTTTTAAATCTATCATGCATTTGGCCAGGGCATCTTCGATTTTATCCTGGGAATAACGGGCCAGCAAATTGCCGACCAGTTCAGTATCAGAAGTAGTCTGGAAAATGGAGCCGTAGGTGGCCAGTTGTTTTCGCAGCTCTTCTGTATTGGCAATATTGCCGTTGTGGGCCAGGCCCAGCATGCCCTGCAAATAATAAAATACCATGGGCTGAGCATTTACAATGCCGCTTTCACCGGTGGTTGAATACCTTACATGCCCGATTGCGATATTGCCGGGCAGTTTATTAATATCCTCTTCCTTGATCACATCGCTTACCATACCCATACCCTTGTGCAGTTTTATCCGGTGTCCGTCAGAAACTGCCAGCCCTGCGCTTTCCTGCCCCCGGTGCTGCAAGGCATAAAGGCCGTAAAATGCAGTGCTGGCAGCATCAGTCTCCTTCATTGGGTTGTTTAGAAACAGCCCCACTACTCCGCACTCATCTTTGAATTTATCGCCTATATCATGTGGCATTCGATGGCCTCCTCCCATGTCCTGGTCACCAGCTCAACAGGTAAATTTATAAATTCAATCCCGGCGTTCTTGAAAATCATCTGCTCTCCCCCGGTACTGCCCAGTAAACTTACCTTAACTCCGTATTTGGCAGCCATAGCGTTTAGCAACGGCAGTTTTTCTTTCTCCAGACTGGCTACTGCACGGCTGGGAGCTTCGGAAAAGAGAATTTTATCTTTTCTTTCACCTTGAAAATCCATGTCAATATTAAAACCTATTTGCCCTTTGATTCCGCATTCGGCCACGGCTGCTGCCAGCCCGCCTTCAGAGATATCATGGCAGGATTTTATCAAACCTTCCTCAGCCAATCTGAGGAGCAGTTCAATCAGATTTTTTTCTTCTTCCAGGTTTACTTCGGGAACCTTCCCGGTTTCCAGGCCGTGGCATACATACAGGTATTCAGAACCGCCTAGTTCCGTCCCTATGCTGCCCAAAAGCACAATATAGTCCCCCGGGCTTTGAAATGCCATCTGGCAGCGCTGATCAATATCTTTCAGCAATCCGGCCATTCCTACTACCGGGGTGGGGAAAATCGCGCCATCAACTGTTTCGTTATACAGGCTCACATTACCGCTTACAACCGGAGTGCCAAGGAATCGGGCCGCATCTGCCATGCCGCGGATAGCTTCACGCATTTGCCAATAAATGTGGGGATTCTCCGGATTGCCGAAATTAAGGCAATTGGTCAAAGCCAGCGGTCTCGCGCCTACACAGGCTAAATTTCTGGCCCCTTCGCATACCGCCATCATACCCCCCTGATAAGGGTCGAGGTAAACCATACGGCCATTGCAGTCAGTTGATAGTGCAATACCTTTCTGCGAGCCTCTGACCCTTAATACTGCAGCATCAGCAGCACCGGGCAAAACCACCGTGTTGGTCATTACCTGATGGTCGTACTGGGTATATACCCATCTTTTGCTGGCAATATTCGGCGAAGCCATAAGTTTCAGCAAAACCCCGGCCGGGTCTGCCTCGGCCAGGCTGTCAATATCAAAGCTGCGGCATGCTTTATAATAAGGAGGTTCTTCCGCTTCCCGCACATAAACCGGACAGCCCTCGGTCAAGGCTGCCACCGGTACTGATCCGGCCAGCTCCCCGCCTTCATAAACGGCAAACATTCCGTCACCGGTCACTTCTCCGATCACAGTAGCATCCAGGCCCCATTTATCAAATATCCCGGCAATTCTTTTTTCGTTTCCCGGCTGTGGTACCACCAGCATTCTTTCCTGGGACTCGGACAACATGATTTCATATGGGGTCATCCCGGTCTCGCGGCGCGGCACCAGACTGACATCCACTCTTACCCCGCGGCCTTTTTTGCTGGCAGCTTCGGCAATTGAACTGGTAAGCCCGGCTGCACCCAAATCCTGCATGCCGGCCACTAAATCTTCTTTGATCAATTCCAGGCAGGCTTCGATCAGCAGTTTTTCCATAAAAGGATCACCCACCTGCACTGAAGGTCTTTTTTCTTTGGAAGCTTCACTCAACTCCTCGGAAGCAAAGGTAGCACCATGGATTCCGTCCCTGCCTGTCCTGGCTCCCACCAGCATCAGCGGACTGCCGATTTCTCCTGCTACCGCATAAGCTATTTCATCTTTATTGACTAAACCGACACACATGGCATTAACTAAAGGATTGCCCTGGTAAGCCGGGTTAAAATATACTTCTCCGCCTACGGTAGGGATCCCCAGACAATTTCCGTAATCCCCGATACCGGCTACTACCCCGGTAAAAAGCTGTTTGACCTGTTCATCATCCAGTTCTCCAAAACGCAGGGAATTTAGCGATGCTATTGGCCGGGCTCCCATGGTAAAAATATCTCTGACTATACCGCCGACTCCGGTTGCAGCTCCCTGGTAAGGTTCGATAGCGGAAGGATGGTTATGGCTTTCGATCTTGAAAACCAAGGCCTGCCCGTCTTCGATATCGATCACGCCGGCATTTTCGCCCGGGCCTTGTATGACCTGGGGTCCTTCAACCGGAAAGTTCTTTAACAGCGGGCGGGAATTTTTATAGCCGCAGTGTTCTGACCACATTACGGAAAACATCCCTAATTCCAGATAATTTGGTTCACGTCCCAGTATGTCAATGATCATTTCATATTCTCTGTCTGACAGTCCCATCTCCCGGTAAGTCATTTCTTTCATTATCTGCCCGCCTCCTTCAGCCACTGCAGCATCGAATCGAATATATAATACCCGTCCCGGCCTCCCAACAAGTCTTCTGCACACCTTTCAGGGTGAGGCATCATCCCCAGCACATTGCCCTTAAGGTTGCAGATCCCGGCAATATTTTCGAGGGAGCCGTTGGGATTGGCTTCCGGGAGCCCCTGTCCATCTTCAGTGCAGTAGGTAAAAACTATCTGCCGGTTGTCCTTAAGTGATTTAAGCGTCTTTTCATCGCAGAAATAATTTCCTTCCCCGTGAGCGACAGGGATCTTTATAACCTGGTCCTGGCCAAGTTTATTACTGAAAGGTGTATCGATGCGCCTGGTTTTAAGATAAACCGGCCGGCAAATAAATTTAAGGCTGCGGTTTCTGAGCATCGCCCCCGGCAGCAGACCGGCTTCCAGCAGGATCTGAAAGCCATTGCAGATGCCGATCACCAGTCCGCCCCGGTCAGCAAAGTCTATGACCGCTGGCATTATCGGGGAAAATCTGGCAATCGCACCGGTCCGCAGATAATCTCCGTAAGAAAAACCTCCGGGGAGGATCAGCGCATCAAAATCATCCAGCCCGGTTTCCTTATGCCATATATATTTGACTTCCTGCTGCATAACATCTTTTATTACATGGTAACAATCAGCGTCACAGTTGGAACCTGGGAAAACTACAACCCCGAATTTCATCTTCATATTACCTCCGCCAATTCGACCCGGTAGTCTTCTATAACCGGATTAGCCAGCAGTTTGTCACTCATCTCCTCCAGTTCCTTTAAAGCTGATCCACGGTCACTGCTGGTAAGCCAGACTTCAACGAATTTGCCGATCCGTACTTCTTCAACCTGTGCATAATCCAGCACTTTCAATGACTTTTTGACTGCTTCGCCCTGGGGATCCAATACTCCCTCTTTCAAGGTGACATATATATTAGCTTTATACATTCCGCGGCCTCCTTTATGTTAATTAGAAGATTTCACACCTGCAAAGTACTTTTCAATTCTGCCGACTACTTCCTGATAAGCTTCCGCTTCCCCGCCCAGATCACGGCGGAAGCGGTCTTTATCCAGCTTTTCGAGGCTGGTTTTGTCCCATAAACGGCAGCTGTCAGGTGAAATCTCGTCGCCTAACAGTATTTTCCCTTCGCTGATACCAAATTCCAATTTAAAATCGACCAGAATTATGCCGATATCATCGAAGAAACTTTTTAGAATTTCATTTATTTTGAGGCCCAAATCCTGTATTTCCTTTAACTGCTCCCGGTCAGCCCAGCCCATGGCCACCGCATGATATTCGTTGACCATAGGGTCATGCAGATCGTCATTTTTATAATAAAGTTCCACCACCGTAGTTTTAAGGAGGCCGCCTTCTTCGATTCCCAGGCGTTTGGCCAGGCTTCCCGCCGCCACATTTCTGACCACCACTTCCAGGGGCAGCATTTGCATACGGCGGACCAGGACATTACGCTCATCCAGCTGTTTAACCAGATGGGTTTTTATCCCCTTTGCTTCCAGCATCTTAAACAACAAACAGGAAATGCGGTTATTGACTATACCTTTGTTCTCTATTATTCCCTTTTTGGCTCCGTCAAAGGCAGTAGCTTCATCTTTGTAGGTCATAATGAAACAGCGATCATCATCGACAGCGTAAATTTGTTTGGCTTTCCCCTCGTAAAGCAGTTCTTTCTTTTCCATTAAAAGCCATCCTTTCCTTTATTCCAGCCCGCAGCGGCGGAAAATATAATCAACATTATTTGTATAAATGGTCAGATCAAAAATGACTTCTATCTCCTGCGGGGTCATGTAATTCATAATCTCATCATCCTGTAATACCAATGTTTTAAAATCAAGCTTCTCTTCCCAGCTCTGCATGGCATGGTTCTGCACCAGAGGGTAAGCGTCTTCCCTCAGCATCCCCTTGTTTAGCAGGGTCAACATCAGTTCCTGAGAGAATATCAACCCCCGAGTTCGTTTAATGTTTTCCATCATATTATCTTCATAAATAACCAGACCAGCTACAATAGCGCAGAATTTTTCCAGTATATAGTCCAAGAGCACACAGCTGTCTGGAATTATGACCCTTTCTACTGATGAATGAGTTAAATCCCGTTCATGCCACAGGGCTACATTTTCCAGCGCCGCCATGGCATTTCCTCTTATAACCCGGGACAGCCCGGCCACTCTTTCACTCATCATGGGGTTTCTTTTGTGGGGCATGGCAGACGAGCCCTTCTGGCCTTTCCGGAAAGGTTCTTCCGCCTCTAATATCTCAGTTCTCTGCAAGTTCCTTATTTCAGTGGCCATCTTTTCCAAAGAGCTGGCGATAACGGCCAATGTAGTCATAAACTGCGCGTGCCGGTCTCTTTGGATTATCTGGGTGGAAACCGGACAGGGCTGCAGTTCCAGCTTCTGACACACATATTCTTCTACCCGGGGATCCAGATGAGCAAAATTTCCCACCGCCCCGGATATGGCACCATAAGACACAACTTCCCGAGCCTCCTGCAGCCTTTTTAAATTACGGTCTATCTCGGTATACCACAGGGCCATTTTAAGGCCAAAGGTGGTCGGTTCTCCGTGAATACCATGAGTTCGGCCTATATTTAAAGTATATTTATATTTCCTGGCCTTTTCTCCCACCAGTTCTTTTAATATTAGCAGCTTTCCCATAATAAGATCGGCAGAATCTCTCATCTGCAAAGCTAATCCGGTATCCAGGATATCTGAAGAAGTCATCCCAAAATGTATGTACTTGGACTCGTCCCCCACATATTCAGCAACATTGGTCAAAAAAGCTATGACATCATGATGTACTTCATCTTCGATTTCTTTAACTCTTTTAATATCAAAATCAGCCCGTTCCCGAATAACTGCTACTGCTTCTTCAGGAATGCGTCCTATAAGCGCCTGTCCTTCACAAGCAGCGATTTCAATTTTGAGCCAGTTTTTGAGTTTGTTTTCCTCAGACCAGACTTCCCCCATTGGCGGTAAAGTATACCTGTCTATCATGGCTTGACCCCCCCGAAATAATTTATCTGATCAGAAAAACCTGGCTGGCGCCAAGTCCTTGACGCCGGTGAAAGCTCGAGTTTTTCTTATCTGATAACCTTAAAAAATAATACTTTCTGATACGGAAACAGAATACCCAGGCGGACTGTTCCGTAAACCGAAACCTGTCCGCCTGGGCTTTTATCCCTATACGGTGTAGTGCTGTAAAGCACCTGTGTCACTTGGACCAGCCCATACAAACAAATATGCGGAACCCTAGACACACTTTCAAGTTTATATTATCAAAGCGACTCACCGGTGTCAATGCGTGGCAGCTGTATTCTTCAAAAACCGAAAGTCTTTATGATGCCTGCTGTATTGCTTCAGTGAGCATAATTACTCCCACTCGATCGTTCCGGGCGGTTTGCTGGTTATATCGTAGGCCACCCGGTTTATACCCTTTACTTCGTTTACGATCCGGCTGGACATGGTGTCCAGCAATTCATATGGCAGCCGGGCCCATTCAGCAGTCATGGCATCGTCGCTGACTACCGCCCGGATGATCACCGGGTAAGCATAAGTCCTGGCATCACCCATAACTCCTACACTTCTTATCGGCGGCAAGACGGCAAACGCCTGCCATATTTCTTCATCCATGCCGGCATTTTTTATCTCTTCTCTTACTATCGCGTCTGCTTCCTTGAGCAGTTCAAGTTTCTCGGCGGTCACTTCTTCTAAAACTCTTACTCCCAGACCGGGCCCGGGGAAAGGCTGCCGCCATAACAAGTCATGGGGTATGCCAAGTTTTTCACCCAGCAGCCTTACTTCATCCTTAAACAGCAGTCGCAGGGGTTCCAGTAGTTTAAAATCCATGTCTTCCGGCAGCCCTCCCACGTTGTGATGGCTTTTGATGGTGTGGGCAGTTTTGGTGCCGCTTTCAATTATGTCAGGATAAATGGTGCCCTGCACCAGATAATCTATGTCGCCCAATTTATTCTTTTCTTCTTCAAAGACCCGGATGAACTCTTCGCCGATTATTTTTCGTTTGCGCTCCGGATCTTTGACTCCGGCCAGCTGCTTAAGGAAACGTTCCCGGGCATCAACAGCGATAAGATTCATCTGCATCTGGCCGCGGAATGTGGTTACCACCTGCTCCGGTTCGTCTTTACGCAAGAGTCCGTTGTCAACAAAAACACAGACCAGCTGGTCTCCTACGGCTTTATGTACCAGAGTAGCCGCCACTGAAGAATCTACGCCTCCGCTCAAAGCACATAATATCTTGTGCTTGCCCACCTTTTCCCGGATCTGTTCCACGGTTTCGCCGATAAAGTCTCCTAAATCCCATTCTCCCTTCAGCCGGCAGATATCAAAGAGGAATTTTTTTAAAATCTCCATGCCGAAAAGGGTATGTTTTACTTCAGGATGAAACTGCACTCCATATAGCCCTTTTTCCGGATCGGAAATTGCCGCAAAGGGGCAGTTTTCTGTACGGGCAATAGTTTTAAAGCCAGGCGGCATAACTTCCAGTGAATCACCATGGCTCATCCATACCTGCATTTTGCTATCCAGTCCCTGAAGCAGCAGATCATCCGTATCCATAATCTGCAGCTGGCTGCGTCCGTATTCCCTGACCTTTCCGCCTTTAACACTGCCGCCGTAATGCTGGGCTATAAGCTGCATCCCATAACATATTCCCAACACCGGTACTCCCATGGCCAATATCCGTGGATCACAGGCCGGTGCATTTTCGGCATGTACACTCTCCGGCCCGCCGGTCAATATTATTCCGCCGGGCTTCTTGCCGACTACTTCTTCATAACTGATATCATAAGGAACCATTTCACTGTATACTGACAGTTCGCGCACCCGCCTGGCAATCAGTTGATTATACTGTCCGCCGAAATCGAGCACCAGCACCAGTTCTTTATTCATTACTGCACCTCTCATCCATGATTTTATATGCCTTTAAACTCTGTTAACTGACAGGACTTCAGGCAACAAAGTCGTCTGACTGTTGAAGTGGTTAGTACTCTGCTTCCTGGTAGTTATTTATTATATCACCTCTGAACTTATTATAAAAAACAAAAAAGATGCCTCCTTTATATTGAGACATCCAGCTGCTGTCTTTAAACGATCCTAAAACACGGTTTCTCCTCGCAGGAAAGCCGCCGTTCTTTCATCCCCGGGCTGATTAAAAACCTCCTCCATGCTGCCTTTTTCTATGATGTGCCCTTCATGCAGGAATATTAACTCATCAGCTAAGCGCCGGGCCTGGAAAAGGTTATGGGTAACCATGATAATAGTCGTACCCCAGGATTTATTGATCTTAAGAATATGTTTTTCGATTTCCGCCGCACTGGCCATATCGATATTGGAAGTCGGCTCATCAAGGAACAATACCTGGGGTTTGACTACCAGAGCTCTGGCAATAGCTGTTTTCTGCCGCTCCCCGCCGGACAGGGTGCGGGCATCAGCTTCCTGATAAGCAGTCATGCCAAGCATTTCTAGGACTTCCTGCAGGCGCCGTTTTATTTCCCGCTCCGGAATTTTTCTTTTGCGCAGTCCGTAAGCCACATTGTAATTTACCGAACCCTGAAACATATAGGAAGTCTGGGTTACCATCGACATCTGCCGCCTCAGCCTTAAAAGCTGGCTTTTGCTCCAGTTCACTTTTTCCCCCAATACTTCCAGATTGCCTTGATCGTTTATCAGCAGTAAGGCTAAAATGCGTAAAAGAGTAGTTTTACCGGAACCGTTAGGCCCCAGGATCGTATAGATCTTTCCGTTCGCTATCTCCAACCGGTCAATATTCAATACTTCCCGTTCCTGGTAACGCTTGACTATATTATGTAATTTGAATTGTATTGTCATAACGGAAAGTCCTCTTTTCCAGCATAATTATGATCAGGTTGACCAGAAACGATATGGTCAGCAATATCATGCCTAAGGCCAGGGCAGTGCTGAAATTACCCGTGCGGGTTTCCAGGACAATGGAAGTGGTCAGGACTCTGGTAGCCCAGCGAATATTTCCGCCTACCAGCATGACAGCTCCCACTTCCGCAATAACCCGGCCAAAAGCGGTAGTTAAAGCTGCAATGATACCGTTGCGTGCTTCACGGACAAGAGTAAATGAGGCTTGGCGCCGCGAAGCACCCAGAGTTACGGCTGTGTCGTATACATTTTGCTCCAGCGTCATAACTGCACGAGCCGTTAGCCCCCATATTATAGGTGTAGCTAATAAAACCTGGGCAATAATCATGGCAGCAGGGGTAAATAACAGTTCATACCGGCCTAACGGGCCGCGGTAAGTAAGCAGTAAATACACCAACAGGCCTGCCAGAACCGGCGGCAGGCCCATCAGAGTATACACAATATTAAGCAAAAGTCTTTTACCGGGGAATTTTTTCAAAGCTGAGGCTGCCCCGGCAGGAATTCCTATCAAGGCGGACAATACTAAAGCAGATAAAGAAACTTGCAGCGACAGCAATGTTACCTGTACAACTTCAGCATCCATTTGCAGGATTAAATAAATACCTTCTTTGATTCCCTGCAGTATTGTTTCCATGCCTGTCCTCCAGCTTCATATGGCAGTATTATTTTTCTCTATTTAGCATCCGGAATAAAGAGAGCTTGGCCAAATTCTTCAACTCCATATTCGCCAATCATCTTTTGTCCTTTTTCCGAAGTCAGCCATTCAGCAAAGGCAGTTGCACCTTCATAGTCGACATTGGGGAATTTATCCGGATTGAGCGGAATTACTCCATAGGGGTTGAATAATGCCGTATCGCCTTCCACCATGGGCTCCAGCTGATATTTGTCTTTCAGTGCCAGGTAAGTGGCACGATCTATTAATGTATAAGCCTTTTTCTCATTAGCCATCATAAAAGTATCGCCCATACCCTGGCCGGCTTCAATATACCATTCTCCTGCCGGCTCAATTGTAGCTTTTTCCCAAATGGCCAGTTCCTTTTTATGGGTACCGGAATCATCTCCGCGGGAAACAAAAGCTGCCTGTTTTTCAGCTATAGCTTTTAAAGCGGCTACAGCGTCTGTAGTACCTTTGATACCGGCGGGATCTTCAGCTGGGCCAATTATAAGAAAATCGTTGTACATTACATCGCGGCGATCAACTCCGTAACCTTCCTCGACGAATTGATCTTCAGCCGCCCGGGAATGAACCAGCAGCACATCGACATCGCCGGCTTCGCCCATTTCGATAGCTTGCCCGGTACCGACTGCAATTACTTCAACCTGGTAATTGGCATCCTTTTGGAACTCCGGCAGTAAATAATCCAGCAGTCCCGAATCATCAGTGCTGGTGGTGGTGGCCAGTTTAAGAGTCTTCAGTTCCGGTTGGGCACTCTGATCCGGTGCAGCACTTTCTTCCTGCTGTCCGCAGCCAATTATGGCAGTCATCATAAATATAGCCAATAATGCCACTATCCAAGTTGACTTTTTAAATCTCATCATTGATACTATCCCTCCCAATCTTAATCAACCTTCTATAAAATAAAAGAAAATGATTCTGCCCACTTGGGTGAACGAGAACCATCAAGCAAATATTCCAGTCATTCATTCCTCCTTTCCAGCGGGAGGCTCACCCGTTTCCCGGCAAACCCTGTCGGATCAAAAACCATAGTTAATAAACCTTGGGTCAATGATCTCGGAGAATTAAATATCATCTCTACCATTATGGGTTAAATCCGTCTTGTTTGTCAAATTTGGAGCTTATTATACCGGCAGGAAGCTGGTTATCCGATCCTTAAATACTTAATTGCCGGAAAATTTGTCATAAAATTTGTTATTTTATGGGAATAACTTTCAACTGATTTGAAAGTTATCTTTTACATGCAACGTAATATAACTAAACGCGTTAGGGAGGATAAGAAAATGTATTCTAAAAAGAGGTGGATGCCCAAAATATTTTTGCTGGCCTTTTTCCTTTTAGCAGCCGGTCTGGCTTTTTCAGTCTTTGATCAGCCGATAAATAAAGCTCAGGCTTACGATCTGGAAAACGATCTGCCGGTGGTCGGTTCCATGGTCAATTTGCAGAATCTGCTCAAGCAGGCCGGCGGGTCAGATCATTTTTTAAGAACTCCCTACCTGATGGTTGAAGACGCCATGCCGACGGTGGAAATGGCTAAAGAGGCAGATGCAGTGCAGTCGTCAGCAGCAGGCGACTATTCCTCCACCAATGTGCAGGTTGAAGGAGTCGATGAAGCTGACATAATAAAAACAGACGGTACCTACATCTATCAGGTTAAGGGGCAGCAGCTGAGTATTGTCAAAGCATATCCCGCTGCCGACATGAAGCTGGTAAACAGCTTTAGTTTTGCCGATTCAAACTTTACGGCCAGTGATATTTACATCGATAATAATTATTTGATAGTTATGGGTACTTCTTATTACTATCAACCGGTGCCCGAACCTGTTCCAATGCTGGAGACTGAGACTTATTCTCCTTATTACTGCCCGGTCGATGTGCAAACCAGCAAAGTGATGATTTACGACACTACCGATAAAGCTCATATTAAAAAATTACGGGAAGCAGAACTGCAGGGTTCAGTCGTTTCCACCCGCAAGATCGGTTCTTCCGTTTATATCGTTGCCAATCGTTATATAGACTGGTATCAGTATGATAATGAAAATCCGGAAATCCCCCTGCCCGCTTACAAAGACAGTCTGTCCGGCAGCAGTTATACCCAAATCACTCCGGATAAAATTCGTTATTTCCCGGATGCCCTTTATCCTTCCTATATATTGGTTGCCGCATTAGACCTGGAAAAGCCGGATACTCCCCTTGACATAAAGGCTTACCTGGGCAACGGCGAAAATATTTATGCTTCAACGGAAAACCTGTATGTTGCGGTCAGTGCATATAATTACAGCCGCTATCCGCAAATCAATACCAGTACCAGTACCAGTACCACCTCCGTCTATAAATTCGCCCTTGAACCAGGTGCGGCTCAATATGCCGGCAAAGGCTCCGTTCCCGGCACCATCTTAAATCAGTTTTCCATGGATGAAAACAACGGATATTTCCGCATCGCTACTACCAGCAACAGCAGCGGTACCGATGGCAATTATGTTTCGCAAAACAATGTCTATGTCTTAAACAACAATTTGGAAATGACCGGGCGTCTGGAAAACATCGCCCCCGGGGAAAAGATTTACTCCACCCGTTTTATGGGTGACCGAGTCTATATGGTCACCTTCAGGACTGTGGACCCGTTTTTTGTGATCGATCTTAAGGATCCTGCCAGACCCCAGGTTTTGGGGCAGTTAAAAATCCCCGGCTACAGTGATTATCTGCACCCTTATGACGAAAATCATGTGATCGGCTTTGGCAAAGATACTATCGAACTTAAAGGCTGGAACGGTGAGCCGCAGGCTTATTACCAGGGTATGAAACTGGCCGTTTTTGATGTAACTGATGTAAATAATCCCAAGGAACTGGCCAAAGAGCTGATCGGCGACCGGGGAACTGATTCCGAGCTGCTTCACAATCATAAAGCCCTGCTTTTTGCCAGGGATAAAAACCTGTTAGCCTTCCCGGTCACATTAATGGAAATCCCCACGAATGGCTATTCCTCCGGCAATGTTGCCCCCACGCTCGAATATGGCAGTTTTGCCTTCCAGGGGGCTTATATTTATAATATCGACCTGCAAAACGGCTTTAAGCTCAAAGGGCGCATCACCCATCTGACCGCCGAGGATTATCTTAAAGCCGGTGATTACTGGTATAACAGCGATAAAAATATTTCCCGCATCCTCTATATCGGTGACACTATTTATACTGTATCCCCCACAGTCATCATGGCTCACAATCTGGCTGATCTAAGCCATATAGCGACTGTCACGATGCCGTAATTAAATATAAAAGGTCCGGCAATAAGCCGGACCTTTCAGCTTGTCAAAGAAGTTGGCAGGCTTAAACAAAAAAGTGAAGGTTGAGTCACAAGCAAGCCCCG